>Ga0310786_10002620_pt1 | contig 27169 bp, 16 predicted proteins | sample AusTroGonzalo_MG_FD_203881 | JGI IMG/M metagenome (GOLD analysis project Ga0310786, IMG submission 203881) | Bovine rumen microbial communities from tropical cattle in Woodstock, Queensland, Australia - Gonzalo_03 (v2) (version 2) | ecosystem: Host-associated > Mammals > Digestive system >...
TCGGGGCCTTTCTTGATGCCGAGCTTCTTCATGAGCGCAGCGCACTTGGGGCAGCTGTCCCAGGGAAGGGCTTTGTCGCGGGGGAAGCACTCGTCACCGCCGATGTGGATGTACTCGGAGGGGAAGATGTCCATGAGTTCGGTGAAGACGTCCTCGAGGAAGGTGTACACCTGCTCGTTGCCGGCGCAGAGGATCTGCTCGGAGACACCCCAACGGGTCCAGACAGAGTAGGGACCGCCGGTGCAGCCCAGTTCCGGATAGGAAGCCAGGGCGGCAATCATGTGACCGGGGAGGTCGATCTCAGGGATCACGGTGATACCGCGGGCGGCGGCATAGGCCACGATCTCCTTCATTTCTTCCTGGGTATAGAAACCGCCGTGACGGACACCGTCATTGCTGTCCCAGTCTTTCTTGATTACGGTGAAGTCGCGCCAGGCACCGATCTCGGTGAGCTTGGGATATTTCTTCACCTCCATGCGCCAGCCCTGGTCCTCGGTGAGGTGCCAGTGGAAGCGGTTCAGCTTGTAGGCGGTCATCACGTCCAGATAGCGCTTGGTCTCTTCGATGGAGAAGAAGTGGCGGCAGGGATCCAGGTGCATACCGCGGTAGGCAAAGCGGGGCTGGTCCAGGATGCTCACGCAGGGAAGGACCCAGTCGGCCTTCACTTTCTTGTCGCCGTAGATGGCGGCGGGCAGCATCTGCTTGAGGGTCTCGCAGGCGTAGACGAAGCCGTTCAGGGCCGATGCCTCTACGGTGGCGCCCTCGGCCGTCACGTTGATGGCGTACTGCTCGGCGGCGAGGTTGGGGTTCACGATGAACTGGATGCCTCCCTCGGCCTGCTTGCATTTCTTGCCGGAAGCGGTCTCCAGGGCGTTCACGAAGCGCTGGGCGGCGGCCACGGAGGCCTCGTCCATGTTGGCGTCAAAGCTAACGGCGGCGCCTGCCACCGGGAAGTAACCTTCGCTGAGGGTTACGTCGGCCGGCTGCGGGATCACCTGAAAAGCCTGGGGCTGCGGAGCTTTGCAAGCCACCATCAGGGCCATAGTGGCCAGAATTACGATAGATTTTTTCATGAGTGTTGTTAAATGTGTTATTTAGTATTTTGTGATTCTTGCATAACAGGCCGACGTCGCAGGAACGCCCACGCCGCCGCGCCATACAGGCCGATGAGCACGGTATTCACCGCGAGCCGCACCCACAGCCCTTCGATGGAGCCAAGGGTATAATAAAGGCCGATGTAAACCGCTCCCATAAGGCCGAAGATGGCCGCCAGCCGGCCCCATTTATAAGGGATGGGGTAGTACTTGGCGCCCAGCACCGCGCTGAGGATGAACATAACCAGGTAGCTGGCCAGATGGCCGAAGGCCGATGCCCAGTAGGAGTAGCGCGGCATGAACACGACGTTCACCACGGCGGTTACCAGCAGGCCTGCCAGGGTAATCCAGATGGCCATGTTGGTACGGCCGCTGAGCTTGTACCACATGGACACGTTGAACAGCATGCCCAGAATCATGTAACTGAGCAGCATGATGGGAACCACATCCACGCCCACGCGGAAGTCGCGGCCGAGGAAGAGGGAAATGACGTCGATATAACCTACAACGCCCAGCAGCACCAGGCCGCAGAAGGCGGTAAAGTATTCCATGACAACGGCGTAGAGCTCCTTGGAGTTCTTGTCCTTGGCCCGCTGGAAGAAGAAAGGCTCGGCTGCATAACGGAACATCTGGATGAAGAGGTTCATGATGACAGCCAGTTTCACGGCGGCCTGGTACACGCCCAGGGTGGAGCGCCACTGTTCAGACGAAGTGTCGAAGAAGCGGAACAGCAGACGGTCCAGGAAGTCGTTGGCGACACCCGGCAGCGCTGCCACCATCAGGGGCAGGGAGTACACCAGCAGGCGCTTCACAACGGCGCTGTCCCAGGTGGGTTTGAGCCGCAGCAGGACCGGGATGAAGAGCACCAGGCACAGCACGCAGCTTACCAGGATGGCGAAAACGGGATAGGTGAAGTCCGGCTGGGCGGGCCACACGAAGAACAGCACCAGATTGGCACCGGTTTCGGTGAGGATTTTTACGGTTTTAAGCAGGGCGAACTTCATGGCCTTGTGCTCCTGCCGCAGTTTGGCAAAGAGGATGGCCGTGACGGAGTCGCAGAACAGGATGAGGGCGACGTACATGATCAGGCGCCGGTAACCTTCGTACCCCAGGGCAGCCGAGATGGGACCGGAGAAGACGACCATCAGGGCCAGGAACGCGAGGTTCAGGCCGGTAACGGCCAGCAGCGCACCGGAGTAGACTTTACGGGGATCCTCCCCTTCCTTGTTTGCGAAACGGAAGCAGCCGGTTTCCAACCCCAGGACCAGCAGCACCTGCAGAATGGCAATGTAGGACATGAACTCCGTCACCACGCCGTACTGCATCTGGGAGAGCGTACGGGTATAAATAGGAACGAACAGGAAGTTCAGTATCCGGGCCAGAATGGAACTGAAACCGTAGATGGCGGTTTCGCCCGCCAATTGTTTCAAGGGGTTTGCCATATTGACCACAAATTTAGTTAAATTTGCAGAAATTACCCAATATGAAAAAAGTATTGTACATCCTTTTGGCCCTGGCCTGCATCGCCGGTTGCAAGAGCCGCAACAAGAACGCCGCCGAGTCGGTAAACGTGGAGCCGGCCGACAGCATCGCTGCCGCCAAGGTAGCACAGACGCTGCCCGAAGAGCCTGTATTTGACATTGTAACCAACATGGGCACCATCCGGGTGCGCCTGTACAAGGATACGCCCCTGCACCGGGACAATTTTGAGAAGCTGGCCCTCACTGGCTATTATGATTCCCTGCTGTTCCACCGTGTCATCAACGGTTTCATGATCCAGGGCGGAGACCCTTTCACCAAGGACACCACGCTCGTAGACCGTTACGGCGAAGGCGGCCCGGCTTACACCATCCCGGCCGAGATGCGGGACTCCCTGGGGCAGCCGCTGCATCGGCATAAAAAAGGCGCTCTGGCCGCTGCGCGCCGCGGAGACCTGGCCAATCCGTTCAAAGAAAGTTCCGGCTCGCAGTTCTACCTGGTTCAGAACCCGGACAACTGCGTCCACCTCGACGGCGAGTACACGGTCTTCGGAGAGACTGTCGCCGGACTGAATGTCATTGACAAAATTGCAGCCTTACCGACAAATCGGCTCGATTTTCCGGAGATTGAGGTCAGAATCCTCAAAATTCGTCCAAATTCTGAACTAAATTGTCAAAAATAGTAAAGTTTGGCACGAAATTCGCAATAGAATTTAACCGAATAGTTTTTTTAATAGGTTAAGTTTTTAGGTTAGAATGAGAGCGGTCCCTGCTGTGAAGCACGGACCGCTCGATGTATCTGTTCGGTACCCTTAAAATATCGCCTACAGCTCACTGCCAGGCAGTTCCAGCGTATAATCGACGATATCGTAGGAACGCTCCATATAGAGGTAGGCAGCCTCGAAGGGAATGCTTTCGTAAAGCGCCCAGTCGGCCTCCCTGGTCAGAGCATAGATCTTCTCCTGCACCTGTTTTTTCTCGAGGAGGATGGGGAGCAGGTCGGCCCGGCAGCTTTCCATGGAAGCGGCAACCGCATTCCGGTAGGCGGGGATGTACTCCGTATAGAACTCATAGATGGCAGCAAATCGGGCGCTGTCGAACGCGACAAAGCGTTTGTAGGCGGCGGCAGACTTGGCGGGATCGGACGGTATCTCATCCAGGGCACCGTCCCGGATAGCCTGCCGCATGCCGGCGACAGCATCGGCCACCCGCTTGCTGTACTTCTCTTCGTAGAGCTTCAGCCCTTCCTGCTGGGCTTTGCCCTTCATGGCAAGAATGGCGTCGGTCTTTTCCTTGGCCTGCGCGTTTAGGCGCTGGAACTGGGTAACGAGGGCCGTCTTGTTCTTGTTGGTGGCGTGCTTGGCCTGGTTCTCCGGCGTCATCTGGGCGGCCAGCATCTTGCTGGCCATGGCCTGTTCTTCTTCCTTGGTGAGTTCCCCGCCCTGCATCAGCCGGGCCATATCGGCCTGCGAAAGACCCATGCGGGCGATGTTGCCATTCATCGTGGACATGGCCATCGCTTTTACCTCGGCCTCACTCATCTGGCTCACCTGCTGCGCGGTCTTGCCGGTTCCGCCTACCAGGCCCTGCATGGCGGCATTCCGTTCCGACACGGCGATGGTCTTACTCTGCATATCCTTCACCTGACGCTCGGCTTCGCGGTAAGCTTCGACGAAGTCATTAATCAGGTCCGGCTCCGACATCTGGCCGCTGGCATAGGGCTCCTCGCTTTCCTTAAAGAAGCGGAGGAGGCTGGCCGATGTAGGAAGATCGGGCGTCATCCCCATAATGGCCTCCGGGGTCATCTGGGCACTGGCAGCGGCGCAGACAAAGCAGGCCGCCATCATCATTAAAAGCTTTTTCATGGTTTATTTCTTTACAAATTCTACTCGGCGATTCTTGGCACGGCCTTCTTCCGTGCTGTTGGAAGCGATGGGAACATGCGAGCCCTTACCCACCGCGGTAAGGCGGGCCTCCGCGATGCCCAGGTCTGTCAGGGCCGACACGATGGCCTCGGCGCGACGCTGACTCAGCGGATCGTTCACCTTGTCGGAGCCGGTGGTGTCGCAGTGGCCCTGCACCTCGAACTGGAGGCCGGGGTTCTCCTGCATCAGCTGTGCTACCCGGTTGATCTCCACCATGGATTCCGGTTTCAAGTCGGCCTTCCCGGTCTCGAAGGTGATGGCATAAGTAACAATCTTGCCTTCGGTGAGGAGACGGTCGTATAGCGGGACAGCCCCCTGGGCCAGACGCACGTTGCTGAGGCCGCTGTACCGGTACTGGCTGCCACTGGAGAAGAAGAAATAACCGGGTGCTTTCATGGCAGGCACGTTGATGATACGGACGCCGTTCACATAGCCCTTGAAGGCGCGCTGGTTGAACGAGAAGGCGAAGTGGTTCCACTGCCCCGGCTGAACGGGATTGTCGGGGGTGCCGACGCTGAGGTCCTTCTCCCCGGAAGCGTTGCTGCGGCCATCGGGCTTCGCCAGGGACCAGGACAGCGTGCTGGAGCCGTCTTCCCGGTACCAGATGCTCACCCCGCTGCTGGCGTTGTAATAAGAAGCGTCTCCCCGGTCGCCGAAGGAAACGTGGTACGTCAGGGCCGAGAGATCACCGTCATCCACCACGGGCGCCAGAAAAAGGTCGAACTCCAGGGTAAACACATCGGGCAGCCAGTCCCATTTCTTCGTCATGTTGGGGATGACCTGCCCCTGCCCGTTGTCGGTGAAAGCCAGCACTTTCCGACCTTCCAGGGAAGCGGTCTCCACATAACCATCCAGCAGTTCCCAGCGAAGGGGGAACTCACCGACGCGCTCATTCTCGAAGTTGTCCTCAAAGAAGATCTCGTCACCGGGGACGAAGTCGGTCTTGGCATAGGCCGTCTGCACACTCTTTACGGTTTGGGTTTCAGGGGCAGGCTGGGGCGTCTCGGCCGGCTGCGGCTGCGCTACGGTCTCGGGTGCGGTTTCCTTCTTCGGATTGAAGAGTTTGTCCAACACCTTGTCTACGGCCTCATCGGCCTTCTGTTCCACTTTATTCTCCACCTTGTTCTGAGCAGAGTTCTTTACGCGCTCTCCAAGATTTTTGAAGAAGTTCTGCGCGTTGGCGGCGAGGGCCGTCAGCAGCATTACCATGACTGCGGTGATTAGTTTTTTCATACGGGCTAGAATTTTGATTCTGACGCAAAATTCGCCTAAATCCCAGTAAAAAACACCACTCAAAAGGGTGGTTTCTACTCATTTTTACTATTTTTGCTCTATGAAAAAGAAGCTATTCAGCCTGTTACTCTCACTTTTGGCGGCAAGCGCCGTTTCCTACGGATACACGGATTTCCGGGGATTCAATCTGGATTCTCTGGAGAGAGTTGTCGCCAAGTGGACCCCCGACGCCATCGAGCGCGCCAGCGAAGAAGAACTCCTCGCCCTGAACCGGGCCTACCGGGACCTGATGATGGGTTGGCAGAATCTCAACGGGGAGAAATGCGCATTCTATGCCTGGAAAGCCCTTTCCATCAGCGTGCCCCGGAAGTGGGAAGATGCCAGTTTCGACGCCTACCGTTTCGTCGGCCAGGTTTTCTACGGAGCCGAGCAGTACGACAGCGCCATGTTCTACTACGGAAAAGCGCTGGAGCACCTGGAACGGATGTCCCCCGATGCTCCCGGCCCGGATAACCCGAGCGCCTATACCCAGTCCGGGATTGACAACGACCGTTCCCTCCTGTACGGGACGCTGGGAAATCTCCACAATGTAATGGGTGACATCCCGGCCGCCATGGACTACTATGCGAAGGCCGGAGCCATCTTCGACCAATACGGCTGGAACGAGAGCAACACCGTCCTCTGGTACAACATCGGCGAAACCTGGATGGGCGAAAAGGAATACCGCAAGGCGGAGGCCGCGTATGAAAAGGCCCTCCGCTACGCCGAGGCATCGGCCGATTCCCTTATGATCACCTATGCCAACAAAGGGTTGGGCCGCTTATACGCGGAAAAAGGGCCGATGGCGAAAGCCCTGAAATACCTGCGCGACGTAAACGCCTACTTCGTCGCCCACCCGGACGATTCCCCCGTATTCCGCCGCGAAAACCTGGAATTCATTGACAAGGTTCTGTCCCGCCAGAAGGAGCAGCTGGCCCTGCTGCTGGCAGCCAGCATCCTTCTCGTCATCCTCCTGATAATCCTGCTGTTTGTCACCCGCCGCCTGCGGAAAACACGCCAGGAGAAAGAGGAAGTTACTGAACTCATTGAGGAAGTGCTGGACGAGATTCCGCCACAAAAAGACGGAGTCACCCTTTCCCAACGGGAAAAAGACATTCTGGATTTGCTCTCCAAGGGCTACACCACGCTGGACATCGCGCAGGCCCTGTGCCTGAGTGGCGAGACCATCCGCTGGTACCGCAAGAAAGTGCTTGCCAAGTTCGACGCCTCCAACACCGCCGAGCTCATCTCCATGGCCAAGGAATTGAGGTTGGTCTAATCCCCCGCGGCCGGACAACCATAATTCCTATGCCACGTTGACACGTAGATTGCACAGAAGGCCGATTTTGTGTCGACGCGGCAACGCTTTTGCTCCGAAGGGCCGATTTTGCTTCCGCGTTGACAGCCAGGGTGCCGTAGAATGCCGATTCTTTGTCAACGCGGCAAACATTCCCCGTCCCGGTGGGCAGCGGCAGGGCCCCTGGGCCCTTTTCCGGAGCCTGGGGGCCCTGTCCGCAGCCGGCCCTCTTCGTCGTCGAGGGCCGGCGGTGCCCTGTTTATGCCGTTTTATTTAACATATTCATTATCAATAATTAACGCATTTTCCTCCCGGTCAGAATGCCGGGAGGAGTTCTATCAAATCAATGATTACCAAGCACTTACAAGAAACACCCCGGCGCGTAAAAATCCCTCCCCCGAGGGGAGGGTTTGGGTGCGAAGCGGCGAAGGGGGCATGGTCGGGGCGATTACCGACGATGCATTAGTCTAGTGGCTCGGCCCAATAATCGGAGAGGGCAAGAATGCTGTTTTCTTCGATCAAATTGACAACCTGCACTTTAGGAGTCTCGTAGGGATGTTTGTTCTGGAGAATACCTTCCATTGCTATATACCTATTAACCTGTTGGGGACCAAAGATAATAATACTCAGCGAGATATGCAACAGTAAAACCCCTCCTAAATGTATCAGAAGGGGTTTTTAGCCAAAAATAGAGCGGAGAGACCGAGATTCCGTCGCTTCGCTCCGGCATCTCTTGGGGCTCCTTAATGGTGACCAAACCAAGTATTCACAGCCAGGGCCCTGACGGACCTTATGTCTCTTTTGGCCGTCCGGGGCCTTGAAAGCGAGCTTTCAGGCCCCGGACAACCAAAACAGCCAACTGCTTGCGCAGCTGGCTGTGAATGTTGGTTTGCGGAGAGACCGAGATTCGAACTCGGGATACCCTTTTGGAGTATACACGCTTTCCAGGCGTGCCTCTTAAGCCACTCGAGCATCTCTCCAGTTTGACTTCCCAAAATTTCGGGACTGCAAAGATAAACACTTTTTCGCTTTTTGCAAAAAATATTTTGGTAATCCGGGCATTTATGACCATCTTTGCACGCTATGACTATGAGAATTCGCAATACAATAGCCGCTTTTCTTCTCATGACGGCTTTTGCCCTGAGTGGCAATGCACAAAACGCACTGTCCTTTACACGTATAGACCGTAACCCCCGTACGTCGGCCATGGCCGGCGCCGGGATTGCCAGCGTGCAGAGCAGCTGGCACGGCGCTTTCGGCAACGCTGCCCAGCTGGGTTTCCAGCAGGGTAAGGTGTACACCGGAGTGGGTATGCAGCTCTGGGAGCTGAATAATGAGGTGGACAAGTCAACCAACCTGCACGCCGGTGCGGGCCTTCGCTTCGGCAACTTTGCCGTGGCACTCGGCGGGGCCTACCAGATGGGTACTGCCGGTACGCAGAGCACTTACACGCCCAACGACCTGCTGCTTGCCATCGGCCTTGCTTATAATATCGAGGAGGTTGTCAGCATCGGCCTTAATGCGCGATATGCCACGCAGCGCTTTACGCGCGAGGCTGGCGTGAACGGCTACAGCTTCGACCTTACGGTCATCGGCCGCATTACGCCGGCGCTGTCGGCTGCGGTGGGCGTCGGCAACATCGGCAATAAAGTCAAGGGGTCCGACGACTTCTACGGCCAGCCGGCCTATGCGCACGGCGGCCTTGCGTGGAAGCCCGCCCTGACGGCCGAGCACAGCGTCGAGGTCCTGCTGGACGGTGAGTATAACTTCGACGGCAGCTTCGCGGCGACGCTCGGCGCGGAGTACGCCTACAATCAAGTTGTATACGCGCGCGCGGGATACCGCTACGCCAGCGAGAAGGCTGTCATCCCTTCGCACCTGGGGGTGGGTCTGGGGCTTCGCTTCGGCCACACTCGCGTGGAGGCCAGCTATCTGACCGCCTCCCCTATCCTGGCCAATACGATTAACCTGGGCGTCGCGTTTAACTTTTAAGAGATTATGGAAATTAAAATGAATAAACCGCAAGTGCCGGTGCTTCTGCTCACCGGTTATCTGGGAAGCGGTAAGACTACCCTTCTCAACCGTATTCTCACCAACAAGAAAGGAATCAAGTTCGCCGTGATCGTGAACGACATCGGCGAGGTGAATATCGACGCCAGCCTCATCGAGAAGGGCGGCGTCGTGGGCGGCATGGACGACTCTCTCGTGGCCCTGCAGAACGGCTGCATCTGCTGCACGCTGAAGATGGACCTGGTTGCCCAGCTGGCCGATCTTACCCGCGGCGGCAAGTTTGACTACATTGTCATCGAAGCCAGCGGCATCTGCGAGCCGGCCCCTATTGCCCAGACCGTGAGCACCATGCCCGCGCTGGCCCCGCAGTCGGTGATGGACGGCGTGCCGTACGTAGACTGCATCGCCACCGTGGTGGACTCCCTGCGCATGAAGGACGAGTTCGACGGCGGCGCCGCGCTGGAGAAAGAGGACATCGGCGACGACGACCTCGAGCGTCTGGTGATCGAGCAGCTGGAGTTCTGCAATATCGTGCTGCTGAATAAGGCCGATGAATTGACGGCCGATGAAATGGGCAAGCTCAAGGGTATCGTCAAGAGCATCAACCCCGGCGCGAAGGTGCTGGAGTGCAACTACGGCGACGTAGACCTGGACGAGCTCATCTATACGGGCATGTTCCGCTTTGACGAGGTGGCCACCTCTGCCGCCTGGATCGCCGCCATCGAAGGCGAGGACGAGGAAGAGGAGGCCGAGGGCGAAGCGCTCGAGTACGGCATCGACACCTACGTGTACACCCGCCGTCCGGCCTTCGACCTGAACAAGTTCGACAATATGGTGGCCAAGTACTGGCCTTCCAATATTATCCGCGCCAAGGGCCTGTGCTACTTCTCCAACGACATTGACAAGTGCTATCTCTTCGAGCAGGCCGGCCGCCAGAAGACCCTGAAGGACTGCGGCCTGTGGTTCGCCACCATGGACCCGGACGAGCTGGCCGAGATGATGGAGCGAGACCGCAAGCTGCGCGAAGACTGGACCGAAGAGTACGGCGACCGCATGCAGAAAATCGTCTTCATTGGCCAGCACCTGGACAAGCCCGGCATTGAACGGATGATGGACAGCTGCTTGGCGGAGTAGGAGGCCGCTTTACGGCTTTTAGCTTGCCGCGTATTCTAAGGTCTTAGAATATGCGGCAATACTTTTTTTTGTAACTTTGTGCAAGATTGCAACTTTTGATGGATTGTATCGGAGAGAACGTAAAAAATAGAACTATTCAGTAACACCTAAAACATACCTTTTATATGAAGAAGACCTTATCTTTGCTGCTGATTGCCTGCGCAATCTTTTCCTGTAACAAACCCTGTAACAAACCCGGAGGAGAATGTACCCTTCAAAACACCAGGTTCGAGGACAGCGGATGCGCAAAAAACGCCGGAGTAAAGTCCACCTATGGGGATAAGCCGTCGACGATCACCCTTAAATACGAGAAGGGCGGGTTACGCGTTATCATCAACAATTTTTTGATGAACTGCTCCATCACACATGGAGGCATTGGCTGCGAAGTCACCATGGATGGCAACATCATTACCTATTATGTCTTTGAGAATGACGGTCCCACGGTAAATTGTTGTTGCCCCGTAGAGACCATCACTTCCGTAGTGGAAGGGCTGGAAGAAGGAAAACACTACGCCCTTAAGTTCAGCGGGTATTCCGCCATTGACTTCACCTTTGAAAAAGGGCTGATCAGTATTACTGATTTAGACTCCTTAGATATCTTAGATTTCTAAGGGAACAAATAAATACCCACGCTTTTTAAGCTCCCGGATTAACGCCGGGAGTTTTTTGTAGAACTTGTCGGTGCGGGCATCGTCCGTCCCCAGATGGATGAGCATGATATGCCCGTTCAGGCCCTGCGCCTTTTCCACGGAAAGGACTTTGTCGAAGATGTACTGGCTGCTGTAGTAGTTCTTCATCTGAGGCGTGGTATAGTCCCCGTTGGTAGAGGTGCCGGACGTGTAATTCACCACCTGCAGGCCCATGGAACGTGCCCAGGATGCGACAGTGGCATTGTAATGCTCGTACGGAGGCATGAAGACAGGGGCCGATGCCGGCGTAATGCCGAAAGGAGCCATCACCTCATAGCTGCGACGGATGTCCGCTTCAAATTCTTCCCGCGTAACCAGGAGGGAATCCCGTTTCTCCCAGGACGCGTACAGCAGATGCCCGTAACTGTGACTGCCGACATAGTGCCCGTCGGCAAGGAGGTCTTTCACCACAGACGGATAGGTTTCAAAGAACTTTCCCGTAAAGAAGAAAGAGCCTTTGATGCCGAAACGTTTGAGCGTAGCGCGGATGGAAGCGGCACCATCGGCCTTGTCATGCGCGGTAAACACCAGCGAGATGCACTTGCGGGAAGGGTCCATGCGCACGATGCCGCCCTGGTGCATGACAGCCTTTGAGGCGCTGCGCTTCCCCTCCATCTGGTAGGCCGACAGCGGGAACGTAAGGCTGGCCGTCCCGTCCATGGTGGGCTCATTGGTGGAATAATCGTGCGTGGAGTCGTGATACACCATACGGCCGGGCTGGAACCGCTCATAGTTGTTGCCGCCTTCCGTATTGACGCCTAACAGTGAACCGAAAATGGTATCGTAAACCGGGCCATCCACCAGGCCGCCGGTTGTATTTCCCAGTTTATAATTGATAATGAACGAGTGCGGCTGCAGGGGATAAACGCCTCCTCGCGGCAGCTCTACAATCATGCTCACGCCCCAGGGATTGCAGCCAAAGAGCCAGTCCCGCAGGGCGCCTTCCATCTCTTCGTAAGTGCGGTCTCCGGTAAGTTGACGGTACAGGATGCACTGAGACAGCATGGCTGTGGTGAGGTTGTTGGAGCACCAGATGTTGGGAACGCCATACAGGAAAGGAGAGCCCTGCGCCCGGTCATACACGCGGGCAATGCCGCTGCGAAGACTCCGGATAAACTCTTCCCTACCTTCCGCTGCCAGGTGTACATGGCCCATATTCATGAAGGGGTACCACTGGTAGTGGCGGGCACTGTCGGCCCCCATCCACGGGGTGACGGGCTCCCGTCGGCCATATTCGACGGCCTCCAGCAGGTACTTCCGGTCTCCGGTGAGGCGGTACATTTCCACGCCGGCCAGTTCCATGTCGTCCGTCCAGTTGTCCTCCTCATAGATGTAGGGGCTCACGATGGAGGCCGTCTGGCACACGCCGGGATGGTCCACGCCCGTCTGCCAGGCATCGGCCGCCTTCGCACGGATGCGCGCGGCGAGCGCGGGATAATAGGGCGCCAGGACGCGGCTGCCGATAGAAAAGGCCGATGCATACTTCCCTGCCGTGGAAGCGATGCCGGTAGTGGCATTCACGCCCCCATGGCGGCCTCTCTGCTGCGGCTCCCCGGTGCAAAAATAGACAGGGCGGGCGCCGCCCTTACCCCAGCCATAATCGGCAATATCATCGTGGGGCTTGCGCATTCCCACGTGGTCTCGGTCATCGGCCAGCTGGTTGTAGAACTCGCCGGGTTCCGGGTTCATGCGGTCCAGCCAGTCCAGGCCCCAGCGGATTTCGTCCACGATGTCGGGGATGCCGTTGGCGCCGGGTGTTCCGTCCGTCTGGTAGGCATCCCCGAAGGCCTCCGGGTTGCGTTCATAGGCATAAGCCATCTGGTAAATGGCGTTGGCCGTAGTTGTCGTATATTGCAGGCAGTCAGAGGCGTCGTGCCAGCCACCGCGCACGTCCAGGTGCTGGCCGCTTTTGGTAGGATGGTAGACGATAATCGCATCTTTAGTATGGCAGCTGTCGCGCAGGAAAGGATTCCAGCCGCAACGCTGCTGCCGGAGGTAGTTGAGCACAAAGTCTGCCGCGCCATCGAACACTTGCGGGCCGATGGGAAATGTCGACGATGCAGCATCGGCCGTTACTAGCCGATAGGCGCCCGGCGTATGGAATGCGCTGAAGTCCAGCCGCGCCGTGGCGGCCATCTGGCCCAGCGGGCCGGTGGCCTTTGCCTGCCCTTCAAAGACCTTCTCCCCCGTATAGGCGTCTACCAGGACGAAGGCCTCCGGCGCATCGGCCCCCATATATACCGCCACCTTGGTGGCATCCGGCAGATAGCCCAGCTGGTTGATACGAATCCACCCTTCGGCATGAAGGGTAAGGCCTACGAAGATGGCAAGTAGTGTTGTGACAATGCGCATAATCCTTTTCATTTCCTAAAGATACGGTTTTCTTTGCGAGGGGCCAAATAAAAGAGGCAGCCTCTTTTCACGAGGCTGCCTCAGAAGTATAAGGCGGGAAGGAATACTACCAACCAGGGTTCTGGGTGATCTTGTAGTCCTTGCCAGTAGCTGCTGCTTTTTCTTCGTACTGGTCGATAACCTGAGAGCAGATAGGCTCCAGATAGTTACGGACGTCGACATTCAGCGGGTCACGGTCCTCAATGTTGCGAGGAACGAGGAAACCGCGCATCTCGTTGTAGTTGGAAGAAACAATCTTACCATCCTCAACGGTGCAGGTGAAGGCCTTCGGGGCGCCCAGTTTCAGCGTACCATCGGCATTCGTACCTTCGATAGGACGAACCTTCACGATATCCTTGTTGGCAGCGACAAGCAGATTGAAGCCAAGGTTGTCAGCCGTCTTCTTGAGGTTGGTCTGCTGGGCAGGACGGCCCAGGTCGGCAGCCGTGGCATCGGTCAGCGTTGCAGCCAGATCCAGTTCCACATAACCGCCAATACCCAGATCGGGGTTGTTGGCAATGAGCATCAGCTCAAGCTGGCCCCAACGGCGGATATCCAGTGCGCGAACCTTCTCCAGGAAGAATTCCATACGACGCTCACGACGGATTTCCCAAAGGAGCGGGGAAACGAAACCGGCAGTCTTATAACCGAGGGTGGTCTTCTGAGGAGCAGCCGTACGCTCAGGGTCGTTCGGAAGGTTGTTGATCTGCAGAGGAGCAGTCTTCTTCACGCCCTTGGCAATAGCAACCTCATCCAGCGGACGCTGGCGGATAGCATTGATGGACTTATCCAGGTCGGCCTGCGTAACAGCAGCGCCGGAGAATTTGTCGGCCAGCTCGGCTTTTGCCTCAATCCAGTTCAGGACGGTTTCAGCATAACGGACGCAGGGGAAACCATTCTCATTGGTGTTGGAAGCATACTGGGAAGGACGAGGTTTCTTATTGTAAGAATAGGTGGGGCCTTCACGGTCGATGAATTTCTCGACATAGAGACCGGTAGCGCTATTCTTGGGCTCATCCCAGAAGGTAGCTTCAAAACGAGGGTCGCGGGTAACAACCATATCCTGCAGTCTCCAGCTGTCGGCATTTGCAACAGTCGTAGAAGTGTAAGGCTGGCCATCATTGCAGATCCAGGCCTTCAGCGTGGACAGGTTACCGGAAGCACCCTGAGACTCCTGGCCATTGCAGTAAGTAGCAACCGGGTGAGCATAATCACTCTTTACAGAACGGTTGTAAGCACGATAAAGAAGGATTTCCTTGCTTGCCGGAGCTTTGTAAAGGGTACCGAACAGCGTGCGGAAGTCAGTGTCGAACTGGAATTTACCACTCTCAATTACGAAACCGGCATACTCCATAGCCTTGGTGAGATAGGTCTTGGCGTGGGCCTTGATATCAGTGCAGGTACTCATAGCCTCATCATTCTCGTGATAGATATACCACGTACCTTCGAACAGGAGGCAACGGGAGGCAACGGTACCAACCACATAACGGTTCACGTAATCTGCACCATCATTCAGACGGACATTCTTCATGGCATATTCAAAGTCCTCAAGAACTTTATCCATGACGAACGTACGGGGATCACGGTCTTTGTACTGTCCATCAAAGTCGCTGGTGGAAAGGCTCTCGCCATAGTAAGGGAAATCACCGAAAGATTCGACCAGACGGGAATACTCCCAGCCGCGGAAGAAGCGGGTGACACCCATCCAGTGGTTGTAGGCCTCATCGTTGAGAACCCCATTCTCCTTCATGGTGTTCAGACGGTCGATAAGCAGATTCCACTTACGGATGTAAGCGAAGTTCCAGGGGGCGGAAGCACGGCGTGCGAGCACACTGTACGAACCGCTTACCTGCTCCTTACGGAACCAGTTGTCTGCAGGAAGGCTGATAAGGATATCCTTCTGCTTGTTGGCGCTGGTGACGTCATCACTATACTCACCCTTACCGTTGTCGAATACAGCAGGAACACCGGCGTCGGTCCAACCGTTTCCATAGCCGAAGAAATAAGCTCCGTAGGCGCCGTTCACAAACAAACGCACCATCTCTTCGGAGTACCAGTAGTTGCTATCATCCAAAACCGTCTTGGAAGGACGATCCAGGAACTTTTCACACCCGGAAAGGGAGAAAACCAGTGCGATAGCGGCAATGATATTGAAAATCTTTTTCATTTCTGTACAATCCTTTATGAATTAGAAGGTAACCTGTACACCGAAGGATGCGCTCTTGTAGGCAGGGGCGCCGACTCCCGCGAAACCGGAGTTGTAGTTGCTGGCGTTGAAAGAGGAATAACCAGCAATTTCTTCAGGATCCACAGGAAGACCATTCAAGTGATCGAAGGTAAAGAAGTTCTCCAGGGAGACATACACACGAGCCTTGCTGATGCTCACCTTCTGGGTAAGCGTTCTCGGGAGAGTGTAACCAAGCGTAATGTTCTTGATACGGAAGTAAGCCATGTTCAGCATGTAACGGTCATTGGGTACCATGTTGAAGACAAGGCTACGACCGCAGCTGGCAGGACGCGGATAGAAAGCGTCATAATTTGCATCGACGACAACTCCGTTGGCATCTTTGGTTTCATACCAGAAGTCGTTGGCGAAGGTTGCAGGCATACCGCCATCGCCCATCTGGAAACCAGGAACGGTCATCCAGGAAGAGCCCAGCATATCGCGTTTACCGACACCCTGGAAGAAGACGGAGAAGTCGAAACCCTTGTAGTCACCGTTGATCATGAGGCTGTACTCATAACGGGGAGTCGTGTTACCAATGCGGGTGTAGTCACCATAGGCAGGATTACCGTCGGCATCTTCAATGAGCTTGGAGCCATAGTCGATGATACCATCACCGTTCAGGTCCACGAACTTGACATCACCAGGGCCGGAGATGTAGTTACCGGAAGTGATACGACCCTGCGTGGCATAATCCTTTCCTTCTGCAAACTGATAGATCTTACCATATTTGTCGGTGCCGGAAATCAGGTTTCCGTTTGCATCGCGAGCGAAATCGTCGTTCTGGAACAGGCGGTCTACACGATAACCCCAGATTTCACCGTATTCCTTACCGTTGTACCATCCCTCGATACCCTTGGCGGAGCCGTAGTTGGTCACGATGGTCTTGGCGTCGGCAAGGGAAGCCGTAGCAGAGAGGCTCAGACCATTGGAGAAGGTCTTGCCATAACGGACGGAGAATTCCCAACCGCGGGTGCGGAGGTCACCGTAGTTACCCTTAGGGGCAGTAGCACCGATATTGTAGCTCAGGCCCTCAGAAGGAACAATCATGTTCTTGGTGTCGCGCTGATACCAGTCGAAGGTGACGTCAATCTGGTTGAACAGGGAGAAGTCAACACCAAAATCCGTCGTCACAATGTCCTGCCATGTAATGTCCGTATCCACAAGGTCAGGAGTAGCATAGGCGGAAGTAACCTGGTCACCATGCATCCAGTACTGAGCCAGGGAACCGATGGTAGGAATGTACAGGCTGGAAGCAACCGTCTGGTCGCCGATCATACCCCAAGAAGCACGAAGCTTGAGGAAGTTCATCACGGGTTTGACAGATTCCATCCAGGGCTCTTCGGACACACGCCAACCGGCAGATGCGGAAGGGAACCAGCGCCACTGAAGCGGGCCGCGGAATTTGGAGGAACCGTCACGACGGAGGTTAGCCTCGAACAGATACTTCTCTTTGTAGTTGTAGTTCAAACGGCCGAAGAAGCCAGCAGTAGAACTCCAGTTGAAACCACCGCCAGAGGTCTGTGTGCCGGTAGCAAGCGGGAACTGGGCGTTATTGTAGTCAAGCAGGCCCTTCTTCTGACCCCATACACCGGTTTCTTTATAACCCACGATGTTCAGACCAGCCATGATGTTGAAGGCATGACCGTTTTCCAGGGTGAACTCATAATTGGAAGTAGCATTCCAAGTGTGACGCTTGCCCGTGTAGGAATCCTGATAGAGCAGGTCGTAGCTGTCTCCGTAATAATCGGAAGGAGCAATGTACATCTTATTGATAACAGAGCCCAGTCCGTTGTAGGAAGCCCACTCATTGTCCATCGTTACCACGCCGGATTCATCCGTTACAACAGCGGGATCTGAATACCAGATGTCATTACCATAAAAACGGGTGCCGGGATGACGCTCCTGGAGATCGTTGTTGCTGAAAGTGTAGTCAAAATTGATCGTCCAGTTCTTGATCGGAGTGATTGTTGCGCCCAGATTAACATTGGTATAATCGGTATCCTTGGTTGCCTGCTTGGCAGCTGCGATTTCGCAGACAGGGTTGCGCAGAGCATTGCCATATTCATCCTGGGAAACAAGCGGGTAGTTGGAAGGCCAACGGAAAGCATAGTACCAAGGGTCTGCCGTAGTAGAGCTGGTGGCGAAAGCCCAGGACTTGGTGGAATGTGTAAACATCATACCGGCATGTACACCCAGCCAGTTATTGACTTTCGTATCCAGACGCAGGTTGGCGTTATAACGCTCGTAGTAGTCGTAGTCCGTAACCTTCAGCATACCTTTCTGATTCAGGTAACCGAGGCTGATGTTATAATTGGAGCTGCCTTTGCTGCCGGCGACAGAAACATTGTGGGTCTGAGCAGGAGCACTGCTACGGACAAGGTAGTTGTAAGGATCATAGGTACGGACGCCGATCTTGGACTTACCGTCGGAGCCGAGGTACCAGTCACGACCATAGGTCATAGGGTCGTCGTAGGAAAGCGTGTTGCCATATTTCTCTTTCCAGGCAACGGCGGCGTTATAACCGGCACGGTCGATCTTTACGAAAGAGCCGACAGGGGTGGTGGTACCGACACGCTCGGCAGCCTCAACCCAATAGTGCAGGGCTTCCACGTCGGCCATCTGATATTTCTTGGCCAGGCTCTGGAAAGCCATGTTACCGGAATAAGTGACAGACACTTTCTCCGCTTCCTTAGCACCCTTCTTGGAGGTGATCAGGACAACACCGAAAGCAGCCTTAGCACCATAGATGGAAGCAGAGGCAGCATCTTTCAGAACGGAGATAGACTCGATATCGTCGGGGTTAACGAGGTTCAGGGAAGGAATCTCAACGTTATCCAACAGGATGAGCGGAGAAGCAGAACCTTCGATGGAACCAACCTGACCACGAATGCGGATACGGGCATCGGAACCCACCTCAGAGGAACCCACCTGCACGGTCATACCCGGGGTGGTACCCTGGAGGCCACGACCCAGATCAGGGATCGGGCGGGAATCGAGAACCTTTTCAGCGTCCACAACGGACACAGAACCAGTCAGGTTAACTTTCTTCTGTGCGCCATAACCGACAACGACGGTTTCGGCCAGAAGTTCTGCATCGTCTTCCAGGACAACATTTACTTTGTCCTGAGCAGGCACCACGACGGTGGTGTAACCAATGCAGGAAACCTCAAGAAGAGCGTCGGGACGGACGGAGAGCGTGAAAACGCCTTTTGCGTCGGTCATCGTACCAGTGGTCGTTCCCTTTACGATAACGCTGGCACCCGGGACAGGTTCTCCCTGAGCATCGACAACAGTACCCGTGATGCGGGACTGCTGCTGATCTGCCACAACCTCAGAAGAGGAAGTAGCGGCATACGCAAAACCGGATCCCACAAAGAGGAACGCAGCTGCGCATGCAGCGAATAATTTTGTCATTCTCATAGAAAAACAAGGATTGGTTAATAAATAGGAAAAGTAGTGGATACTTTATTATGGTCAGTGTTTTTGGTCAGTTATTAATATGTCCGTTATTTTTGGGACTGCAAATATAGTATTTCCCCGCATCCCAGCAAAGTATTTGTGACGCTTTTTGTCACATATTAAAAAATTTAATTAGACAGAGACGCCGATTATGTTAAAAACAGTAAATTTTTCTATCCTAAAATCTTTCGATTTGCAGTTATCACGATTTAGCACGTGAGTTATTTGAACTTTTTAAAAGACAGCCACTTAATAAAAAATTTTACGCGCTTCCTTAAATTTACTATTAATTCCTTTGATGAATCAAATTCGATTTCTTATATTTGTCCGAACTAATAACCAACTGGAAACAAAACTTTCCACTTTTTATTAACCAATTAATACCTATGTTCAAAAAACTACAAAAAGTATTACTGACATTGGCCTTGTGGGCAGGTGTCAGTGCGATGGCCGTGGCCCAAACCGCCAACGGTACCGTAGTTGACACGCAAGGCCTGCCCGTACCGGGCGCCAGCGTCATTGTCAAAGGAACGACCACTGGAACCATGACCGATACAAACGGTCAGTTCTCCATTGCAGCACGTTCCAACGCAGTCCTGGAGATTTCCTGCATCGGTTATGCCTCACAGGAGGTAAATGCCGGTACCGGTCTCCAGATTATCCTCAAGGAAGACAATGAATTCCTGGAGGAATCCGTAGTAACCGCCCTGGGTATCAAGCGCGAGCGCAAATCCCTGGGTTATGCCGTAGAAGACCTCAAGGCCGAGGAACTGATGCGCAATAAAAGTGCAAACGCCATCAATTCCCTCTCCGGTAAGATCGCCGGCGTCAACGTGACCCAGTCCTCCGGTGCTGCCGGTTCCGGCGCCCAGATTATTCTGCGTGGCGGTACTTCCTCCGACGAATCACGCGACAATCAGCCGCTATTTGTCGTGGATGGTATCATCTACGATAACTCTTCGCAAGTCGTCGGCAACTCCGCATTCGACGGTTCCATGAAGTCGGCTACCACCACCGCCAACCGTGTGATGGATATCAACCCCGAAGACATCGAGAACATGTCCGTGCTGAAGGGCCCTGCCGCTTCTGCCCTGTATGGCTCCCGCGCCGCTAACGGTGTCGTCCTCATTACCACTAAGAAGGGTAAAGAAGGCGCCGTAGAGGTGAACGTAAGTGCGAAATACATCAACAATTGGGTGGAAAAAGCCGCCCTTCCCGCTGTCCAGAACCAATTCCGCCGTGGTTACATGCAGGACACCTACGATGCTTCCAAGCAGTACACGGGTACGGTTTTCAATGATTTCAGTTACAACTCCTGGGGGGATGCCTACAACGGTCCCTGGTATGACAATATCGGCAACTTCTTCAACAACTCCAGCACCTTCGATGGTACGGTGAGCATCGCCGGCGGTACGAAGAACAGCAACTTCTACCTCTCCGGTTCCTACTACGACCAGGCCGGTATCGTTCCTGAGACCGGTTACCAGAAGTACTCTTTCCGTTTCAACGGCGAGCAGAAGTATAAGATGTTTACCTTCGGCGCCAGCGCCGCCTATTCCCAGGCTCACACAGACCGCACCCTCACCGGTGCCGCCCTATACGGTTCATCCGGTACCGGCGCCCTGTATGCCGTGTACAACTGGGCTCCGTCCGACGACATGCGCAACTATCTGAACACCGACGGCACCCGCTATCGCCTGTTCGGCACCAGACTCGATCCCGAGGACGAGCGCGATAACCCGTACTGGATCGTGAACAACAATAAGATGTACGACAATACGCACCGTTTCACCGGGAACTTCAGCGTGAAGGCCGACATCACTTCCTGGTGGTGGGTTTCCGCCCGCGTAGGCATTGACCAGTATACCACGGTGAACTCCAACCGTTTCAACCCCGGTGGCGTCATGAAAAAAGTATGGCAGAAGGGTATGATCAGCGACAATACGCTGGAATTCACCTACCTGTCCACCAACTTCCTGTCCAACATGAACAAGCAGTTCGGCGATTTCAACGTGAACCTGCTCCTGGGCATGTCCACGGATGACACCAAGACCAGCACGGATTACAAGATGGCCTATATGTTTGCCACTCCGTTCATGTCTTACGCCAATACCATCAACGCGAACAAGCAGTTCAGCCATGCGGCAACGCAGAAGCGCCTGATCGGTGTCTTCGGCGAACTCCGTGCCGACTGGAAGAACACCCTGTTCCTCACCGTTACGGGCCGTAACGACTGGACGTCTACCTTACCGGTCGAAAACCGCAGCTATCCCTATCCTTCCGTGAGCGGTGCCTTCGTGTTCACGCAGTTGCTGCAAGATCTGGGCGTCATGGACGACAACATCTTCTCCTTCGGCAAGCTGCGCGCTTCCTGGGCCGAAGTCGGTAAGGACACCAATCCTTATGTGACCAGCACACAACTGTGGCCCGCAGGTGAGTACTTCGGCATTTATTCCGCCGGTAACTACTGGAGCAAAGGCAACCCGATCCTTCGTCCGGAGCGCACCCGTTCCGCCGAAATCGGCCTGGAACTGAGCTTCCTCAAGAACCGTCTGCACGTGGATTACGCCTTCTATACGAACGACTCATACGACCAGATCCTCAGCCCCCGTACTTCCCAGGCCACCGGATACATCTTCTGCGCCATCAATGCGGGTAATGTATTGAACCGAGGCATGGAACTCACTATTAGCGGTACGCCCGTCATGACCAAGAATCTCACGTGGGATTCTTCGCTGAACATCTCCGGCAACCGCGGCCGCATGACCAACTTCCCTGCCGGTCTTACCGCCATGTACGTAACGGATGTCCAGTACGGAACCTCCAAGGCCGGAACCATCAAGGACGGTTGCTTTATGGGCATCGCCGGTTACAAATGGGTCCGCAACGACGAAGGTCAGATCATCCTGGACAAGAACGGCTTCCCCAAACACACGGGAGACTATGTGGAAGTGGGTAACCGTGAAGCCAAGTTCCAGGGCGGTTTCAACAACACTGTAAGCTGGAAGGGCTTTACCTTCAACATGCTGTGGGAATTCCGCGTAGGCGGTGACGTATTCAACGGAACGAAATACGCCATGACCGAGAGCGGCGTAAGCCAGTTCTCCGCCGATTTCCGCAACCAGCCTCTTACCATTGAAGGGGTGAACGAAAGCGGTGACCCCGTTTCCAACACCTGGGAACCCGACAAGGTATACACTTTCGACGGCGTACAGAAACTGGGTGTTAACATCATCAAGGATTACTACACCAATTATTATAACTACGAGACGGCCAACTACATCACCAGCGTGAATATGCTCCGTCTGCGTACGCTGTCCGTATCTTATGACCTCCCCAAGAAGGCCCTGGACAAGATTGGATTCATCAAGCGCGCAACGTTCTCCGTGTCGGCCAACAACCTGCTGCTGTTCACCAACTACGAGGGCGATCCTGAGGTTGCCGCCGCCGGTTCCGGCGTGGGTGGTTCTTCCTCCGTCGGCTTTGACTACTGCGGCGTACCTGCCATGTCGGGCATGTCCTTTGGCGTGAATCTCACCTTCTAATGTGTTAAACCTCTATAATCGATGATTATCATGAAAACAATCAATAAGATTATTCTCTGCGGTTTGGCTATAATGGGGTTAACACTCTCTTCCTGCTCCAAATGGCTGGATGTAAATGTTGATCCCGAGAATCCTACGGCCGAAACCTCAACCTATGATGGCCTGTTAGGCAACGTGGAATTCTATACGAACAGTTCCCATCAGTTCGCAGACTGGCGAACCGGGCAGACCACCGGTGACTGGACCGGGTGCAACGGCCGTGGAAACTACGCAAATGCTTCATTCTGGCTCCCGGTAAACGGCTGGGTAACCACTTCCTATCAGTGGTGGTTCGTTGGCGCATATGTCAACATCCCGCAGCTCATAGAAAAAGCAGAAGCCGCCGAAGCATGGCACTATGCAGCAGCTGCGCGCGTCATTAAAGCGTACGGCTTCATGCTCATGACCGACCTTTACGGCGAAATGCCGTACGAAGAAGCAGCCAGCCTGGACCCGAAGATTACGGCCCCGAAATATGCCACCGGCAAGACCATCTTCCTGGGATGCCTGAAGGATATCGACGACGCTCTCGCCCTTTTCGACAAGGACCAGAATACGGCTGCCGCCGCCCTCTCGGTCGGAGACTGGTGGATGAACGGGGACGTTACCATGTGGAAAAAGTTCGCCAACTTCCTCAAGGCGCGCTGGATCCTGAAGCTCAGCAAAAAGCAGGCGGGCAGCTACCTGGATGGCAAGTATGACGAGGCCGCCATTCTCGCCGCCCTAAACGCCAGCTTCGACGAGGGTGACAATGCCATTATCCATCACACCGACAACAACAGCACCACGCATGATCACCTGGGATGGGATGAACCGGTCGACTACTCTCCTCTATATTCGGTCTGTGGCATGAACTGGGGTTATTTAGCCACCAAGATGCTGTATGACAACCTGACAAATTTCGCCGGTCTTGGTATAGAAGACCCTCGTGCCGACCATCTGCTTGCATGGAGAGAGGCAACGAAGCCCCGTACCGACGGAGTTATCAATGATCCCGCTACCGGAACCAAATGGACGGAAAACGGTGTTTGGTACAGAACACTTGGCGTGGATCTGTCCCAGCCTATCTTCTCCCAGGGCGGTCCTCTCCGCAGCTATAAGGATGATGACAGTGCCTGGTATGTGGACACTAAGTCCGATGCCCGTAAGGCTGATACGCTTTATGTAGAAATGACCAGCAGCTCCAAGGGCTATGCCGGAAACCGTGACCTGCTCTTCCGTCGTGGCGGAAAAGCCCTCTCCGGTTCCTTCTACACCCGCGTTTCTTCTCCTTCCTACCTGGGAACTTATGCGGAAGCTTGCTTCATCAAAGCCGAGGTCCTGTTCAAGAAGAACGACATGCCGGGGGCATACAATGCCTATAAGGCCGGCGTAAAAGCCAGCATCGAGCTTATGAACGAACAGCTCAAGAGTTGGGTCGCCGAGGACATCACCCTGAAGGAATGCCCTTCCTTCAAGCCCATGGAACAGGCCGACATTGACAACTACATCAGCAATGGTATCGGCACGCAGGCCGATCTTACGCTGGCCCGCATCCTCACCCAGAAGCGTCTGCACCTGATGTACTCCATCGAAGTTTGGAACGATATGCGTCGCTACGACTTCGCCGAGGATAAATTCCTGAACTGGCACATCGCCGCCGACCACTTCGTTAATACTTCTGCTCTTAAGGCTATCCCTGAGGGCAAGTACCTGCGTCGTTGGCGTCAGTGCAGCCATGAACTCAACTACAATTCAGAGAACTTAAAGGCGATTGGCTTGGAAGTTCCTGGTGCTGACACAACCATGGACCAGTGGAATAATGCTGATGATGTTTGGACCATCCCCGTTTGGTGGGATTCTGATCAGCAATAATCTGCTCCCTATATTACTATTTTCAGGCGACCCTCCCCGGGCCGCCTGATTTTTGCTTGCTAATCGCAAAAAACTTAGTAAATTCGTACCCACTTAACAGCTGATAATCAAACCTACATGAAAAAAACTATTCTGCTTCTGTCTTTCTTCCTGATGGGGTTCCTCCCCGCGTTGGCACAGGTAGACACCGTTGTAACCATTAAGCACCTCCATGCGGTGGGAAAGGTGAAAAAACTTCCCATGGCCTGGGAGAACATGAAGATTAACCTGGCAACGGACCCGGAGTGGAAGGTGAAGTCGCACCCCATGAAGAATCTGTCGTATATCCGTTTTGCCGACGGGTTCCGCGTGGACTACCTGGATGGCGAGCCGGTAAGGGCCAACCTGATTTCCTGCCCCACCCTGGTTCCGCTCGACAGTAAAATCATGGTAGAGGGTCTCTTCCCGCTGACCGAGGGCGAAATTCAGGCGCTGTATGGCCCCAAACTTTACGCGCTGGAGCACGCCACCAGCAAATTCCAGTTCAAGGTGGGCGCATGGCAAGCCAGCCTGGGGCTCGCAGAATTCCTTCTCATTGGCCTGCACACGCTAAATCAGACGAAAGTGGAGAACGCTTTTTACGACTTTAATTATCCTGGCCCCGCCGCATGGACCCTGTCGACAAACTACCTCTTTGTCACAATGATTCTTTCCGGCCTGGTCAATGTCTCCATGGGCCGTGAATCTATCCAGAACACCCTCTACAAGCGCGACCAGAGCATCATGAGCTACCAGCAGGCGAAGAAAGAGTTCTGGTGGGGCGTAGCCGGCATGAGCGTGGGTATCGGCACGCTCATTTACACCAGTCTCGATTGGAAGCACCACCTCGAGGCCAAGGACGAGGTCTTCCCCACGGCCACCTGGCTGGCGATGATCGGTGGCGCAGCCCTGACGAACATCAGCTTTTGCTACGTCCTCAAAGGCGGCAGCCGCATGCGGGCATACTCCCAGCTCAACCTTGCGCCAAACGGGATTACACTTAGTTTCTAGGAGATGCCCGATCAGGTCGGGCATGACGAAGGGCCGGGGTCGGGCATGACGCTCTACGATTGCACAATGGGAAAAATTGTGTAATTTTGCGGCGTCAAAACTGAAATTATGTATCCTCTGAAATTTAAACCGATCCTGAAGACCCTCGTGTGGGGTACCGAAAGTTGGGAACTTTCGGGTGTCAACAATAACGAAAGTGTAGTGGCGGAAGGACCGCTGGCGGGCAAGACCATCGCCGAGCTGGTAAAAGAGTACAAAGGGCAGCTGATTGGCAAGCACGTGTACGAAAACACCGGGGACGAATTCCCCATGCTGGTAAAATTCATCGACGCCAAGCAGGACCTCTCCATCCAGGTACATCCGAACGACGAAGTGGCCGGCCCGCGTCACCACAGCAAGGGCAAGACCGAGATGTGGTACGTGATTGGCACGCAGCCGGGCGCACACCTGCTCGTCGGCCTGAAAGAGAAGATCACCCCCGGAATCTACGAGCAGAAGGTGGCCGATGGTACCATCACCGACGTGCTCACACGTTATGACGTGCAGCCGGGCGACGTCTTCTTCCTCCCTGCCGGCCGCATCCACGCCATCTGCGGCGGCTGCTACATCGCCGAGATTCAGCAGACCTCCGACATCACCTACCGCATCTACGACTACAACCGCCCGGGCCTGGACGGCAAACCCCGCCAGCTGCACACCGAGTGGGCCAAAGATGCCATTGATTACACTGTCTACGACAACTACCGTACAGAATACACCCCCGAGCAGGACGAGGAGCAGGAGCTGGCCAGCTGCCCCTACTTCACCACCAGCGTCCTGGACCTCACTCTCCCCTACGCCAAAGACCTGTCGGAGATTGACTCCTTTATGGTAATCATGTGCCTGGAAGGCAAGGGCACCCTCGAAGTGGACGGGGAAGAAATGAGCATCGGCCAGGGTGAGACGGTACTCATCCCGGCCGACGCCGATGACATTTGCTTCATCCCGGAGGAAGGACTGAAGGTGCTTACTTCTTACATCAAATAAGAGATTCTCTCGCTTCGCTCGGAATGACAAGATAAGATTAGTTCAGCCCGCGGGCACGCATCAAAGCAGAGGGGTCGGGAACGGCTCCTCTGAATTGTTTATAGAGGGTCATGGGTTCCTCGCTGCCACCCTTCTCCAGGAAGGTCTTGCGGAAGGAATCGGCCGTAGCCTTGTTGAAGATGCCGTCTTCCTTGAACTTCTCCCAGGCATCCACGGCCAGCACCTCGCTCCAGAGGTAGCTGTAGTAACCGGCGCTGTAGCCGCTGCCGATGATGTGGTTGAAGTAGGAGGTGCGATAACGGGGGATGATTTCGCCGATGAGGCCCATCTCCTTGCAAACCTTATCCTCGAAGGCGCGGATATCCTCGGGGCCTTCGAAAGCGGCCAGCTGGTCCACAGACAGCTCATGCCACTTCATATCCAGGATAGAGGCAGCGCAGGTCTCGCCGGCCGTGAAGCCCTGGTTGAACTTGAGAGCCTTCTGGATCTTCTCCACCAGCTCGGCCGGGATGGGCTCGCCGGTGTAGCAGTTGTTGGCATACTCGGCCAGAATCTCCGGCACAAAGGCGAAGTTCTCGTTGAACTGGGAGAACATCTCCACGAAGTCGCGGGCCACGTTGGTACCGGAAACGCTGGTGTAGTTGCACTGGCTCAGGAAGCC
>Ga0310786_10002621_pt1 | contig 27167 bp, 20 predicted proteins | sample AusTroGonzalo_MG_FD_203881 | JGI IMG/M metagenome (GOLD analysis project Ga0310786, IMG submission 203881) | Bovine rumen microbial communities from tropical cattle in Woodstock, Queensland, Australia - Gonzalo_03 (v2) (version 2) | ecosystem: Host-associated > Mammals > Digestive system >...
TGCGCTCGAGGGCGAGGGGAGTGATTACTGGTACACCATCGACGGACGCAAGCTCAGCGGAAAGCCCTCACAACGCGGAATGTATATCAATAAAGGTAAAAAAATACTTGTCAAGTGGCAGTAGCAGCATTTGGGACAGATAAGAACCAAATCATAATTAAATGAAGAAGTAGCGGTGTTCAACTCCTGGACGTCGCTACTTCTTGTTAGTATAGGACAGATGTAAGGGAAACGAGTGTTATCTTGTCAGCTCCTGCTCATACCGTTTCCGTCTTTGTCCCCACTGATATTCTAAAAAACAGACAGAAGTTTGGTTCTTTCGGCTTTTTTGCTTATTTTTGCAGGCGAAAAATAAGAATTATAGCAAAACACCATAAATGAAACGACTGAAACCTATTGCTTTGTGGCTGGGCACCCTTGTGGTTGTGGCCTTTGCCTTGTTGTTTTTCGAAGCTGACCAGCTATGGAAGGTGCAATATCATAATGTATTTCTGCATTCCGCTTTATATTTCAAGCAGATGATGGTGGTGCCTGGTGGCATGCTCTCCTATCTGGGAACATACTTCACTCAGCATTTCTACTATCCGTGGATTGGCGTTGTGCTGCTCTGCGGCTGGTGGCTCCTGCTGATGTGGCTCACGGAGCGGACGTTTAACATTCCTGAGAGATGGAAGGTGCTGACGCTGATTCCTGTGGCCATCCTACTGCTGGCTAACATGGATCTGGGCTATTGGGTCTATGTCATCAAACTGCGTGGCTACTTCTTTGTGCCCACCATCGGCGTGACAGTTGGCACAGCTTTGCTCTGGGCCTTCCGTAAGTTGCCAGAGAAGCTATGGCTGCGAGCTGCTTTCATCGTGGTAGTCACTCTTGTGGGCTATCCCCTGATGGGTATCTATGCGCTGGCTGCCGTGGTGCTGATGGGTGTTCTGGTTTGGCGCAGGTGGGCTGTGGCTCTCGTTGCGTTGCTGAGTGTCATTGTGGTGCCGCTGCTCTATTACCGTTTTGTGTATTACGAGACCAATCTGGTTAATATCTACTATGCTGCCCTGCCCGTCTTTGCTGTCCGCGAAGAACATCCAGCATATTATATTCCTTATTATGCGCTGGCGCTTTGCTTCCTGCTGCTGACCCTCACCTATCGTGAGAAGCGCGACCCAGAGCCAGCTGTTCAGAAGAAGGGAAAGCAGCAGGACAAGAGTCGTAACCTGAAACCCCTGATCCTTCAGGGCTGTGTGCTGGTGGTCATTGCTGGCTGCGTGTATCATTTCTGGTATAAGGATGCCAACTTCCACCACGAGCTGAGGATGGCGCGATGTGTGGAGAAGGTTGACTGGCAAGGCGTTATTGAGGAAGGCGAGAAGCAGGACGGCGAACCCACTCGAGCCATCGTGATGATGCACAACCTGGCTTTGAGCCGACTGGGACGTCAATGCGACGAGATGTACAGCTTTCCAAAAGGCTCCAGCAAAATCAATACGCCGTTGCCCGTCTATATGTACCACATCGCAGGCCGAATGATGCTCTATCAGTACGGTCTGGTCAACGAGTGCCACCATATCTGTATGGAGGAGGGTGTGGAATATGGTTGGAGCGTAGAGCTGCTGCAATACCTCACCCGCTGTGCCATCATCAACAATGAGACGCAGGCTGCCAGAAAGTTTATCGACATACTCCGCCAAACCTGTTACTACGGCAGTTGGGCCGACGCTATGGAGAAGCTGGTTAAAGACCCTGCCCTCAAGGCGAAAGATGCTGAGGTAGGACCTATCACCCACATGCTGCACTATGGCAACCGTCTTGACTCGGCCGATGGCTATGTGGAACGTTTCCTGATGACGAACCTGGCACATTACGATGCCGACGACCTCGCCTTCCAGGAGCAGGCTGTACTCGGTGCTATGTGGACCAGAGAGCCAGACCTGTTCTGGCCTCGTTTCCAACATTACATCGACCTGAAGACCGATGGCAACATTCCTCGCATCTTCCAAGAGGCTGCGTGGCTCTATGCCAATCTGGAGGGTATGGAAGGCTTGGACCAGTGGACGCTGGCCAAGGGTGTCAAGGAAAACTTCTATGCCTTCATGCAGTTGATGGAGCAATACCGTAAGTCGCCCAACGGCAAACTGAAGAGATACCTGTTCGAGAACTACGGTACCACCTATTATTTTGAATACTTCTTCCTAAGAGATATTACGTACTATTGATATGAAAAGACTTTCTATGCTCGCTGCAGCAGCCATCATGCTGGTGGCCTGCGGCAATCAGATACCCCAGAAATTCAGCGAGTCGGACGAGCTGCCTAACATCTACCCCGACTATACCAACGTCACCGTGCCTGTCAACATAGCGCCGTTGACCTTCGAGATTGATGAGAAGACAGAGGGCGTGGTGGCTAGGATGACGGCAGGCAACGAAGAGGTAGTTTGTGGCGGCAGCAAAGTACAGCCCACCACAAGCGAATGGCAGCAGCTGGTTCAGGCGGCTCTGAGCCAACAGCCCTCAGCCATCCAGGTGGAGGTCTTTGTTGAGAAGAACGATCACTGGGCGCGCTTCCAGCCGTTCAGCATCTTTGTGTCGCCTGATTCCATCGACCCCTACATCAGTTACCGACTCATCTCGCCGTCGTATGTCACCTACGAGGAGCTGACCATCAATCAGCGTTGTCTTGAGAACTATGACGAGCGTGTCATCTACGACAATATGCTCAATACGGAAGAGACCAAGGGACAATGCATCAACTGCCACAACTACCAGCAGTTCAACCCTGACAGGATACAGTTTCATGCCCGTCAGAACCTGGGCGGTACTATTATTGCTTACGACGGTGCCATCAAGAAGATAGGTATGGTCAACGACTCCCTGCTGTCTGCAGGCGTCTATCCCACCTGGCATCCCTGGCTCAAGCTTATCGTCTATTCTACCAACCTTACGGCACAGTCGTTTCATGCCACGCATCCCAATAAGATTGAGGTGTTCGATACCAAGAGTGACCTCATTGCCTATGATATAGAGAAAAACGAGGTGACGAATATCGAGAGTGACCCTAACGAACTTGAGTGCTTCCCCTTCTGGGCTCCTGACGGCAAGACGCTTTATTTCTGCAGCGCTCACTTTGAATACAAGGATACCATCGACCCAGGAAAAGAGTTTTTGATGCGCACAGAAGAGGCAAAGTACAACCTCTATAAAAAAGCTTTCAATCCAGAAACCCTTCAGTTCGGTCCGCGTGAGCTCGTCTATGCCGCCGACTCGATGGGTGTGTCAGCCACCTTCCCTCGCATATCTCCTGATGGTCGCTATCTCATGTTCACCCAGGCTCAGTATGGAATCTTCCATATCTGGCACCATGATGCCGACCTCTGGCTCCTCGACCTCAAGACGGGCGAGGCACGCTGCATGGACGAGATCAACTCGAACGACACAGAGAGTTACCACTCGTGGTCGAGCAATGGCAGATGGGTTGTCTTCAGCAGTCGCCGCTACGATGGCAACTACACCCGTCCTTACATTGCCCATATCGACAGCAAAGGACGGGGCAGCAAGCCCTTCGAACTGCCTTGCGCTGATCCTGACTACCATCGTCAGTTTATGAAGTGCTATAATATTCCTGAGTTTATGCGTGGTCCCGTCACCATCAGTCCTCAGCAGTTTGCCGACGTCATCAAACAAGATGCCGAGCCTGTAAAATACGTCAACAGACTCAGCAAATAACCTTCAAACGACTACCTTATTTAAGCAGACGTCGTGAGAAATAATGGACGGGATACCAGACGGCGAGGAAGCCAACTGCGAGGACTGTCAGGAAGATGATGATGACATCGAGAGGATGGACGCTGACGGGATAGGCGTTGACTACAAACGAACCCTCGCTGCTACCCAACGAGATGATGCCGTAGGTCTGTTGAATCCAACAGAGCAGTAGGCCAAGGGCGATACCTATGATGGCGCCAATAGCTGAGATGAGGCGACCCTCGAACAGGAATATCTGGGTAATCTGACGATCGGAGGCGCCGAGGTTACGTAGGGTGACTACATCGTCTTTCTTGTCGATAATCAGCATGGAGAGCGAGCCGATAATGTTGAAGCAGGCCACCATGAGGATGAAGGTGAGGAAGATATAGGCGATGAGCTTCTCAATCTTCATAATGCGGAAGGTATCCTCCTGCTGCTCGTAGCGGTCCATTACTTGATATTTATCGCCAACCACCTGCTTGATGCGCTCTTTAACTGCCTCGAAATCACTGCCTTGCTTCAGGCGCAGCTCGAGCGACGAGAGCATGCCCTGCTGGTCGAAGAGCCTGCGGGCAAAGCCGATGCTGGTAAGGATGTAGTTGCGGTCGTACTTAGATTGCTTGATTTCGAACACCACCCCTGGCGAGTAGAGCTCATCTTCTATGAAACCGTCGGCAGGGTCGCTCATATCAAGCTGACCTTCACGTCGAGGAGCATAGACCTTGAGGGGTAGGGGGAAGTAATAATAGCCGATGCCGAGCACATCGATGACCTGACGCCCAAGAATGCCATATTGTATGTCGGCAGCATGGAGCTCGAAGGTGCCGTCGCCGTCGAGTTTTTCACGGATATGGGTGAGTGAGTCGAAGTTGTCCTCCACACCTTTTATAATAACCATAGCCTGTCGACCATTGTACACCGCCAGTGCTTGGTCCTCCACACATTCGGTGGCGACATAGATCTCTGGCATTGCCTTAATCTCAGAAAGCACGGGGTCGTCGGCAGGTGCCGTCTTTCCTTCTACGGGTACTATCTTGAGTTGCGGGTCGAAGTCGGTGAAGAACGAGGCCACAAGGTCGCTGAAGCCATTAAACACACTCAGCGTGACCACCAGTGCCATCGTGGCTACAGCCACACCCAGCACCGATATGCCGCTGATGATGTTGATGGCGTTGGTCGACTTCTTTGAGAAAAGGTAGCGCCGAGCTATGTAAAATGGAAAGTTCAAGGGACCTTTTACTTTTTTACCTTTTTACTTTTTCAGCAGTTCGTCGATGCGGTCAATATAATCCAGCGAGTCGTCGATAAAGAAGCGCAACTCGGGCACGATGCGCAGCTGATAGCGAACGCGCTGACCCAAAGTATAGCGAATCTGCTGGCTGTTCTTCTCAATGTTCTGAAGCAGCTCCTCGCCCTTCTCAGAAGGGAAAATGCTGAGGTAGGCGGTGCAGATGCTGAGGTCGGGCGAGATTTTTGTTCTGGTTACCGACACCATCACACCATGCATTCCGCGGGTCTGCTCCTGGAAAATCACGCTCAGCTCTTTCTGCAGCAGGCGTGCAATCTTATTCTGTCTTGTCTCTTGCATAATAAATCAATAGGGCACGTCCATACCGTGCAAATAATAACCTTTCGGATGCAAAGGTAGTGCATAATTTTGGAATTTGAAACTTTTCTTTTAAAAAGTTGCATTTTTATTTGCATATATCTTCTATTCTTCTTATCTTTGCACAATAAAGAGCCAAATTATAAAATTCACTAACTTAATTTTTAACAATATGAAAAAGTATTTTTATTTGATGAGCCTCATGGTGGGCTTGCTGGTTTGCTCTTTCAGCTTCATGGCCTGTGGCGATGATGACGATGACAAGGGTAGTACTACTCCTGGTGGAGGCGGTAGTGGCACAACAACGGCTACTGTTGATGCAGAAAAACTCATTGGCCTTTGGTATGGCATAGACGAGAATAGCGAGAGCAAGGTGAATGTCTTCTGTATCAATTTCATGGCCAAAGGTGTAGGTGTCTATTCAGAATTCAAGGCAAAGGCTAAGAATAACTGGGAGCCCGAAGCAGAGGCTGCTCAGATGACTTGGCAATTGGACAACAATACTGTGAAATTTATTGTGACAATACCTGAAAAGGGTACTCAGGAGAGAAAAGCAGATATCCTGAAACTGACAGACAACGAGGTAACCATTAAGCGCTACTTGGAAGAAGGAACAGACGAGATGACCCTGAAGCGTGCCCAAAATGAGCAGGAGGTCGCAATGGTCTTAGCGCAGCTGATAGAAGGCAAGATTGTGCACAACTCTGATGCTGTTACTGATGAAGACCTGGTTGGCACATGGACGGTGAACAGCACCAACAACAGCTATGTCGTTATCTTTACAGATAATGAGGTGATATTCGAGGAGAACGACTCGGTGACGTTTAGAGGAGAATATTCACTCAACGATGGTGTGGTAACCATCCCTATGGGTGAGGGCGCTGAGTTCCGGTCAGTTCCTGGATTGCTTTACGATAAGTCTGTAATGGTTGTCAAGGAGGTTTATAAGAATGATAGAGGTGAAGAGGAAATGCTGAGCTTCGTTCTCTTTAAGCAAGGAAAGACCGTGACAGCCACTTCTGACGATATTCAGGGCTTCTGGTGCTGGTACAGCGAATTCGGCGAAGAGAAGATCATCCGTACGGCCATCAAGATTGACGGTGATCGCTTCGAATTGATTATCACTCCTTGGGGCGAGCGCTATGTTGGCACTTATACCTATCAGGCTGGTATCCTTCATCTCAACGTGACCGATGGCTTTACTTCTCGCGAAGAGCACACTGGCTATGGTGAACTTTGGGGCAGAATGGATCCTCAGACGCTTGAGTGTGATGACTGGAGAGTACTCGATCGTGAATACTGGCATGCGGATGCCGTATCAGAGAATCCATTTATTGCCAATGGTGATGAGGCCTATGGTTTCATAGCTAATATTCCGTGTATCTTGAAGAAAAAGAAGTAAAGCAATCATCTTCTTTTCTACTAGAAACCATTGGGGTCGGAGATGTTCATCTTCTCTGACTCCATTTTTTTTGTGAAGGTCCTCTGAAAACATGACTGAATGAAAGATTTTTATGATAAAGACTGATATTCTCGAAAAAAATGTCTAAATTTGCACCCGAAGATAGTATTAGGACAATGAAGATACAAATTATTAACGGACCGAACCTGAACCTGCTGGGACGCAGGGAACCGGGCATCTATGGCAGCGAGTCGTTTGAGGCTTACCTGCCACAACTGCAGAGCAGATATCCTGACGTACAGATAGACTACTATCAGAGTAACGTGGAGGGTGAGTTGATCAATAAGATGCAGGAAGTGGGCTTCTCGTATGACGGCATCGTGCTGAATGCAGGTGCCTATACCCATACCAGCATTGCCTTGCACGACTGCATCCGTTCGCTGAAATGTCCTGTCATCGAGGTGCACATCTCTAATGTGCATCAGCGAGAGGAGTTTCGCCATAAATCCCTGATTTCATCGGCTTGCAAGGGTGTTATTTGTGGCTTCGGACTGGACAGCTATCGTCTGGGTATCGAGGCACTTCTGTAAAGTATGGACTTAGACAATTACATCCTTACTCATATAGATACTGAGCCAGAGTATCTGTATCGTCTTTGGCGTGCTACCAATATTTATATGTTACACGGTCGTATGGCCAGTGGACATTTGCAAGGTCGACTGCTGAAGATGCTGGTCAGGATGATACGTCCTAAAAACATCCTTGAGGTAGGCACGTTCAGTGGCTATAGCGCCTTGTGTTTGGCAGAGGGGCTGGATGACGGCGGCAAGGTCTATACCTTCGAAATCAACGATGAACAGGAGGATTTTACGCGTCCTTGGATTGAGAACTCGCCAGTGGCAGACAAGATAGAGTTTATCATTGGCGATGCTATTACTGAGGCTCCGAAGCTGGGCATCGCGTTCGATATGGCTTTTATCGACGGCGACAAGCGCACTTATGTTGAAACCTACGAGATGGTGCTTTCGCTGTTGAATCCAGGTGGTTTCATCCTGGCTGACAACACCTTGTGGGACGGACATGTGACTGATCCTGCCTACGACAAAGACCATCAGACACAGGGCATACGGCGCTTTAATGACCATGTGGCCCAGGACGACAGGGTGGAGAAGGTGATTCTGCCCCTTCGCGATGGACTGACACTCATACGAAAGAAATGAGGAAAGAGTATTTGAGATATCTCCGCCTGCAGCGTGGCGTATCGAAAAATACGCTTGATGCCTATGCCCGTGACCTGGACAAGCTGTTGGTGTTCCTGGAACATGAGGGCAAAAGGGTGGAGGATGTTCAACTGTCTGACTTGCAGTCGTTTGCAGCAGGGTTGCACGATATTGGTATTGGTGCCCGCTCACAATGCCGTATCCTCAGCGGCATTCGTTCGTTCTATCGTTTCCTGGTGATGGACGGCTACATAGATAGCGATCCTACAGAACTGCTGGAGTCGCCTGTGCTGGGCGAACATCTGCCAGAGTTTCTGACACCGCAAGAAGTAGACCGCCTTAAGGAAAGTATTGACGTATCAAAACCAGAAGGCCATCGTAACCGAGCCATTATTGAGGTGCTCTTCTCATGTGGCCTGCGAGTATCAGAGCTGGTAAACCTGAAGTGGTCGCAGGTCTATCAAGAAGAAATGTTCTTGCGTATTCTTGGCAAGGGCTCAAAGGAGCGACTGGTACCAATATCTGAATTGGCTTTAAAAGAGATTGGGAACTATCTGCCTTGGCGTAACTCGTTGAAAATCAAGGCGGGCGAGGAGGATTATGTATTTCTGAACCGTCGTGGTGCCCATCTCACTCGTACGATGATTCTGATTATGTTGAAGGAACAGGCTTCAGAGGCAGGCATCCAAAAGACCATCTCACCCCACACGCTACGCCATTCGTTTGCCACCGCCCTATTGGAGGGCGGTGCCGACCTGAGAGTTATTCAAGCTTTGTTGGGACACGAGTCGATAGGAACCACTGAGATTTATACACATCTTTCCATGCAGACACTGCGTGAAGAGGTGCTGTATCATCACCCCCGTAATATCATGTCAACCCAGTAATGAGCGGGTGTTTTCTAGTATCTGCAGCAGCTCGTCCATCTTAGCGGCACGTAGCATAGCGATACGTGTCTGGCGGAAGTTGGGAATAGCCTTGAAGATGGGTGTGGCTGCCAGATGGCGGCGTGTGTGCAGGATGCCGCGGGTCTCATCGATACGTTCCACATTGATACGTAGTTGCTCTTCCAAGATATCGAGTTTCTGATTGAAGCCAAAGTCGGTATCAATCTCGTTTTTATCGATAAAATCGCGTATTTCCTTAAAAATCCAAGGACGGCCGAAGGTGGCACGGCCCACCATGATGGCATCAACGCCATAGGTCTCGAAAGCCCGTTTGGCCTCTTCAGGCGAGGTGATGTCACCATTGCCGATGATAGGGATATGGATGCGTGGGTTGCGTTTCACCTCACCAATCAGCGTCCAGTCGGCTTCACCAGTATACATCTGGGCTCTGGTGCGTCCGTGGATGGTCAATGCTTGTATGCCACAATCCTGTAGCTGCTCGGCCAGTTCGGTGATAATCAGTTGTTCCTGATTCCATCCTAAGCGCGTCTTCACAGTAACGGGCAGTTTGACGGCGTCTACCACCTTGCGTGTAATCTCTAATAGTTTGGGGATGTTTTGCAGCATGCCGGCACCAGCACCCTTGCCAGCCACCTTCTTTACAGGGCAACCAAAGTTCAGATCGATGAGGTCGGGACCTGCCTGTTCCACAATCTTGGCTGCCTCAACCATTGCATCTACGTCGCGACCATAAATCTGAATGCCAACAGGTCGCTCTTCATCGCTGATGATGAGTTTCTGCTGGGTTGACTTCACATCGCGTATCAACGCCTCGGCTGAGACGAATTCCGTATAGACCATCGAGGCACCGAACCGCTTGCACAGCAGTCGGAAGCCAATGTCAGTAACGTCCTCCATAGGTGCCAGGAAGACTGGATGGGGACCAAATTCTATCTGTCCTATCTTCATGGGTGCAAAGGTAGGTATTTTTTTTGAGAAAAGAATGCTAATACACAAAAAAGCCATCCTTGCGGGTGGCTTTTATTGCTTTCGAAGTTTTCGCAACTTCTAGAAAGTTTTGTTTTAATTCAAAATGAATGAACTATTAATATAGAGAAAGCATAGAAATGTATCATTCCAAATAGCCTGTGGGCTTGTAGAGCGAGTCGAGCTTCAGCGTGTCGCCGCCTAACAGGTCGTAAGCCATAGCAGGTTCATCGACTGTCGATTCATATTTCAGCGCATAGTCAGACTCATCGGCCCATACACGCTCTTCCTTGAACGACTGGTTCAGGGCTGTGCTCAGCGACAGCAGGATAGCTACTACGGCGGCAGCTCTCATCAGCGGACGCAGGCGTTCGGCCATGCTGATGGTGTGTGCTTTCACCTGAATATGTTCCTCTGTCAGCTGGAGCAGACGTGCATCGAAGTTGTCGCCTAAGGCGTCGTCCTGTTGCATGGCAGCAAAGAGCGGACGGTACTGGCGCAAGCTCTCGGGCAGCTCCTCCTCATCTTGTTCGAAGAAAGCTGTGAGAATCTGCTCTTCTTTCAAGGTCGTCTCGGCCTCGAAATAGCGATCCAGCAATTGTTCGATGTACTTATAGTCCATATTTTTCTTGTTTCAAATATTCTTCTTTAATAGTCTGTCGGGCTCGGAAGATGTTAATCTTCACTTGCTGCTCCGTCATGTTAAGAAAGGAAGCGATCTCCTTGTAAGGCTTGCCCTCTACATCGCGCAGTTGCATGCAAGTACGCTGTTTCTCGGGCAGCTGGTTAATCAGCATCCTGACACGTTCCACCTTGTCGCGCTGCATGGCCTGTTCCTCAGGATTAGCGCTGTATGAATGGTCGGGTGCGTCGTACCCTTCGTCATCGAGAGATGCGTTCTGGTTGTCGGCTTTCTTCATTCTGTCGAGTGCTAGGTTTCGACAAATGGTGATACAGAAGGCTTCTATCGATTCTATCTGCTCCCACTGTTGCCGTCGGTTCCAGACTTTCAGCATGGTTTCCTGCACCACATCCTCGGCGTCAGCCCTGTTGAGAGTGATACGTAATGCTAAGCGGAAGAGTTCGTTCTTCAGCGGCAACACGTCGGTGCGAAAACTGATTTCTTTCATCCTCTCTATATGGTATGACGATTGAGTTGATGCAAAGTTACAAAAAAAGGATGAAAAATCAAAGAATTATTGAAAATAAAGCGAAAAAAGGCTTAGCGGGGCAGCTCAATGATGAAACGGCAACCGTCGTGATAGCTGGTATCAAGGGTGATGGTGCCGCCCATCTTCAGCACATGATTCTTAGTGAGAGGCAGTCCCAAACCAAGACCCTCGGAGAGGTCGTCCGCTTTAGTGAAAGGCTCAAAGATGTGGTCACGATCAGCTTCAGGAATACCTTTACCTGTATCCACAAAGATGTATTGGACGGTATTGTCTGTCAGTCCAATATGCAACTGGATATGCTGCCCGTCAGAGTATTTTGCAGAGTTATAGAGAATCTCGCTCAGACAGTGCAACAAGTCAGTACGGTTGGTCTTAATACAGAAATTGTCGGCTACTTCTGTATTGAATTTGATGTCTAATGACGGGAAATGTTCATTGATATATCGGATGCTCTCTCTGGCCGCCTCGTTGCACGATACCTTTTCGTATTTCTGGTTTTTCATCTCTTCGGTGATGCCTGTTGCCGAACTGTCGAAAAGCATGTGCACCATGCGTTCCAGAATACGTGCATTATGTTTCATGGTGTCGGTAACGTTATTCATCTCCTCTTCCGATATACCGCTGTTGGAAGAAGTGGAGGTCTTAACATCATCGCGCAGCACTTGAGAGAATCCCATGATAATATTAAGAGGTGTACGAATCTGATGGGTCACATTCTGGATGAAGGTGGTCTTATTGCGGTCGGCCTCTTCGGCCAGACGCATAGCCTGCAGCAGCTCTTGGTTGCGGTTCTCGGTCTGTTCGGCAGTATAGCGAATGCTGCCCATGTGGAAATTGAGCGACTGCAGCATGGTGGCAAAGCTGTTTTGCAGGCGTCCCACAACATCATTGCGATTGCTTTTGGGAATATGTACCTCGTAATTGCCTGAGGCAATGGTTTGGGTCTTGGTGAGTAGCTGATTGATGGGCCTGATGGCGTGTGCTACTGCCCTGTGGCAGAATATCAAGATCAGCAAAAGTCCAAGTGCGATGAGCAACACGATGATATTTGCCAGCGCATGATAATCGTTTAGGATGTCACTCTCAGGACATACGATAGCCAAACTCCATTCGGTGCCGTGCATGGGCTGGTAACACACCTGACAAGGTGTGCCGTCGATGACGACAGCCATGCTACCTTGGTTGCCTGCAGTCATCTCATGACCCAAGGCAATGAGGTCGGCTTGTTCTCGTGGATCCACATCGTCGAAGATGGTATGAGTGAACAGCTTCGTAGAGTCAGGATGTATGAAGTAGTGGCCCTCTTTGCCCAACATCATAAAGTATGAATTAGGATAGGGCTTCTCTGCAGTGATGTCCTTAGAGAGACGAATCAGTGAGATATCGGATGAGATGACACCTATAAACTGGTTGTCGGAAGAATAAATGGGCTTGCCGTAGGATGCTATAAGACCAGAGATAGTGAGCTCTAGCGAGTCTGACTCATCAAAATAGGTCACCCAGCATGGCTTGTTCAGATTGTGTGGGGTCTTATACCATATCTTCTCGAAATACTCGTATTCTTGCTCAATAACGGAGGTGATGGTATCAGTCTCCCTAACGGTATAGACCGAGAAATATCTGCCAATCTGCGGAAAGACATCGGGTTCCATGCTGATAGAACAGCCGTCGACATGGGGGTTGCGAGTCACCACGCGTCGAGTGAGAGCCAGTAACGAGTCGGGCTGTAGGTTTTCGGTTATTTCCCAGTCATTGATGTCAGTCGCCGTCTCTACAGCCATCATGTTACGATCCAGACGCTGCATCGTGGTGTTGAGCAGGCTTTTGGCATGCTCCATAGCCTCCTTCTTGATAATGTTTCTCGATTGCACAAACAGGATACCCAGCGACAAGATGAAGATGGGAATGGCCAGCAACAGGATGCTTAGGCTGAGCTTGGCCGAAAGAGAACGTCGGATGTGAAGATTAATCATGGCCCGCCTCCTTTCCTGTTTCTTCTTCCGAGAGATTGAGTAGGTTGTTCAGCAACTCTGCTATGGTCTTGCCTTTCTTCTGAATATCGTCGGCCAACTGTTTTGCATCTCCCTGAACTGTACCTTTCTTGAGATTACACAGCGTGTTGACATCCGTAGAGATGGCATTGGCAGGAACCAACATCTGGTCTGTCATATTATGAAGGAAGACGGTCTTCAAACGTTCGGCACGCTGAGCCTGCTCATAAGCATCATGCAACTCCTTGCCGCGTTTGTCAAGCGTGACACTCAGTTCCTCCAACTCACCGATGTTGGTGGCCAGCGACTGCTGCATCTGCTGGAAATGGTTTTGCAGACGTCCTATCTCATCGTGCTGATGGCTGTCAGGAATCACTTCATTGTAGTTTCCTTCGGCAATATGCTGAGCTGATTTGGTCAGCAGGCGCAAGGGTAGCAACTGACGGTGTATGATGGTGCCACAGAGCACAAACAGTAGTAACAAACCGATAATGGCAATGCCAAGTACATAATAGAGCAGGCGGTTGTAGTCGCCAAAGATATCGTCTTCGGGATAGACAATGCCAACACTCCACTCCAGCTTTTCAGAAGAGCGGCCTGGAACGGCAGAACGATTGAAGGGTTTATAGAAGATATAGTAGTCGTTGTTATTCATATGGAAAGGCTTATATCCGGTCTCGCCAGAAACCATTGCCTTTACTATATCATCCATTGTCGGATTTTGGCCTGTTTCGTGAATGGTTTCAGTATTGATGATATCACGAAGCAGTTTATTGCTGTCTGGATGTACAATGAATGACCCGTCTTTATCCAGCAGTGTGCAATACGTGTTGGGTGAGGGCTTTGTCTCCAAGACAATGCGTGAGAACAGATTGAGTGACACGTTAACTGCAATAACGCCAATGGGTTGGTTGTCATTATCGGGGATGGGCAGACAGAAGGTAATGTATGGAACTTTCTCTGCCTGATTGTCGTTCTGGGTATTTATCCAAGATGGCTTGCCCGATGCCATAGGTTCCGTATACCATACTTGCTCGGTGTATGGACCAGCTTCGTAGCGATCTTCCTGAACGATGGCTGTATCAATGGAATCGGAAGTACTTTCTGTGCGGTGAATATAAGAGATGAAATCTTTACGATCCTTATAATAGCCAGGCTTAAAGGCAATGGCACAGCTGGAAATATAGGGACTGGTTTCTACTAACTTATAGCTGTAGAGACGAATCTTGTCGGGTTGGTCGAGATAAGGTCTTATGTTATAATAGGTGTTACCAGTTGCCTGTTCTATACTCAGTATAATGTTGTCTATGCGCTCCACGGTTCCATCAAGCGTCTGGCATGCATTTTCCAAGGCTTCTTCCTTGATGGCTTTTCGAGTGAAATAGAGCATGAAAATCAGAGAAGCTATCATGAGGATAGCCATAGTAGAAACAACCATCAGACTGAGTTGGACTGATAAAGTTCTGGTGATGAATTTAGGCAGCCGTAACATCATGGTTGCAAAAATAGTAAAAAAAAAGGAAAATGCAATGAAATTGAAACTAAAAAGATGTTAATTGGTTTCTTTATTGTTGCGTAGAGTCTTTAATGCGGGTCCATCGGATTTCGCGAGTAAGGCCCGACGGCGCCTTCACGGCGAAGCGATACTCTCGTCCGATAATAAAGGGCCAGGTAACGAATTGCGTGAAATTACTAACGATGGAATCGTCGATTTTTGTAATGATGTCACCTTGGCGGAAACCTGCTTTATAAGCATCGCTCTGTTCCCAAACCAAGCCTACACAGGGTTTCCCGTTCTCTGCCACGAAAGCAATGTCCAAAGGCTTGTTGCCAACAGTTATCTCTGTTTGTTGCTCGTAGGGTTGAAAGCGGATACGTTTTTTACGTGGATTGAATATGACTGCTCCATATTCCAGTAACTTAGCACCGATATGTGATTCGCCAAGTGTAGTCAAAGTGTGGAAATCACTGAAGGAGCTGCCGAATATTCGCAAGTCGTTGAGATGCAGGTATACGACTTCGCTGAGTGGTTCCACACCGAAATGTCCTATGGCGTGACGACCAACAGAGCGACCTTCAATCTGGGTGTCAAAGAAAGCACCAGTCTTCTCAGCACAGGCGTCAAAACTTTGGCGGTTCATCACATAGAGCTGACGACTGCCAGTGTCAAAGAGTACACTCTCTTGATAGCGTCCAAAGGGGCTTATTATAAAATAAGGTACGTGGAACAGCAGACGGTAACGCGTCTCCTGTCCTTCTTCCTGTTTATAGAATTTCTTGTTGTCAGTAAGGATAAGATGGCGCTTGCGAACATCAATCTTTGCTGTTAATCCGCTATTGATGATATTGAATCCTATAATACCATCGATGTTCCTTCCTCGCACAGGCCGCTGTTGTACGGTGGCCTGACAACCATTCATGGTGATATTGCCTAGCGTTAATGCTGGCAATATCACCATGGAAACGGTATCAGAGGCTCCAATGGCATCGTGTGAACGGATCCACCCGGCTGGTGTGCAGCCTTCAATGGGTGTGTCGGCATAAACCACTGCTTGTGCGGCTCCTGTGTCAAATAGGAAACGATAGCGCTTGCCGCTTATCTCTACTGGCACATAGACCTGATTCCTTTCCCATTCTATGTCGATGGTATCGGTGAAATGCGATGCCGACCATTTGAGTTTTGAGGAGTAGCGTGCCTGTTGTGCGGTTAAAGGTAAAGAAGTAAAAAGGTAAAGAAGCAAAAGCCCCATTACCTTTCTGAACATGGTATGATAGCTGTTCTTTACCATTTTACCTTTTCACCTTATTACCTTCTTATTTCATTGATAAGTCTGTCGGCATGTCCCCATTTATCCATCATAAAGAGAACATAACGCATGTCAACACCGATACAGCGGGCCAACTTAGAGTCGAAGAAGATATCGCTGGAGAGCGAGTCCCAGTTGCCGTCAAAGGCCAGACCGATAAGGCGGTTCTTGGCATCAAACATTGGCGAGCCGCTGTTGCCGCCAGTAATATCATTAGTTGTAAGGAAGCACAATGGCATCTGTCCGGCATTGCTTAGCAGGTCAATCATCTCTGGTTCCACCTTATAATCCTCAACAGTTTCGCCCCTTTTCATTTTTTCCACCATGCTAGGAGCTTTAGTTTGGAAACCAGAGGGTTGTCCGCCCAGATTGTATTCCTTTACCTGTCCATAAGAAAGACGCATAGTGAAGTTCGCATCGCTATAATGAGGCAGGTCTTCTTCCATGCGTAGCTTAGCCTCACAAAGGTAGCGCTCTTGCTCGTTAATGCTATCGTTAATCTGCATAAGTTCTGAAACCAGGTCGCCATAGACCGTTGTCAGGTCAAGACCGTACTGAATGCCGAGGTCCTTCAGGAATGACTTCTTATTAGGATATAGACGTTTACCGCTCTTCATCAGTTTTGATTTAGAGTAAAGTGCATCGGCATAAGCCTGACAGTCACCACCGAACTTGGTATCAATGACATCACGATAGAAGGCAGGCACGTATTTGTCGTTCGTCATCTTCTCACGGAAATTCTTCAGCAGCGTGCCGAGAATCTCGCGGTCGGTGTCGTAGTCCCAAGTCTCGCCATTGTCCTTCAGTGTGATATACTGACGTTTGCCGTGACCTTTAGGGTTGGCGCCGTTGTGGACAAACTGAGCACGAGTGGAAAGTTCATCAGTACGACGGAATGTCTCAGAGAAGTACATGGCGGCTTTCATCACCTCAGTACGTTTGGCATAGAGACGCTCCAAACGTTGGAAGTCGAGTTTGTTCTGGAACAAGCCGGTAGAGTCGCACCACTTGTGCAGTTGTGCCTCAAACACCTGCTTCTGACGAATAAGTCCGATGGAGTCGATGCATTTGTTCATGCCAAGGGAGTTCTTCCAGTAGTTGCTGCTCTGTGCATACTTAGAGTCGTATTTAATACGAACAGCCTCGGAGGCATCCATGTGGCGTTTCATCACATCCTGCTTCACACCGCGAACCTGGGCTCGGACTGCATTCTGCTCATAGCGCTCCTGAATACCGAAGCTGCTCAGATAGCGTGAGGTAGAGCCGGGATAACCCATTGTCATTGAGAAAGAACCTTCCTGATAACCTTCATCAGAAATACGGGCCCAGTGTTCGGGGTGATAGGGCACGTTGTCTTTCGAATAGGCAGCAGGACCGTTGGTCTTCGGGTCGGCATAGATGCGGAATACTGAGAAGTCACAAGTCTGACGGGGCCACATCCAGTTGTCGGTCTCACCACCGAACTTACCCATAGACTTAGGGATGGCGAAGACCAGACGCAGGTCGGTAAAGTCGCGATAGGTGGTGGCGAAATAGCGGTTGCCCTCATAGAAAGGTTTGATTTCCAGTCGGAGTGTGGCATCCTTTTCCTTGACCTCTTTCGACATGGCATTTTCGATGGAATCGAGGAAAGCGGAACGTTCCTTGACAGTCATCCTCTCGAAGTCAGGTGTCAGTATCTGTTCGGTGATATCCTTCTGTTCCACCATGAACGAAACAAACATATCCTTGTTGGGCAGTTCCTCCTCGAAACTCTTGGCAATGAAGCCGTTTAGCATATAGTCGTGCTCTACGGTAGAGTGTGAGCGGATAGATTCGAAACCGCAATGGTGGTTGGTGAAGACCAGTCCGTCGGGGCTAACCACCACGCCCGAGCAATAGCCCGAGAAGTTGACCACAGCATGCATAATGGCATCATCAGCCTGATACAGTTTGTCGTAGGGCAGCTCGTAGCCGTAGTTTTTCATTTGTTCGTAAACAGCCTGCGGCAGGTTGTAGAGTGTCCACATACCTTCATCGGCGTGGACAGAGGATATGGCCAGAGGGGCCAGAAGTGCTAATAAGATTTTTTTCTTCATATATATAATAATGTGTAGATTACTTCTTGATGAATTTACATGATGTGGTATGACCACGACCATCAGAGAGTCTGGCGATGTAGCAGCCTGATGAGAGTCCGTCGAGTTGCAACTCGGCCTCGCCGTTGTTTAGGTCTGCCGTCATTGTTCCAAGCGACTGTCCTGCCAGATTGCAGATGTCAACCTTTGTGGTATTAACAGGAATGCTGCTGCGCAGAATCAAACGTCCTGCCACATATCGGATGTTGATACCCACGGTGTTATCGGCAGTGATATCGCTGATACCTGTTAAAGGCTCAGGCTGTGCGACCATCACGGCATAGCTGCTTGTGTTATTGGCTTTGGCAATGGTGGGCACGTTCATCGTGATGACGTCGTTACTACCGTCAGGATAGCGTCCAACGGTCTCGTCACTCTTCATCGTCGTATAGACGAGGTGGTCGCTCCAGCTACCGTCGGCAGCAGTCAGCAACACATTGCCTCCCTCGGCTTCCAACTTAAACGAGGCATGCAACTGTGACTTCGGCTCCAGTTTGTCACACCATATAATAAGGTACCCGTGAGCGGGTATGATGGTGTTGATTTTGATGCTGGGGTCAGACGCGATAGTCTTGCTGATTTGATATTTCTGCGGCTTGTTCAAGTTATCACTTAAATACATGCCGTCCACATCAATAGGCTGGTCGGTAGTGTTATACAGTTCAATCCAGTCGTTACGTTTGAAGTATTCGTTGACGTAGATGCCATTAGAGGCGCTTACCTCGTTGATGCGTACTGGGTTGATGCCTTGGGCAGCGCGTTCTTCTTCCGAAAGAGGCGTGAATGTAGCCATCAGGTTGATGGTGTTGTCTGTCAGGGTGATAACGGCATCCGTCACGGTGTTATCACTGCTGTCTGCACCAACAGTCGTCTCCAGTTCTCCTGCCCAGAACAGGTCGCCAGAGGTGTAACTGGTGTTATGCACCTCAACGGCGATGACATTACTCCCTTTTTTAAACAATGACGGGTTCAGGTCAAGAGTGCCTGTCAGTGGGGTGTCGCCGGCATAGGTCTGCGAAAACGTGTCGTAGTTGACGGTGCCTTGACGCATGTTGACGCGTCCGGCCTCCTGACCATTGACCCAGACAACGCATCCGTCATCCAACTGATAATTAAGCTGGAAGACATCTCTTGATGTTGGTGCAACGTTCAGAGTGAACTTCTTACGGAAATAGGTCGTAGGATTCTTTTGCTGGTCGTTATTACCATAGCTGACGGTGGTCTGAACGCCGTTCATCTTATAGCCCAGAGGTGCAGCACCTGACTTCCACGAAGCATCGTTGAAGTTGTTGGTCTGCCAGTTGGCACTAGCCTCGCCGCCATCGTAGTATTTCCAGGTGTCGTTCATTCCAAAGACTTGGACAAGAGAGCCGGAGGATTTTTTCCAACCTGCGAAGGTGTAGCCAGCAGGAGCTTTGGCCTCTAACTGCACAGGAGCGAAGAGTTTACCATTGAAGTCGGCATAAGGAACCTCAATGCCGTTGATATAGATGCTGGCACCTTCCACATCGGCTCCAAACTGCACGCTGTGTTTCTTTGTACCGCTAAGTTGCATCGGCCCGTATTGTTGCAGCTGGTTTATCAAGTCATCTAGACGGGTTTCCAGCTTTGTCTTGATTTTATTGGCGCTGTTGTCGGGTAACTTGCCGTCGAGTTGAGACATCGGTCGCATAGCATCGGCCAACTCATCAACGATAGCGGCGGCGCGGTCTTTCTCGAAGACACTGCCTGCCATAATACAGAACGTATCGATGAACTTCTTACGGTATTCGTCATGTTTGAGCAGGTTCTTGAACAGACGTACCATCTTCACACTGTTAAAATTGTCGAGCGAGGTGATGCGGCGGTCCCAAGCGTTCAAGGCATAGTCCAGATCGAAGCAGATAAAGCGGTAGCGTCCATCGTCCTGACTGCGATAGGCCTTGACGTTGTTTTCGGGCCAGTCGTCGTTACCGATATAAAGCTCAGCAGCCATATAGTTCGTGAACTCATCAATGTCGAGCAGCATCTTCACCTCGTCATAGGCGCCAGCATCTGTGACGTGCTCACTCAGCTCAAGGAGTCGGTCATAGACTTCTTTAGTTCCGTTCTTAAAGGTGTCGTTTTCGAACATGTCTATCTCTTCATCGTCATAGCCGAAGTTGGCATAGACAAACTTGTCGTTGTTGGGCTCGCGCAGATTCAGCACACCCTTGAAGCGACCGTTGATATATTCCACCACCTGAACAAAGCTCTGTACATCAATGTCAATGCCTGAACGATGGATGATCGTGGTGAGTGCCGGATCCATGAAACGAGAACCGGAATAGACGTCATTACCACCATTGCGAACCAACAGCGTTTTGCTGCGGATATATGGTTTCTGGGGGAAGAAGGCATAGTCCAAATGGTTCAGGTCGTCGAAGACCTTGTTCGACTTGAGTTTCATGGATCGGGGAGTGGAAGCGCGAGTCCATCCACCCGATATGCTGATGTTGACATCCTGATTGAACAGCATGCCGTCAGTAGGACTGATATAGCTGAAGTTGACAGGACGGTCCCATGGCTGGTTCCAGTTTACGGGTTCGTCGCTGCTATTGCCAGGAATACCATTGGAGCCATTCACGTCGATACCCCACATGGCATCGGTGAAGTAACGCTCATCGCCAACGATGGAGACAATAGGTATGGTGTATTCGTTTTCTGGTAGGATATAACTGCGGGTGACAGGCACGCTGGGCAGGTAGCCATCCTTGAACAACCTGAAGACGAAGTTCGTGGTGCGAGTGATGGAAAACAGTCCGTCCTTGCTCTGCTTGCTGGTATTGGTTGTGCTTGACCCCTCTTCCTGGAACGACTCCCACACGATATCGTCAAAGTAGAAGTTGTTTGCCACGTCACTCTCGTTCAGATGGAAGGCAATGGTCTGCATAGCGCCATCGCCGGCCTGCTCTGAAGTGATGGTACCTTCATAGTAGTACTCCTTCCATTCGGTGGTGACATTGAAACCGCCGCTAAGCATCTGCCAGTGGATATAGCTGCCGGGTGTTCGTTGAGTCTGGGGAGTGATATGGTCATTTCTGTCGGCACGTACCTTCATGCTGAAACGGTATTTGTCGCCGGCATTCCAGATATGGTCAGGGGTATAGACAAAGAACTGGGTATCCCATTCATCCTCTGGGTTGTCGATAGAGTGCACCTTGATGCCTCGTGTGCCGTTGTAGCCTGCGCCATCAACGAAATAGGTGTTCATCTTTCCGCCTTCATCACCATTCTTGCATACCAGACAGGAGGCATCGATACCCTCACAGTCGCCGTTCTTTATCCAGTTTTTCCATTCATCAACAGGACCTTCCTCTCCTTCCGGGGATGATGTTGGCTTCTGGGGCATGCTGCCATCGGTGGTGTACATCAGTGTGGTACCTTCAGGGATATCCACCTTGATATTCAACGAGCCATGGAAGAGCGTGCTGCCTTGATTGACGACAGGTGGTGCCAACCGCTCGCTGGCAAAAGTCGACGTAGCGTTTGTAGCCTCTGGGGTAGGTGTGTCAGTCCATCCCCAAGTGTCGCCACCATCAGAAGTACGGGCCCATGCCGTTCGGCTCATGGCTTTGGGATAGTCTATGCTGGTTATCAACTGCCCGTTCTTGTCGCTTAGGCAGATGGTGCCGCCGTCGCAGTCCAACTTAAACGGTGCCTGGTTACTCATGATGTCGTTAGAGCCAAGCCATACCACTTTGAAGCCTTTCGCAGGAACCTTTCCGATATCTTGAGGCATCTGCCAGCGGGTTAGATTCCCAGCATCGTTGCTTAAGTACATGCCGGCGAGGTTGACCTCTTGTTCAGAAGGATTATATAGCTCAATCCAACTGTCGAAGTTGGTGGCAGAACTCATCACAACTCCGGCATTCGATGCCATGAGTTCGTTAATGGTAATGACAATGGCTAAGATACTTGACCACATAAGATAATAAAGTCTTTAGTTATTCTGTTTGTTTTTGTTGAAATAGCGGCCGATGACAGGAACACGGCTGAGTGGTAGGTCGTACTTGATGACATAAGCCAGGAAAAGCACGATCCATAAAGTATTGCATAGCAGTTGTGCCCAAGTAGGTAGATAGTCGGCACCGATAATGATGATAGCTGTGAAGACAACCGTGATACCAATATAGATGGTGATATCTTTCAAAGGGTAGGGTATGGGATTCTTATGTTGTCCCACGATATAGCTTAGCACCATTGCCGTGCCATAACCTGCCACACCACCCCAAGCACAGGCCCAATAGCCATATTCTGGAATGAACAGGATGTTAACGGCAAAGAGCACAGCACAGCCAGCCAGCGAGAACCATGCACCGTAGATGGTCTTGTCGATGAGTTTATACCAGAACGACAGGTTGAAGTAGACACCCATCATAATCTCGGCTACCATGACCACAGGCACCACAGCGAGTCCTTCGCGATATTCTTCACCAATTATATATTGCAGCAACGGCATCCAGCCTACCACACAGAGGAAGGCCAGCAGGGTAAATATCAGGAAGTATTTCATGGCCGAGGCGTAGTACTCGCTCTTGTCGGCATCCTTACTCTTGGCAAAGACGATGGGCTCGTAGGCATAGCGGAAAGCCTGAGTAATCATAGCCATAATCATAGCAATCTTTACGCAGGAACCATAGATACCCAATTGCACATTGGCCTGATTCTCATCGGGATAAACTAACGGAAATACAATCTTGTCGGCCACCTGATTCAGAATGCCTGCGATGCCCAGGATAAGGATAGGCCACGAATAGCTTAGCATCTCCTTCAGCAGCTTGCCGTCAAAGTGCCAGTGAATGCGGAACAGGTTGGGTATAAAGAAGAAGGTGACGAATGCTGTACATAACAGGTTGATGAAGAACACATAGAACACAGACGTCTTGCCCAGCCATACAAAGTAAATGACGTTGAGGCCAATGTTCAGTATGATGAACAGCATCTTCAGCGAGGCAAAGCGGATGGGGCGTTTCTGGAAACGCAGATAGCTGAAGGGAATGGCCTGCAGGGCATCGAGGGCCACTACAACAGCCATCATCTGCAGATATTCCGGATGCTCGGCATAACCTAGGCTGCTACTGATGGGATCAATCAAACCGAAAACTAACAGGAGGAATACCAATGTGAGAGACCCCACAACAGCCATCACTGTGGAGAAAACAGTGTCGGGCTTACTTTTGTCGTCGTTGGCAAAGCGGAACAGGGTGGTCTCCATACCGAAGGTAAGCAGCACCAGGATAAGTGCGGTATAGGCATAGATATTGGTACTCACGCCATAATCGCCCGATGCTTTTGGCATGTAGTGGGTATATAGTGGCACCAGCAGATAGTTGAGGAATCTGCCTACGATACTCGATAATCCGTAGATGGCCGTGTCCTTGGCCAGAGACTTTAAGTTTGCCATTTTTATGATGTGAGGCTATGCGAAAAACATGTAACAGATGAATATTGCCGCAATGATGCCAGCGAGGTCTGCCAACAGACCGCAGGTTACTGCATGACGGGTATAGCGGATACCTACCGAGCCGAAATAGACGGCTAAGATATAGAATGTGGTGTCGGTGCTGCCTTGGAAGATACACGACAGACGACCCACAAACGAGTCGGCACCATAGGTGGTCATCGCATCGACCATCATACCACGTGCTCCGCTGCCGCTCAGAGGTTTCATCAGAGCAGTAGGCAGGGCAGCCACGAAGTCGCTGTTGAGTCCTACCTGATCAACGCACCAGCCGATGCCATTAATAAGCCATCCCATTGCTCCAGAGGCACGAAAAACAGCGATTCCAACGAGGATAGCCACCAGATATGGTATGATGCGGACAGCCGTATGGAAGCCATCCTTGGCTCCCTCTATGAAGGCGTCATATACATTGACACGACGGAAGAGGCCAACTAATACGAAAGCTACAATAATGGTTGTCAGTATCACGTTGGCGGCAATAGTGCAGAGGTCGCTCATCATTTTGGGGTTGATTGTGAAGACCCAGATGAAACCAGACACCAGCAGACAGGCTCCGCCAAGTGTGAGCATCAACACCCAGTTGAACAGGTTGATGCGCTGGAAGATGGAAGTGATAAGCACACCCATCATGGTAGAGAAGAATGTGGCCAGCAGGATGGGGATAAAGATGTCGGTGGGCTGGGCGGCTCCCTGCTGGGCACGATAGACGAAGATGCTCACAGGGATGAGTGTCAGTCCGCTGGTGTTCAATACCAGGAACATAATCATGGGGTTCGAGGCCGTATCCTTCTTGGGGTTCAGCTCCTGCAACTGCTCCATAGCTTTCAGTCCCAACGGCGTAGCGGCATTGTCGAGTCCCAGCATGTTGGCAGCTACATTCATGAAGATGCTACCAGTGACGGGATGCCCTTTAGGGATGTCAGGGAAGAGACGGATGAACACAGGCGACAGCAGCCAGGCCATGAAATTAACCAGTCCGCCACGTTCGCCAATCTTCATTATGCCGAGCCACAGGGCCAACACACCCGTCAGTCCCAACGATATCTCAAAAGCTGTGGATGACGAAGAGAACGTAGAGTCCATCATCTCTTGGAATACCTTGAATGCTTCAACGGGTTCCATGTGATAGACAAACAGATTCCACAGTGACGAAAAGAGGGCCACTATAAAAGCAATGACGAAAAATGCTATCCAAATATAATTCAGTACCATACAGCCTGCAAAGGTAGTGCAAATCGGGCGAAATACAAAATAAATATTCATTTATTTTCATTTCGGGGCTGTAGCCTACTAATTAGTAAGACACAAAAAAAGGACGCCAGCGCGTCCTTTCTTTATTGATAACCTGTTAAGGTGAGAATTAATACCAAATCACGTCCTTGTTCTGAACCCAGTCCTTAAACAACGGATATCTGGTTTCGATGGCCTCATACTCGTCGCACCAGATGAAGGTGGGCTTCACGCCAATCTTTGCGGCGGGCTCTCCTGTATTGGCATTCAGCGTATGGAGGGTGTCGCCCTTCTTCACCTGAATCAGGATGTCCTTACCATTCTGGTTCTTGTCGATACCGCTGATGTCAAAGCTCACGGGATCCTTGGTGGCCCACTGTGCACCTTTGCTCTTGCTGGCATCTCTTACGGTGTTGACCATCACGTTGGTAGCTACCTCAAACAGTTGGTGTACTTCCCTGTTGGCAACATAGAGAGGTAGCGTGCCACCAGCTGCCTGCAGGGTGATAGTAGCGGTGGTGTTGCTGGTGAAGGTCACATCGAACACCACATCGTTGAAGTCGAAGTCAGACGATTCTGTTGCGCTCAGGTCCTCGGCGATGATGCGGATGTCAGCCTCTGGATCGGGGTCGGGATCAGGTTCTGCCTCGCTCTTGCTTCTCTTGAAGCCAGGGTTACAGGTTGAAGCGGGGATGTTAATCTCCATACCTTCCTTGTTGAAGTTCTCAGCAAAGATATAGTCGATAGAAGCACCATTTTTGAAGTCGATATAAGGATGGCTGGGATTACCGTCGTGTCCTTGGGGGAAGTGGGTCGTTTCAGACCACACAGCCAGCTTACCGCCGTAGGTCACCTTGAAGCCCTGATTCTCCTGACCAGGCATGCACTGAATCTTGTTAGCATGGAGCACAGCCCAGTCGTCACCTCTGTTATAGAAACCGTAGTCGGCCTTAGTAGCGTTGATAGTAGCTGTCTCTGTCACTTCGAATACAGAGCCTGAGCCCATGTAGATATAGAATGGACCACCCCCGTAGCTTGAACCAGCACCCATATGTGAGAAGCCGCCGCCAGCATGCAGGTTCTTTGTCACCACGCCAGAGCCGCTGTCCATCTGGAAGCTGCCATTGCCAGAATTATCGCCTAGGTTTATGTCGAAGTCCTCGTAGACATTCAGTCGGCAGTTGTTGATAACCTGACTGCTACCTGCGGTATATTGGAAGTACTTGGTGTTGTAGGTACCGTTATTTACCCATGTGTTGTTGTTACTATTGATGATAGTATAGCCATTGTCATTGGCGTTGATAGTCGTTGTTCCGTTGTTCTGGAAGAAAGAACTGCCCTCTGTTCCCAGATAAGCACCAACCAAGTCACCATCGTTGATCATAACCGATCCGTTGGTGCCATAGACGTTGTTGGTCATGCGGATCATACCGTCGGAGGTCATCGTGCCTGCTTTGTTGACCAACACACCCAGTTGGTTGACTTCGATACTAGAGAAATGTGAGTTAACGTCGATATAGAACTTACCGCCATCGCAAATCAGCTCGTGGTTGGTGTTGGCAAACGAACCGCCAGTCTGGTAATAGAGGCTAGGTGTATCTTGACCGTTAATCCAGGCGTGGTTAATGTCCATTTTACTGGAAATGGCCACTGTTGTGTTATGACCATAGAACGTAGCTGCCTGCAGTTGGAACAGACTGCCCTTGACCTCCAGTTGGCCGCCTTCGAAGAACATCTCGTGACCGCCATTGACAACCAAATTGCCTTTTGCTACGAAGGTACCTTTGCTGTAGTAGCTTACATTGCCTGTACCGATATTATTGTTCACCGTCAGCTTGGCACCGCTGGCGATGTAGACTTTACAGCCAGCAGGGAAGCCGTTGTCGATGGTCAAATGGGCGTCCTTAACTAGATAGATGGTATAATTGGCAGGCAGGTTAAAGTTCTTTTGGGTAAAGTCGCAGTTACCTGTCACATAGAGCTCGCCGCCATAGGTCACCCAGGCATTGTAGTTGTCAGGGTCGTTATAGCCACCTGTCCAGATGTTGACTTCTCCTTCGTCGCCGTCAATATAGCAAGCTGTGCCGTTAGAGGCAAAACCACCGCTATATGAGGCAATGCCATTTACATTCTCCTTGAAGTTCTCGGCAGCCATCTCTGTTGTTGTTGGTCTAGAGGGAATGGCAGCGTTGAAGTCGTAGTCAGGAGCAATGGTACGCGTCATTCTAGCACTGGCAGTAGTGTTGCCAAAGCCCCAGTCCTGATTGTCTGCAGGCTGACCGAATGACTTAATGAAACTGGCACGATAATCTAATTCTACCTGACTGTAGTTGGAAACGTCAGAATCGTGCGAACAGCTGCTGGTTCCTATCATAAGAGAGGAAACAGCAATACCAAATACCAAATACTTTTTCATATTATTATTCATTTTACTTTCTAATAGTAGTATAGTAGTCTCTACTATGTTACTAGATTCTGTTTGCAAAGGTAATTAAATTGTTAGGGTTAGAAGCGAATGAAAAGTTAAA
>Ga0310786_10002622_pt1 | contig 27165 bp, 21 predicted proteins | sample AusTroGonzalo_MG_FD_203881 | JGI IMG/M metagenome (GOLD analysis project Ga0310786, IMG submission 203881) | Bovine rumen microbial communities from tropical cattle in Woodstock, Queensland, Australia - Gonzalo_03 (v2) (version 2) | ecosystem: Host-associated > Mammals > Digestive system >...
ATCTTTTTTATTTTCCTTCACCATCTGGATTAACTTTTGTTTTTGCAGGAGGAAGCTTCATTCTGTCTCCATTCTTTTTAACAGAATCGGACAAACTATGATAGAATTCATTAGCAAATGTTTCCTTTTCTTTCTTGCTTGTTTTCAAATCAGGATAGTTTTCAACAGCTTCAAAGAAATATTTTAAATCAGGGATATAAATTGGTTGGCCGCTATCTGTCAAGTAATCAAACAAAGCCAATCGATTGTCTTTTGATCCCCACATAGACCTGTTATTTACCAGAGTGTTATGGAATTTTGCTCCTTCTGCCGAATAGATTGCCAAACGAGCAAAATGGCTTTGAGCAATTTCTGCACATTCACCAGCAACCAATTCATTTGCGAAATTCAAAAGTTGAGCCAATGTGCTTGCATTGATCCAGGAGTTAACTTGAATAACATGGTTTTCTTCGTCAATTTCCAAAAATGGTGGTTTGGCATTCTTGTTTTGTTCGAAGATTTCACGAAGTCTGGTTAAAGTCTGGCTGCCGTTGTTCTGTGGACCATATTTGTTTGCCATAATGTACCTCCTTATAGAGTCCTTTACGCCGTTATTATAGCATATGAATTTTATTTTGTAAATACCCTTTTTCAAAATTTTAAAAATACCATTTTTTGTCAATACTTACTTTGTATGACAGAAAATGGCAAGAAATTGATTGGAAAAAGCACGATTGTTTTGATTGTAAGCTCTGTTGTCTGCAAGATTTTGGGGGCAATGTTTAGATTTCCTTTGACAAATTTGCTTGGTTTTGATGGCATTGGGGTTTTTCAAATGATAATGTCCCTATATTCTTTTGCGCTTGTTGCCACATCTGGAGGTGTTGCCGTTGCTCTGTCAAAATTGATAAGTGATGCAAGAGCAAAAGACGAAAAGTGGAAAATTAAAATATATTTCAAAAGGGCTTTGTTGGTTGGCGTTGGAAGCGGAATTTTGCTTGGGCTGGCGTTTATGTTTGGAGGAAAAGCAATCTCGACATTTCAAGCAATTGAAAACAACAAGAGCTATCTGTTTTTTATCATTTTGCTCCCATGTGGAAGTGTGATTGCGGCGATAAGAGGGTATTTTCAGGGGTATGAGAACATGTTGCCAACGGCAGTCTCACAATTTGTTGAACAGGTTGTCAAATTTGCCTTTGGGTTGATGTTTGCATATTTGTTTGGAAGATTTGGAATCAGTGAAGGTGTTTTTGGAGCATTCTTGGGAATTGTTGCAAGCGAGCTAATCTCTTTTGTTGTGATTTTTATTTGGTTTTTCGTAAAGAGAGAAAAGGTTCAAAACAGATTGGATGTTAAGGCAAAAAAGGAGTTTGACAAAACAAATATTTTGCTTATGTTTTCTGCAATTTTGTTGCCTTTTGCAAATGCAATAGAGGGGCTTGTCATTGTGCCAAGATTGATGAGAGCAGGCATTTCAAATGCGAATGCAGTCAAATTGTTTGGGCTTCAAAGTGGTGCTGTTGGGGCGATTTTAAATTTACCTTTGATTGTGTCGGTGTCGATTGCAACAACGCTTTTGCCCAGCATTTCATTTGCAATTTCAAAGGGGAGAAGTGCAAAGGGGTTGATTGAAAAAGCTCTCAAATTGTTGATTTTGAGTGTTTTACCAACAACGTTTGGGCTGGTTGCAATTTCGAAGCAGATGTTGCCTCTTTTTTACGTTGGAATCGATGAAGAATTGTTGAACATTGCTTTCAAATTGATGATTTATAGTGGATTTTCAATTGCATTTACTGCTTTAATGCAGTTTTTTGTCATGCTGTTGCAGGCTGTTGGAGAATTTGGATACAATTTGAAAATCACATCAATTGCTTGTGTGGTGAAAGTTGTTTTGACAATTGTGCTGGCAGCAGTCCCGGGTGTCAATATTTTCTCCATTGTTTTTGGCAATATTGTGCTTGCAACAAGCATCTGCATATTAGCTTTGTATAAGCTCAAAAAGAAAATTGACTTCTCTTTGTCGTTTATGGATTTGTTTGTGTTGCTTTTTTCCACACTTTCCATGTTTTTTGCGGTTTATTCTTTTATGAATATGAACTACTTTTCTGTTGTTGCAAATTTGCTTGTTGGGGTGTTGCTTGGAGTTGTTGTTTATGCGGTTTTCACATTGCCAGTGACGACAAAACTTTTGACAAAAAAGCAGAAGGTTTAAAATCAATCCAAAAAGTGAAAAATGAAAATAGTTGGAGGTGTTTATGAACAAAACAGAACTTGTGAAATTGATGGCACAAAGGACAAAGATGACTGCAAAGAAATGTGATATTTTTCTCAACGAATTGAAGATGGCGATTTTGGAAGTCTGCAAAAAAGGAGGGGCTGTCAATATACGTAATTTTGGCAAGTTCTCTCTACAAGAGAGAAAGGCGAGAAGATTTTTGAATCCACAAACAAAACGATATTACATCTGCAAACCAAAAAGACTGATCAGTTTCAAGAGCTATGACAACTTTAAATACGCATTAAATTAAGCAAGACAACCTTGCTTTTTTAATTTGCTTCAACCGACATTTTGTGATATTATAAAACTATGAAAACAAGAGGTGTTGATTTTTCAAACAATCCACTTTTTCTTGCACCAATGGCAGGAGTGACAGATGTTGGTTTCAGGGCAGTCTGTTCTTCTTTTGGTGCAGATGCGACAACGACAGAAATGCTTTCTGCACGTGCAATGGCTCACAGCCCAAGCAAAACGGCGTTTTTGACGCTGACAACGGATGAAGAAAAGATCAAAATCGCACAAATTTTTGGACACGAAAAAGAGTTTATGCAAGAGGCTGTCAGACATCCTCTTTTAGAAAAATTTGATGCTTTTGACATCAATATGGGATGTCCTGCACCAAAAATTATAAAAAATGGCGAGGGCTCTGCTTTGATGGACAATTTGCCACTTGCAAGTGAAATTATTTCTGCCGTGAGAAAGGAAACGAAAAAACCTCTTTCTGTCAAGTTTAGAAAAGGAAAGTCAAAAGAGAATTATTTGGAATTTGGGAAGATGTGTGAAGAAGCCGGTGCAGATTATGTTGTTTTTCATGCACGAAGTGTTGCACAAGGATATTCCGGCCGAGCAGATTATGAAGCAATTGCAAATTTGAAGGCAAAAATGAATATCCCTGTGATAGGAAATGGAGATGTGTTTGACTTGCAAAGTCTCAAACTCCTCAAATCAACTGGTGTTGATGGAGTTATGGTCGGGCGAGGCAGCATGGGCAAACCTTGGCTTTTTGCAGAATTGAAAGAAAAGAAAATCAACTTCAAAAAGATTGATGTGGTCAGAAAACATATTGAAATTTTGAGACAACATTTTGACGAGAAGTGGTTGCAACTTTACATACGAAAACATCTGTTGTGGTATGCGAAAGAGTTGCCACTTGCAACAAATTTGAAATTGACATTGGCAACTTGTGATGATGTGGACAAATGTCTGGATATACTTGAAACAGCATTTGAAAATTGATAGCAACTTGTGCAATTTGCTTTGATTTAGGTGTTACAATGTTGTAAACTATAAATATAAGGAACGAACATGTTAAAAACCATCAAAGATTTGAAAGATTTAAAAGGGAAAAGGGTTCTTTTGAGAGCCGATTTCAACGTGCCTCTTGATAAAGATGGAGACATTTTGGATGAAAACAGAATCACGGCAGAACTTCCAACGATTGCTTACCTGATCAAACAGGGGGCAAGGGTTATCATTTGTTCTCACCTTGGAAGACCAAAAGGTTATGACAAATATCTGTCTCTTTTCTCTGTTGCTGTTTGTTTGATGAAGCATTTTCCAAACAAAGTGAAATTCTGCGACAAAACAATAGGTCCAGAAGCAGAAAAGATGGCAAAAGATTTGAAAGATGGTGAGATTTTGCTTTTGGAAAACACAAGATTTGATCCTCGTGAGAAAGAAAATGACAGAATGTTTGCAGAAAGTTTGGCAAAACTTGCAGACATATATGTCAACGACGCTTTCGCATCTGCTCACAGAAAGCATGCTTCAACTTATGGCGTTGCAACAAAACTTCCGTCTGCAATTGGATTTTTGGTGGAAAAAGAAGTCAGGGTTTTTGAAAAGGCGTTGTCAAAACCACAAAGACCATTTGTTGCTATTTTTGGAGGGGCAAAAGTTGAGGATAAACTTGGGATGATTTCCAGTGTGCTCGACAAAGCAGATGTTATTTTGATTGGCGGAGCAATGGCATATACATTTTTGCTTTCAAAAGGGCATAATGTTGGAAACAGCATGGTTGCACTTGACAGGGTGAATGACGCATATCAAATCTTGAAAAAGGCAGAAGCAAAAGGGGTGAAGATTGTCCTCCCTGTTGACCACGTTGCATTGAATGAAGCAACAGGAAGAGTTGTGAAGACAACCGAACTTGGAGAAAACTTGAATGGAAGAGATATTGGGGCAAAAACAATCAAACTCTTCTGTCAAGAAATCGCAAAGGCTGGACAGGTGATTTGGAATGGTCCTTTGGGAGAATATGAAAATCCAAAATATAGAAAAGGAACGGTCAAGATTGCAAAAGCAATCGCTGCATCACATGCTGACAGCATTATTGGTGGAGGAGATAGTGTAAGTGCCGCAAAAGTTGCTGGTGTTGCAGACAAAATCAGTTATCTGTCAACAGGAGGCGGCGCAAGCTTGTTCCTTTTGGAAGGGAAAGCACTTCCAGTGCTTGAAGTTATCGACAAAATTTAATTTCTTGAATAAAAAGTAAAGGAGAGACAATGAAAAAACTTATTATTGGCAATTTTAAAATGAATTCCACACCAACAGAATTTAAGTCTTATGCCATGACACTTGCAACAAAGACAAAACAATCAAAAAATGACATCGTTGTTTGTCCACCATACACACACTTGGCGGTTGCAAAAGAAATTCTCACTGGCAGCAATGTGGAATATGGTGCACAAAATTTGGCAGAAGAGGAAAGAGGAGAATTCACAGGAGAAATCTCTGCTTCAATGATCAAAGACCTTGGTGCAAGTTATGTAATTGTTGGCCATTCTGAAAGAAGAGGAAAATTCAAAGAAACAGACAAAGTCGTCAACAAGAAAATCAAAACCGCAATGGCAAATGGGCTCAAAGTTGTGCTTTGTATAGGTGAAAACTTGCAAACAAGGACAAACAAGCAGTCTGCACTTTTTATCCGAAGACAGCTTGAAGAAGCTTTGAGAGGACTTTATGAAAATGAACTTGATAGTGTGGTGATTGCTTACGAACCAATTTGGGCTGATGGAACAGGAAAGGCTCCATCGGAAAAAGATATTGAAAAAGTCTTTGAAGTCATCAGAAAACACGTTGAATATTTGTATAGCGAAAAAGCAGCAAAGAAAATCAACATTGTCTATGGTGGAAATGTTGGGCTTACAAACTATAAAAAGATTTTGTCAAATGAAAATATCGATGGAGTTTTGACAAATGGAGTTTGTTTGGATGTGGATAATTTTTCCATCATCTGCAAAGAGAGATACTAAAAGGAAGAGAAATGAATCATATTGCACTTTACAGAAAATATAGACCAAAAACTTTTGAAGAAGTTGTGGGGCAAGAACACATAACAAAAACTCTTCAAAATCAAATCAGCAATGGACAAATTGGACATGCTTATCTTTTCACGGGATCAAGAGGAACTGGAAAGACGAGTGTTGCCAAAATTTTTGCCAAATCTGTAAATTGCCTCAATCCAAAGCATGGATCTGCTTGTGGTGAGTGTGAAAACTGCAAGCGCTTGGAGCAAGAAAATGACATCAACATCATTGAAATCGATGCAGCATCAAACAACAAGGTTGATGACATAAGAGAAATTCGTGACAAAGTGAAGTTTATGCCTGTTGGCGCAAAGTATAAAGTGTATATCATTGATGAAGTACATATGCTTTCAGACAGCGCATTTAATGCACTTTTGAAAACATTGGAAGAACCACCATCATACGTGATTTTTGTGCTTGCAACAACAGAAGTGCACAAACTTCCACAAACAATTTTGTCGAGATGTATCAGATTTGATTTTAGACTTGTTTCTGTTGAAAACCTCATCATGCAACTTAAAAAAGTGTTTATGCAAGAGGGAATCAAGTATGATGAAGAGAGTTTGCAAATTATTGCAAATGCGGGAGAAGGCAGTGTGAGAGACACACTTTCAATTGCAGATAGCATTGCAGCATATTGTCAGGGAAATATCACAAAAGAAATGACTCTTTCAATTTTGGGTTCTACTGACCACGAGCTTATCATAAACTTCTTTGACAAAGTGAAAGAAAAAGATGTTGGCGGAGTTCTTGCACTAATTGACACAATTGAAAAAGCAGGGAAAAATTTGGCAGTGTTTGCCAAAGACTTGTCAAGACATGCACGAAACTTGCTTGTCTGCAAAACTTGTGACAATTCAAGTGAAATTTTGAATCTAACAGACGACATTTTGCAAATGTATAAAGAGCAAGCAGAAAAATTTGAAGAAAAAGATTTGATAAGATATATGCAGGTCTTTTCAAGCGCAGAGAGTGAACTTCGTTATACTCTCTCGGTGAGATTGTTACTTGAAACGACATGTTTGACCGCAATGCTTGGATTTGACGTAAAAAAAAACTGAAAATTGAGAGAGATTTGACAAAACTTTCTGCCAACAATGTTTGGGGAAAGGTTGTGCTTTATCTCAAAGAACACAAGAAAGTTGCACTTCACATTGCATGTGGTGATATAACAAATGCAAAGATTGAAAATGGCAATCTTGTGATTCGTTCAAGTGACGACTTTTTGATTGATGTCCTTGAAAATGGCAGAAGAGAAATTGAAAATGCAATACGTTGGCAAGGACTTGACATGAAGTTTGTCATTGAAAAGTTTGAAAGCAAAGAACAAAAAATAAACAAAGATATCAAAAATCTTCAAACATATTTTGGAAATATCTTGAAGATTGAAGACTAAAAGGAGAGAAATATGGGATACGGCTTTGGTGGTGGCTTTGGCGGAGGCAATATGCAAGCATTGATGCGCCAAGCACAAAAAATGCAAGAAGATATGAAACGTATTCGTGAAGAAATTGATGCAACAGAATACACATCATCAGTTGGTGGTGGCATGGTTGAAGTGACACTCTATGGAAACAGAAGCGTGAAGTCTGTCAGAATTAAACCAGAGGTTGTTGATCCGGACGACGTTGAAATGCTTGAAGATTTGGTAGCATCTGCTGTTGGAGATGCACTCAACAAAATCAGCGAAGACGAAAAGACAAGGTTGCCAAATTTGGGAATGTGATTATGCTTGATGAACCTATTGAAAGACTTGTAGAATATTTTAGAAGTTTGCCTGGCGTTGGGAAGAAAACTGCCGAACGCTATGCTTTTTTCATTTTGGAAAACAACAAAGAAAAAGCACAAAACTTTGCGCAAGCAATTTTGGATGTGAAAGACAAGGTGAAACTTTGCAAAGAGTGTGGAAACTATTCTTCCACAGACATTTGTCCAATTTGCAAAAAACGCAATCAAAAAGTGATTTGTGTTGTGCAAGAGCCAAAAGACATTTTGGCGATGGAGAAAGTGAAAAGTTTTGATGGGGTTTACCACGTGTTGTTTGGATGTATCAATCCTCTTGAAAACAAAGGGCCAAATGATATTCACATCAAAGAACTTCTTGCCAGAGTAAACAAAAATGGTGTTGAAGAAGTGATCATGGCAACAAACCCAGACGTTGAGGGTGAGGCAACAGCAATGTATATTGCAAAAATCTTGAAGCCTCTTGGTGTGAAGGTGACAAGACTCGCACAAGGAATTGCAATGGGCAGTGACATTGAGTTTGCTGATGAAATCACACTTGAAAAAGCATTGAGACAAAGACAGGAGTTGTAAAGCAATTAAACTTTGGAGAAACAGATGAATTTACGAAATGATATTACAAAAATTTTGAAGACGGCGATCGAAAAAGCAGGTTTTGAAGCAGATAAACTTGTTGTTTCTTTTTCAAACAGACCAGAACTTTGTGACTTTCAAACAAACTTTGCACTCATTTTGGCAAAAACGCTTGGGCAAAAACCTATTGATTTGGCAAACAAGATTGTGGAAAGTGTAAAACAGAACGAAAATTTTGAATTTTCTGCTGTTATGCCTGGATTTATCAACATTGTTGTCACAGAAAATGGGTTGAGCAAGTATGCAAACGAAGTTTTGCAGGATAAAAATTTGGGTGTTGAACAAGATGAAAAGGCAAAGACAATTGTTTTTGACTATGGTGGAGCAAATGTTGCAAAAGAATTGCATGTTGGACACCTTCGTTCTCCAATTGTTGGAGAAGCACTCAAAAGATTGAATGTTGTGCTTGGAAACAAGACAATTTCAGATGTACATTTGGGGGACTATGGTTTGCAGATGGGACTCACCATTTTGCAACTCAAAGAAGATGGCTATCTTGACAAGTTTTTTGATGGGAAAAACCCAAATCCAAAGATTGAAAATGTCACACTTGATGTTTTGAACGAAGAATATCCAAAAGCAAGCAAAAGAAAGGATGTTGATGAAGAGTTCAAAAAGAAGGCCGATCAATTTACTTTGTATATTCAACAGCACAAAGAACCATATTTTGAAATTTATCAACAAATCAAGAATCTTTCTGTGACAGAAATCAAAAAGAACTATCAACTTTTGAACACCACTTTTGATCTTTATCTTGGCGAAAGTGATGCTTATCCATATATTGATGAAACTATTGACATCTTTGTCAAAAAGGGCCTTGCAAGAGAGAGTGAGGGAGCCCTTGTTGTTGATGTGGCAAGAGAGGGGGAACATATCCCAATTCCAAAGAAAGATCCAAACGAGCCACAGAGATACAAAAATCCAATGCCTCCGGCAATTATAAAGAAATATAATGGCGGAGATTTGTATGCAACGACAGATATTGCCACAATTTTGATGAGAAACAGAGATTTCAAGCCAGACGAAATTGTCTATGTGACCGACAATCGTCAAGCTGGGCATTTTGAACAGGTGTTCAGGTGCTGCAAACTCGCCGGAATTTCCCCAGAAACACAGAAATTGACGCATGTTGCCTTTGGAACAATGAACGGCAAAGATGGAAAACCATTTAAGACGAGAGCTGGCGGAACGGTCAAGTATAAAGATGTTTTGGACATGTTGATTGGCAGTGCAGAGAAAAAGCTTGCCGAAAATGGTATTGTGGGAGACAAAGAACTTGCTCGCAGAATTGGTGTTGGAGCAATGAAGTTTGGTGATCTTTCAAATTCTGTTGCGAAAGACTACGTTTTTGACATTGACAAGTTTTTGGCATTTGATGGCAAGACGGGACCATACATTCAATATACAATTGCAAGAATAAACTCAATTTTGGCAAAGGCAAAAACTCTGCCAAGTGAAGTTTGTGTGAAGACAGAAGAGGAAAAAAACATCGTTTTGGCTGTTTTGAAACTCAATTCTTCATATAAAGTTTGTGCAGAAAGTTATTCTTTGAACGCACTTTGTCTTGCTGCTTTTGATCTTGCAAGTGCTTTCTCAACACTATATAACAATGTCAAAATTTTGAGTGAAAAAGATGCAAAAAGACAACAAAATTTGCTTTCGGATTGCGTTTTTGTGAAGAAATGCCTTGAAAAAGCATTGTGGGTTTTGGGTATAGATTCAGTGGAAAAAATGTGATGGCTACACTTACGTAAATATCGCACAAAAAAACTTTTCAAAAAATTTTCAAAAAAGGTATTTACAAATGTAAAAAAGTGTGGTAAGATATGCTCGTAAACAGGAAACACACGGAGGTGTAATATGAACAAATATGTAAAGAGCAACTGCCTAACACCAGACGGAGCAGTAAAAGGTTTTGAATACGAAGTTGGTGGTATTAATGTGAAAACACTTGATGGTGGTTTGAGCAAATAATTCAACATAGATATCAAAAGAGAGAATATCGCATTTTTTGCGGTATTTTTTTATTTTTTGTTTTGAAATAGCAAATTTCTGTGATAAAATAACTATATAGTAAGGTGTGGAGAGATAAATGAAGAAAAAGTTTAGCCAATACTTGTATCCTGCAATCTTTATTAGAGACGAAGAAAACGGATCCTATCAAGTTGTTTTCCCAGATTTAAACATATACACAGAAGCAGAAAACTTGTCTGTTGCATACTTGGCTGCAAAAGATCTTTTGAAGGTGTTCCTCTCATATGCTTTCAGGTATGACACGGACTTCAATTTGCCAAGCAGATATGAAGACCTTTTGCCAAGATGCAAAGAAAACGAAACAATCATGTATGTCGATGCTTATGCAGAATAAAATTGTCACGGATTTGTCCGTGATTTTTTATTAAAAAATCTTCCCAAAATTTCTCAAAACTCTTGACTAACACGGCGCCGTTGTGATATACTCACAATGACACTTCGAAAAGGTGTTAGTTTTTTTGTTAGGAGATATTATAATGGCAGCACCAAAACGTAAACTTATTACTCTTGAATGTACAGAGTGCAAAGAAAGAAATTATGCGACAGAAAAAAACACAACAAACAACACAGAAAGAATTGAAATCAACAAATTCTGTCCAAGATGCAATAAGAGAACAAAACATAAAGAGACAAAATAATTTTGGAGGAAGATATGTCTAAAAAGCAGAGAGAGCTTGAACAACAAAATCAAGCACAAGCTGAAAATGTTGAAGCTAAAAAAATAGACAAAAACTCAAAAGAGAAAGACAAGAAAAAAGACAAAAAGAAAAAGGAAAAGACTGGCGGTATTGGCAAAAAGACCAAAGAGACTATGTCAGAACTTAAAAAAGTTACATGGCCAAGCTTTGGTGAAGTTGTAAAGAAGACCGGAGTTGTTATTGCTTTTGTTGTTTTGTTTGGACTTCTTTTCTTTGGAATCAATGCACTTCTTGGTTGGATTGCATCATTGCTGGCCGTGTAGGAAGGATAAAGGGAGTTTTAGTATGGAACATTCAAACGAACCAAAATGGTATGTTCTTCACACATTTTCTGGATATGAAAACGTTGCAAAAGAAAACCTTGAAAACGTTGTTGAAAAATTCAATCTTCAAGACAGAATTTTTGATATCGTGATTCCAGAAGAAGATGTGATTGAAGAAAAAAATGGAAAGAAAAAGCTTGTCACAAGAAAAAGTATGCCTTGCTATATCTTCGTGAAGATGATTTATGGTGATGATCTTTGGCACAACGTGACAAGAACAAGAGGAATCACAGGTTTTGTTGGACCAAAAGGAAGACCTCTTGCACTCACAGAAGATGAGGTTATCAAAAACAGACTTGAAAAAATCAAAGTTGAAACAGACATTGAAGTTGGAGATGATGTTGAAATCATTGAAGGTGCTCTTGATAAGATGACAGGAAAAGTCATTGCAGTTGACACAGATGCCCAAAAACTTACACTTTCTGTTGAGATGTTTGGAAGAGAAAACAATGTCGAACTTGAATTTGGTCAAGTTAGAAAACTCAACACATTATAATTGGTATTTCGGCGCAAGCCTAAAATATTGTCCGGTAAGACATTAAACTGCCAAAAATTTTGTGGGAGAGTCAAGCCAAGGCTCAAATTTACCACATTAGGAGGAAAGAATTATGGCAAAGGTAAAATCAGTTGTTAAATTACAACTTGATGCAGGAAAAGCCACTGCTGGCCCACCAGTTGGTTCATCTCTTGGACCACACGGAATCAACATTGGTGCTTTCGTTAAAGATTTCAACGAAAAAACTGCATCCCAAGCAGGTCTCATCATTCCTGTTGTGATCACTATCTTCGAAGATAGAAGTTTCACATTTGAATTGAAGACACCACCTGCAGCAGTCCTTATCAAAAAGGCTATTGGTCTTGAAAAAGGTTCTGCAAAACCAAACTCATCAAAAGTCGGAAAAATCACAAAAGAACAAGTAAGAAAGATTGCTGAAACAAAGATGCAAGACTTGAATGCTGGTTCTGTTGAAGCTGCAATGTCTATGGTTGCTGGAACAGCAAGGTCAATGGGCGTTGAAGTTGTTGATTAGGAGGCAGAAATGAACAAGGGTAAAAGATATACAAAGAGTCTTGAAAGCTATGACAGAACTGCTTCTTATGAAGTTACAACCGCAGTTGAAAACGTGATTGCAACATCAACAGCAAAATTTGATGAAACAATTGAATTGCACGTTAAACTTGGTGTTGATGGCAGAAATGCTGATCAACAAGTTCGTGGAGTTGTTGTTTTGCCAAACGGAACAGGAAAATCTGTTAAAGTTTTGGTTATCGCACGTGGTGACAAAGCGGACGAAGCAACAAAAGCTGGTGCAGATTATGTTGGAGCAGAAGACATTGTTGCAAAAATCAATGGCGGATGGCTTGATTTTGACGTTGCTATCACAACACCAGATATGATGGGAGTTGTTGGTAGAATCGCAAAGATTTTGGGACCAAAAGGTTTGATGCCAAACCCAAAGAGTGGAACCGTTACAACAGATGTTGCAAAAGCTATTAAAGATGCAAAAGCAGGAAAAGTTGAGTATAGACTTGACAAGACAAACAATGTTCACGTTGTTATTGGAAAGAAAAGCTTTGGAAAGGACAAACTTGTTGAAAACTTCAACACAGTTATGGAAGCAATCGTAAAAGCAAAACCAGCAGCAGCGAAAGGACAATACATCAAAGGTGTTACATTGGCTTCAACAATGGGACCTGGTGTGAAAGTTACTTACAACGTTTAATCTTTAAGCAGGCTCTGACCTGCTTTCTGTCGTTAAATTGACAACAATTTTTCGACAAGAAAAGTGTTTTTATTCTGGTATAAGAGCAAAACACTTTCGCAAAATACAGATATATTTTGAAAAGTATTTGATTGACTTACTTTTCAGATATAAATAAAATAGATTTATAGAAATATAAACTATTAAAGATAGGAGATTACCTTATGAGAAATAAAAGACAAAGTTCATTTGTATTTAAAGGTCTTATTCTTGTTTTGGCATTTGCCTTGACACTCATCTATATGCCTTTGGGTAGTGTGATGTCTTTGGTTAGAGCAGCAACAAACTACACTGACTATAACTACATGACAATCGGTACACAGGTTGATGAAGTGTCAGTTTCAGCAACAAAAGGTGTCAGATATGACATCGCTGCTGGGTATGTTGGAGGAGATACCGGCAAAGTTGTTGGTATGATGGCAGCAAATTCAGATTTGGGGACAGGCGTAACACTCAAAACATCAACTGTGACCGTGAAGTACAGCTCAAAGGTTATTGGACAAATTAAAGATGGCGAAGAAGTTGAAGATGCTGATGGTAACAAGTTGGTTGAAAAATCAACAACAGCAGGATGCGTTGCGAAGTTCACACCAGACAAGCAAGGTGAATACACAATCGTATATTCATATACTTACACAAAAGATTCAGTTGACTACACAAATGCTTATGAATTGGTTGTGACAAGCACACTCACAGAAGCTGATTTTAATTTTGACAATAACACAGACGTAATTTTGCCTGCACACATTGATTTGAAACTTGCAAAAGTTGGAAACACATACAAAGATATGTATCTTCCACTTCCAGAAGTTACAGGTGAAGATGGCGAAGTTCAAACAGCTGGAACAGATTATACAATCACAACAAATGAAGCCACAGCACAAGGCGACGCAACAAAGAATTATCTTGTTGTGACAGGAAGAGCTGCTGGCAGCGCCGTTGTTGCAATTGAAAAAGACAACGAAACAGACGCCCTTTATGTGACAGGAGCAGAAATTGCCAATAGAGGGGCAGGCGAATACACATTCACATACAAATATTATGAAAAAGGACAATTTGTTGTTTCAACAACAAAGACAACAAAATTGCATTCTGAAACAAATCCATATTACACAGACTATAAGTTGGAACTTGATCTTGCAAGCAGTTTTGCACAAAATGCCGGTGAGACAGGGGTTGAAAAATCTCTTCCAGCAGCAAAAGGAATTACAGCAAGCACAACAAAGCCTGCATCAGAATCAGTTGATGTTCATTATAGTGTCAAAGTTCTTTACAAAAAGAACGCATCAGACAGCTATGCGGAACTCAATGCAACAACTTATGCAGATGTTTTGGATGAAGATGGAAATTTGAAAGATCCAACAGCCTTCAAACCTCTTGAAGATGGATCATACACATTTGTTTACACAATCACAGATTACTATGGCAACACAAAGACAACCGCAGTTGGAAAATATCACTGGGAAGATGTTGTTGATGGGACAAACCCAACACCAGTAATTTATGATGCAGCAGCATATGATGAAGAAGAAGGATATGTTGATGCAACAAAACTCATTCCAACAAACGTTATGACAAAAAATGTTATCGTTTATGCAATCGGTATGAACGACAATCATTCAAAAGTTGGAGACGAAGGTGTCACACTCACAAGAAAGGTTGCTCTTTCAAACAGCTCACAAGGAGTGTTGACAACAGAAGTTACAATTGAAAACTACAATGAATACAATTTGATTTTTGCTTTTGATACAACAGACACACTTGTTGCAAACAACTATCGTTTGGCATTGCAACTTGATGCTGCTGGTGTTGATAAAGATGATGAAGCAGCAGTTCTTGCATGGCTCAAACAAAATCATTATTTGATTGTGACAGCAGACAGCACAAAGACAATTGCAGATGGATATGCTTACATCGACACAGAAACAACATTTGGAACACTTTCAAAGACATATACAATTTACTACACAGCAAAAGACGCATCAGGAAATGTTGGAGAAACAACAAAAACTTTGAGAGTAAACAGCTCTATTGTTGACGATCAAGATCCTGTTGTAAAATTCCCAACAACATTGGCAGACAGATATTTGCCAACAGCAACAATCACATTTGATGCACCATCAGTTACAGACACAAACAGAACAAGCTATCTTGCAGAGAAAGTTTTGTACAGAATGACAGATAGTCATGGTGATTACATTGAAATTGCTGATGCAAAAACACTCACAATTGGCGCAAAGAAATATGTTGACATCACAAACGATGATGCAAACACATATTCAATCGACCTTTCAAAAGGCGAGGGAGTAACAAATGTTGAAATTCTTGTTTATGCTTACGATGACTTTGGAAATCGTGGAGAATATACAGAAATAGTTTCAGTTTCAACAATTGATGATCAATATGCACCAGTTCTTGGACATGTTGAAGCAGAAAATGGAACGTACAAAACAGATTCAACAATTGCATTGCCAGTTGTTGTAGTTGACGATGACCAAGCAGGTTACCTCACATACAATGTCAACGTGACATACACAGATGCAGAGGGTGAAACACATCCATATTATGTTGAAAACACATCAAGAAAGAAAGAAGTAAATGAAGTGACAGGTGCAGGAAGACTCACCTTGACAGCTGGAACATTCAATCCACAATATGCTGGAACATATCAAGCAAGCATTGCAGTGAGAGATTGCAACAACACAACAATTGTTGTATTCTCACACTACACAGTAACTTCAAGAGGGGCTGTTGTTCAATCACCAAAATTGAGATCAACACTTGCAAGTGAATCAGTTGATTTGAAAGACAATCCAGTAATCACACTTCCAACCCCAACGGTAAGCTTTGAGCTTGAAGACAGCGTAACATATGACGAATATGAAGCAGGAGTTTCAACAGAAACATATGTTGTTCGTGGAATCAGCAAAGACGGAAAAGCACAAGGGTATGAAACAACTTATGGTGAAGAAGGATCATTTACACCAGAAGTTGCAGGAAACTATGACTTGGTTTACAGCCTTGACGTTGTTGCTTATGCACAAGCAAAATTTGAATATAAAGAACTCACATTCGTTCCAGGAGTTGGAACAACAGGAAACTATTATGTTGAATCAGTTTCAGGGGACGAAAATGTTGTTGCTTATGAAAATGGTGTTTACACAATCACAAGCGAAGACGGAACAAAAACAGGCACAGTTTCAAAAGATGAAAATGGTGCAGTTGTGAAAAACTTGAACGATTTTGGAACAGCACTTGATTCAATTGATTGGTTTGAAGATTTCAGAGTATATCATCTTGAAAGTGATGTTGTAACAATTTCAGTTACAGACAACAGAGTTCCAACTCTTCCAGAAATGGATTATAAACTCACAATGACAACAGAAGAGTTTGAAAATGACGGAATCACATTCCATGGAATTGAAAGCCTTGATGGCCTCAATGTGGAAAAATCAAGTTATAGAATCTCTTGGAAACTTGCAGATGGAACAAACAGCGGGCTTTCAGCAAGAACAGGAGAAACTGCACTTACAGATTACACATTGACCAAAGGGACAGTGACAACAACAGGAAATGTTGACGGAACATACACAATCACATACACAGTTGTTGGAATCAATGGAAAATCTACAACAAAGACATATTCAATCATTGTTGGAGACAACCAAGCACCAGAAATCACATTCCCAGACAAGTTTGTTGAATCAAGCTATGAAATCGGACAAACATTGAGAATTGACACAGCAGATATTGTTGTGACAGATGGCGATTCTGGAATTGAGGATGGAAGCCTTTCAGTGACACTTGTAAACACATCAACAAGCGAAACGATCGAAATGACAAAAGAAGGATCAGTTTACACATATCAATTCAACAAAGAAGATAGCATTGGAAATTACACACTCACAGTGACAGTTGAAGATAAAGTTGGAAACACAGCAAAAGAAACCTTCAATTTTGAAGTTACAGCAAAGAATAGAAACACAACACCTGTATATCAAATTGTTGGAATCATCTTGATTGTTATCTCAGTTCTTGTTCTTGTTGGAGTTGTTGTTTACTTCATTGTTTCAAAGGTTAAACTTGACAAAGAGCTCAAAAAATAAAACATCAAAAAAAAGCTGATTTAATCAGCTTTTTTTTATTATTAAACCTCCTCATGATAAAATATTCACAATGACGCGAAACAGCCGCTAAAACGTCAATTTTGGGGCTATATTTATGTGATAAAAAAGAAGTGCTTAAATGCACTTCTTTTTGTTTTATGTTATTTCACAGAAATTCTCTTTCTCAATCTGTAAACAATCACGACAATTGCAACGAACACTAATACTGAAATGACAATTGCGATGATTGATGCAGCATTCATTGGTTCTTGTTTTACGACTTTGTAGCTGTACAGCATTGTGCCACCTGGCGACAGAAGTTGAACGTAGTAAATGCCGTATTCAGATTTATCGATGCTTGTTGTCACTTTGTCTGTTGTGGTTTCATCAATATATCGTCTAAATGCCACACCAGAATATGAACCATCTTTGTTGTATCTTACAATTTGAATTGTACATTCACCCATTTCTTGATAGATGTTTGCTGAATTATACACAACCGAAATTGCTTTTGTTGTGCTGCCACCTTGTGCAATTGAAACCTTGATTGGGGCAGAGCCAACTTGTATAATAATTTGATAGGTCCAACTTGTTGGCCATGTTTCAGAAGTGAAGTACTTTTCGTTTGAGTTCACCGTGATCAGATAAATGCCTTCTCCTGTGATTTCACTCAAATATGAGAGTGGAAGTTCTGCCAAATATTCTTGTTGATTTACTCTTATTTTTGAAACGTCAAGTGATTCAACAAGTTTTGACGTGATGTCTTTGCCATTTCTTACAACTTTCTCAACATAATAATTTGCATATTTGTTGAGCATGTATGAGTACTTATATTCATTTGCATTGACAATTGTAAACTGATAGGTTTCTTCTCTTATTTCGGCGGATTTTTGCTTGTATACTGCATTTATAAATGAATATTCATAATAACCAGTCTGTGAAATGGTGTATCTTGTTTTTCCATCTTCGCCAACGGAGACCTCATAACTATTTTCATTGAGAAGCGTTCCGTTTCTTGAAATCTTCAATTGTGGTTTGTGTCCATCTGGGTATTGTGACAATGTTGAGTTGTCGATGCAAATTGACACAGCACCATTATAAATTGCTTGTTTCAAAGGAAGTGAGAATTTTGATTGACCGGTTGTCACATCAGTATATTCAATCGTAAATGGCACATCTTTGAAGAAGTTGAGTGTGAAGATTTCACTTTGTCCTGCATTTTGATAATTAAACTTTTGGATGTTTCCAGAAATATCATAAAGTGAAATTGTATATTTTCCGGAATATGTCAAGTAGCAATAGTTGTAAGATTTTCCATTTGATTTTCTCGTGTAGATTGTTGGAATGATTGTTACACCATCTTTTGCCAAAGCAATTTTGATTTCGTTATATTCAATTCCATTATATTTTGACCATTGAAGTTCAATCTTGGAAATTGAAGAACTTGTTGGGGCAATGTAGTCTGTTGATGTTTGGCTGATAAGGTTTGTTTCATTGATTGTTCCCGTGCTGTCATAAGTGAAGAATTCTGCCACAGGAGTGTCTGTTGTTGGGATGTATGTGATAACAATGTAGGTTGAGAAGTTTGACAAACTGCTTAATCCACTTGCAGAAATCAAGTATCTTTCAGAAGCAACAGATCCTGTGCCATCATCAAGTCTTTCAGGGGAGCTTACAACAATTCCTTGTTCTTCATTTGTTTTGATTTGAATTGCACTCTTGCTTGAAATTGGGATGTTTACAATGTAGTGATTTGAATATTGTTTTCCATCAATCGTCTTGTAGATTGTCCCTGATTTTTCAACTATTGTTGTGACACCATCAATTGTTTTTTCAATCCAATATGTTGATGTGAGTGATGACAAGTTGAATTCATAAATTTGCTCTGACGGAACATTCTCAAACAAATATCGTGCAGAACCAATTTCGTTTTCAATGTAAGCTTCGTCATACCAAACTTTGATGTAATATGTTACCATTTCTTCGGAAGTGTTTTTGAAGATTTTTCCTGATTGAACTTCTGTCCAATTTTCTTTGTCAAGGCTGTAACTATACACAATCGGAATCAGCGTGTCTGCCTGTGCATAAAGAAGTGTAACTTCGGAGAAGTATCCACGTTCCTCTGCTGGGAGACTGCTGGTGATTCTTTCTGTGATGTTATTTCTGCTTGCATCGAGAAGCTTGAATTGACCGGCTTCATTTGGAGTGTTTGCCAAATTCTTTACAGGCAATTCATTGTACAATGTGAAGTAAATTGATTTTACAACAATATCATCATTCACATCTTTAACTTCAATGACAAATGTGTTGAAGTATGGGCCTGGATCAACTTGATGAAGTGTCAACACTCTGATTCCACCAGTTGAAGAAGTTTCAACAAGTTGAATTCTCTCTGTTTCTTCTTCACTCTTTGTTGCATTTTCATAATCATAAACTGCAACAGAGTATTTTGCCGGGTTATAGTTGTATTGCAAATCATTTTGTGTGATGTAATACAGATTTCCATTTGGCATGTAGTATCCATACAAATAATCTATTGATGTGACTTCTTTTGCTATGATTGTCTCTCTGTATAAGTGGATTTCTTTGTATGATGTTCCATAATTGTTTGTATATTCATAAATAACTTTTGTGTTTGGTGCAAACGTTGTTGCAAGAGCAAATTTGATTTGTCCCGCTACTGCATCGTATGTGCAGGTTACACTGCCTCTTGATTCCCACAAACTTGCATATCCAAGTTCATTTGTTTGATCATACAAAATTGTGTTGTCCGCAGTAATTTTGAGTGAAGTTAGATATGTTGAAGAATAAGTTGAATTGTTGATTTCGCTGTCTGTTGGAATATTGAATTTGATATATTCTTGTTCTTGAACGTCTGTCAAACTTGCTTTCAGGTCGGTGTTTCTTGTGTTTATGTAGAATTTTTCGTTTGAAAGCGTTTTTCTGTTGTAGAAGTTCAATTCGTTTTTGTAGATTGAATTCAGTGAGCCATCAATCAAATCTGTTATGTTGATTGGTGTTGCAATTCCATTTGCAAAAGCATAAACATGTTCTGTATCCCAAGGAGTCATCATTAAATACAAAACAACGTATTGCATTGTATTTCTTGTCTCTCCATTGATTGTCGCGGATCTTTGTTCAACTTTTGTCAATGTGAATTGTGCCCAAGCATCTCCAAAATAGTCGATGTCTGTGAGGGTGAAACCTGTTTTTGAATAGATGTTATGTGTTGCATCTGCATAAGTTTTTCTCAAATTGTAATCTTCTGTATCATAAGCACCTTCTGCTTGTGATGTGTATGACAAGATTTCTCTGTCAGCATCAACATCTGCAACATATATCGTGTAGATTGTCAGGTTTCCAGCTCTGTCTGTTTCAACAATTTCGTAATATTTGTTTGGGCTAAATTCGGCCAATTCATCAATTTCTGTGAATTTTGTTTTTGAGTTCATGAAGTCAGCAGGGGAAGTTTCTTGTTCAACACCCGTGACATATTTGTTTGCAAATTCTCTCACATAAGTTTTGTAGTCTTGTGAATTTTTGAGTGTTGTCAAGTAATCTGCTGTCACATAATATGAATAATATGCAAAATTGCCACTGGAACCAGAAGCAAAAGCTCCACCAGGATCACTCAAATTGTAGCAAGTTTCTGTCAACGAATTAGCTCTGCTTTCTTTGTCATACTTGATGTGCATTCTCAATGCATTTGGCGTCAATCCAGAAATTATGTTTGGAGCCGTTGCATTGTCGACAAGAGTGTTGATGTTTGCATAAGGTGCAGACAGGTCAACGAAAATTCTCTTTGTGATTGTGTTGTATAGTCCTGCTGTGTGATTTTGATATTGCATTGTAATGTCAACATATTCGCCATTTCTAAACATATTTAATGTTTCAAGATTCATCGTGGCAATCCATGTGTTATTTGATGCAACAGGATCTTTGTGCCAACAACTTGCAGCATTGAAAGTGAAGCCTGTGCTTGTTTCAAATTTGATGTTGTCTCTATCTATTTCAGCAATGTAATTGCTGCCTTTTTCCCAAATGAGTTGAACGATAGGTTGGTTTGTGTAATATACTTCTTTTACTTTTGATCCGGTTTGAATTGTGCTGATCAGTTCTGTCCCTGATTCTGTTTGAGCAACAAAGTCAGGATCTGTTTTCTTAATTTCAAAACTAAACACAATTGATTGTGTGAATGAATCTGATGTTGCTCCTTGCAGAATTTCAACATAATATGTGCCAGGCTCTGTCAAAAGGTTGATGATTGAATTGTCTGAAATTCTTCTAAACACCAAGAATCCATCGGCATTGACAGAAATGTTTGAAAAGTCGCTTGCCAAATTGCCAACAGATGTTCTTGCATATAGATTTGTCATAGAATCTTTGAAAAGACTTGCATACAGGTTATATTCATTGATCGTTTTGTTGTTTTCAATCTTATCATATACATTTGTGTCTTCGTCAAAGTCAACGTGATAGTGGTATCCATTTGAATCTTCAACCATTGAAGCACTCTTGGTATATTTATAACGTGGAACATAAATTCTTACAGGCAGCATGTTTGTTGTGAGCACTGATCTGTTTGTTCCGCTGTTGTAAAGAGAAGAACTTTCCTGATTTCCTGTTGCACTATCTGGGAACGTCACAACCAAATTGCTGTTTGTTCCATTGTCGTACATTGCAACGAAGATATCACCACCGACCAAACTTTCAAGGTGAGTCTTTTCTGCATCGTCAATAAGTTCTGGATTTGAGATAACCTCATTTCTATCTACGTAGAAGACAAATGTTCTGATGACAAAGTCTGTGTCGTTGTGAGTGAACCCAGAAGCGATGCTATAAGTTCTTGTGATTTCATATTTTCCAGGAGCAGTGTATCCATCGCTGTTCAATTTGATATATTCTGTCACTTCATCAATTGTTGGTTCGCCGTTATAGCTATAAATTGTGATTTCTGTTGGGTTTGCATCAAGGGTGTAATATGAGAATTTCACTTCTTCATCATTAACAAGTTTTGTTTCCCAAGCTCTTTTGTAAGCATAATATTTGACAACAACACTATCAACTTGAATTGTTGCACCTTCTTCTGATTGGGTTGGGGTAAAGCTGATTGTGAAGGCCTTGTTCAAATTTGTTGGATTGAGATATGTGATTTTCTTTGAAACTTCAACATAATCTGGGTCATCTGGGTTTGTCTTGTTTGGATTTGGAAGTTCACCAGTTGTTTCTTTCGAATTTGTCAATTGTGTCAAATCTTCAAACTCGCCGCTTCCATTTGTGTAACCAATCTTAAATTGAGAAGAGTCAAAGCTTACTGTTGCTTTTTGAATTGCGCTGTAATATTGTGTGTAATTTTGAATAGCATCGCTTCCTTCCATTCCTGTCACAGCTTTTGTGTTTGATGTGTCACGAATAAGGATGCTGTAACTCATTTCTTTGTCTGTGATTGTGATAGTTTCCTTTGAAGCACCAGTCCTCTTTTCATAGATGTTGTTTTCATTGAGATAATAGTAGGTGTCTTCAAGAGGAATTGTAAGGTAAAGACCTGAATATCGTGTGATTGCACCTTCTCCACTCTGTCCAGTTGGGATGTCGTTGATTGTGAAATCATACAAATAATTGTTTCCTTTGAGTGTTGTGTAAAGAGCAGTGTAAATATCCAAAGATCTTTCATTTCCATTGAAATCTGTGTAAAGATTGTCATTTGGCAAAAGTTCTGGATGTTCTGCAACCATTTGTGGTGTCATTGTCACAAATGGGGAATCATTTGTCAAATTTGTCACATACATACATTTGTAATCAGCCCAATGGATTTCTGAATTGTGTGAAATGTAGCAAGATTTGTTTGGCAATGTGTATGTTCTTGATGCGACGTCATACAATGCAAAAAGTGGGGTGGTGTAGTCAAGCAAGAAGACTTGCACTCTATGGTTTCCAGCTTCATCATAAACATCAACAAGGTAAAGTCCACCATCACTAAACACATAGTCTGTTGCAACGACACCGCTGTCAACAGCATCAATAGCATTGTCATAATATCTTTGCCAATCATTTGATTCGGTGTTCATATCCAAGGTGTATTCAATTGGCAAGAAGTTTGTGTTTGCCACTTTTCTTCCAAACAGCTGTGTGATAAGTGCTGAAAGGTAAATTCCGTCGTTTGCTCTGTTGTAGAATTGCTTTGCATCAATTTTGAAATATCTGTAATATGCGTAAGTGTCAGCGCCACTGGCTTTTCTGTCCCAAGAAATTGCAAAATTTTGGTTTGTTGCAAAATTTGTCATATTAGAAACAACAGAATAATTTGATGAATTTACGATTGCAGAAACGTTTGTTCCTCTGATTTCTGAAATTTCATCTTTATCAATCGTAAACGATGCTTCTCTGATTTTGAATTTTGATGAATAATATGATGTGTTTGCATTATTCACTTGATTTGCGTAGTAAAGTCTGATTGTGTAATGTGCACTTGTGTCAAGCACAACGCTTGAAGCACCTTGTTGCAAGAGGCTGTCAAATGTTACACCATTTGTGCCACCATAAGCAGACAAGAAGTTTCCAGCAAATGATTTTGCATAGATTCTGATTTGCACATCTTTGTTGTAAGGATTGTCTTTTGTTGTGTCAAAGACATAAACAGCAGAATTTGTGAATGTTCCAACATCTGCACCATCCACATCATTTGTGGTTTTGATTGAAATTGTTGGGATGTCTTTGTTGATTTCAAAATAGAACACTTGATAGAAAATTTTGTCTGGTGCTTGTGTGGATGCGGAAATTCTGTAATTGTTGAATGTGTATGCAACAATATATATGTATGTTCCGGTTGTTCCTTCTGCTTGACCTGTAAATGTCGATCTATACAAAGTTTTTCCGCCCAATGTTGCTGTTGAAATAGCATCCCATCCAAGATTGTTCGTTGTGTAAATATAACTTTTTCTTATTGTTGACAAGAAAGCGTTTGATGAGAAATTGATTGGTGTTTGGTTTGTCTTGACTGGGGCAATATTATTGTCATTGATGAAATTTGCAACATTTGAAATCAAGAAGGTTGAGTCTGTGTTGTCTTGACTATAATTGTCATTGGAGTTGAGGAATGCACTTGTAATATCTGCGCTGTCATAGAACACACCAGCATCAAAGTTGAAACTTTTGATCTCTTTGACGGGTCTATTATTGTTGGCATCTGGCTCTTCATCCATATCTGTATAGTTTGCTTGATAACCAAACATATAGACCATACATTTTTTCGTGTAGTTTGCAAGGCCTGTAAGGTAATGTTTTTCCATTGTGCCAGCATTGTCAACGAGCAAAATGTCCTTGTATGTCACAGCATAGTTTCCAAGCTCTGTGAAATAAAGTTTTGCCATGTGCGTTGTGGTGTCATAAACATAGTTTGCAAAATCATCCCCATCACTCACAACTGCGGACGAGTCAAGGTCATACAAAAAGTTTTGAGAATATGACAAGTTTGCGAGTTCTCTGTTTACAGAAACTTCATATCTCGTGTAATCATATTCAATGTATGGAAGTTTGCCATCTTCATGAAGATTGTTTTTCCCAGAATGGTTGCTGTAAAGATAGAAATCATAAAGTGGGTCGCCATTTGATTGTATTTCATGATCAAAGTTGGTTCTGGTTGTGTTTGGCATATTGTTTGTCAAGTAGTTTGTTTTATCAACCAAATAGAAGCTGTAATTTATTTCAGCGACTGGTAGAGATTGAAATTCTCTCTCTGACATATCATTTGTCCCGTCTGTACATCTGACGAGCATGTATGAAATTGCAATGTTGTAAACACCTTCTTTCACATTTCCGTCATCATCAAGCACTTTGATATGATTGTCTGTGCCATGAGTGTCAAAAACCATTGTAAAAAGATCCGGATAAACATTTGCTTGACCAGGGAAGAATGCTCCGCATTTTGTGATGTAATCACCTTGTGTGATGTTTTGAGCCACACCATTGTATGTCAAACCTATTGAGCTGATAACGTAGAAATAGAAAGTTGTTTCATCTCCCTCGTTTGGATAGTAGACATAATTGTAGATATCATGCATAGCGCTTGATTCGCTGTGCTTCAAACTCAAAGAAAGAGAGCTGCCTTCTGTGTAAGCAAAGATGTTTGATTCAATAAAAGCATTCACAGGGGAATCGTTCAAATATTCTTCAACAGCAAAATATTCAGGGATGTCCTCATTGACAATTTCCTGTCCTTCCGTTTCCTCTGCCATAGCTTGTCCTTGGTGTGTTGTGTTCATAGAAATCACGCCAAGACTTAAAAAGCAAAATGCAAAGATTATGTAGAAAATGTTTTTAAACCAACTTTTCTTTTTCATGTCTCCACTCTCCATTTCAAAAGTATTTTAGCACAAACAAAAAATAATTCAAAATAAATAAGATAATATTATTATAAATAAATATATAATATTTATAACTCCACGCAACCAACAAAAAAAATAAAATAAATAAAAAATAATTAAAAAATAATAAAAAAACAATAAAAATACGATTTTTTCGCATTTTTTTAATATTTTTTATTTAAAATAATAATTTTTTATTTATTTTGCAAAATATTTTTATGAAAAATTTTTTCAAAAACTTATTCTTATATGTTAGTGCATTTGTTCCAATGTATGTTTTAGTGTTTGTAAAGCTCATTGTGGAGCTGGCAAACTCCAATTTGAGCTTCAATGTGCTCAACACAATCAATTTTGTCACTCTTTTGTTTTTGATTGCGAGTGGCATTTGTGGGCTTGTTTGGAACGTTAAACTTTCAAACAAAAAGACGATCAAAGTGAAGATTCTTTCACAAAAAAACACGACCGGGAATCATTTTTTGGGATATTTTTCGCTTTTTGTGTTTTTTGCAATACCAATGGACTTGTCTTTGGTGAGTGCATATTGCGTCTATCTTTTGGTGTTGATTATGATTGGAGTTGTCTACATCAACAATTCTTTATATTACATCAACCCCTTACTCAACTTGTTGGGTTTCAGTTTTTATGATGTTGAGTATCTTCAAGACGGAGATGACAATGTGAGAAGAGCCAAAATTTTTTGCAGGGGAAAGTTGGTGACGGATCGTTTCGTTTGGATCAAGGTGAAAAACGAAAACTTTTGTTTTGTTGATAAGAGGAGCTTGGGAGACATATAAACATTGTCCAGATGCGTGCAGGGAGAGTAGATTGTTGTTAAAGTTGATACTCTTGCGCGCGCACGCGCGTCGCACGCGCGATATAAATAGGAAAAGGTGGGAGGAAGATGCTCAAAAGAGGTCTATCAAAAGCCGATTTGATGTGAAGTTATTCAAAATTTTTTGGGTTTTTGAAGAAAAAATAAAAAAATTTTTTGATAAAAAATGGGCGATTTTGCGAACACCCGGAGGGACGGGTTGGGGTTTTAAAAAAAAGTTGAAAAATTTTTTAAAAAAGTGAAATTTTTTTTGAAAAAGTGTTGACATTGATTTTTTCATTATGTTAGAATACGAGTGCTGGCATACAAAAAAGAGACCGATGATTCGGTTGTCAGCGAAGTTCTTTGACAACTACATATTTTGAAGATTAAAAGTCAAATATTATTACGAGTTTAAACTTTTAACTAATTAGTTTTAATTTAAAATGTAATACGATATTTGCATACTCAAATAAGTCGAGTATAGAGTTATCTAATTAAGATAACAGCGAAAATGCTAAGAAATCCAAAATCTAAATGATTAAGCTACAAAGAGCATATAGGGGATGCCTTGGCACTAGGCGCCGATGAAGGACGTGATAAGCTGCGATAAGCTGCGGAGAGGTGCACATAACCTGCGATCCGCAGATTTCCGAATGTGGCAACACAGCACTGTTAATACGGTGTTATCATTATACGAATACATAGTGTAATGAGGGGAACCTGCTGAACTGAAACATCTAAGTAAGCAGAGGAAAAGAAAGTAAACAAACGATTGTGGGAGTAGTGGCGAGCGAAACTGCATGAGCCCAAACCAAGGGTAGAAATACCCTTGGGGTTTAGGACCTCCATAAAAGAGAAACGACGATAGGTGAAGAATTCTGGAAAGTTTTACAAAACAGGGTAAAAGTCCCGTAACCGAAATTGAAGTTTCCTTGGGAGGCACCAGAGTAGCACAGGACACGTGGAATCCGGTGTGAAGACGTGAGGACCATCTCATAAGGCTAAATACGACCTAGTGACCGATAGCGAATAGTACCGTGAGGGAACGGTGAAAAGAACCCCGGGAGGGGAGTGAAAGAGAACCTGAAACTGTATGCTTACAAGCAGAGAAAGGACGACTTGC
>Ga0310786_10002623_pt1 | contig 27163 bp, 19 predicted proteins | sample AusTroGonzalo_MG_FD_203881 | JGI IMG/M metagenome (GOLD analysis project Ga0310786, IMG submission 203881) | Bovine rumen microbial communities from tropical cattle in Woodstock, Queensland, Australia - Gonzalo_03 (v2) (version 2) | ecosystem: Host-associated > Mammals > Digestive system >...
GGACGGTGTACGGGAAGTCCTTCGGCACGACCTGCGCGACGGAGCGTTCGGCGAGGTTGCCGTGTCCGATCTCGCGGCGGCCGGGGCCGGCGATGCGGCCGGTTTCGCCCGTGCTGTAGTTCGGGAAATTGTAGTGCAGATAGAATTTCTTGACGAGCGTGCCGCCATAGATCTTATCGGATTCCTGGGCGTCCTTCGGGCCGCCGAGGGTGGCGATCACGAGCGCCTGGGTCTCGCCGCGCTGGAAGAGCGCGCTGCCGTGGACGACAGGGAGAACACCGACTTCGGCGGAGAGCGGGCGGATCTGGGTCACGCCGCGTCCGTCAGGGCGGTACCCCTTCTCGAGGATGGCCTTGCGGATAGTGGCGCGGACGTACTTATCGAACGCCATGCCGAGGTAGAAATTGAAATCCTCTTCGCCGTAGGCTTCGAGGTACTGGTCCTTCAGCTGTTCGGCGCAGAGTTCCTTCAGGGCGGAGAGCCCCTTTTCACGGTCTTCCTTGCCGGGGACGAGGCACGCGGCCTCGATCTTATCGGAGATGAGCGCGATCATGGCGGCGTTGAAGTCTTCCGGGACGAGGTGAAGCGTAGGCTCCTTCTTCGGACGGCCGACCTTGGCGGCGAGCTCAAGCTGGGCTTCACACTGCTTCTTCACGATCTCGTTGGCGAAGATCATGGCCTTTTCGAGCGTTTCCTCGGAGCATTCCTTTGCCTCGCCTTCGATCATGATGACCTTGTCCGGCAGACCGGCGTACACGAGCTCCAGCGTGCTCTTTTCCATTTCCTGGATCGTCGGGTTCGCGACGAACTGGCCGTCGATGCAGCCGACGCGGACGGCGCCGATCGGGCCCTGGAACGGCAGGTCGGAGAGCACGAGCGCGGTGGACGCGCCGAGCATGGAGAGCACGTCGCCCTCGTTCACGCCGTCGGCGGAGAGCAGCAGACCGCAGACCTGAACTTCATCGAAGAAGCCTTCGGGGAAGAGCGGGCGGATCGGGCGGTCAGCCATGCGGCAGATCAGGATTTCCTTGTCGCTGGGACGGCCTTCGCGCTTGATGTAGCCGCCGGGGAACTTGCCGGCCGCGGAATACTTCTCACGGTAGTCGACCTGCAGCGGGAAGAAGTCCTGGCCTTTCTTGGCCTCGCCGGAACATGCGGCGGAGAAAACGATGGTGTCGCCCTGACGGATCGTGCAGGAGCCGTTGGCGAGATGTGCGAGCTTGCCCGCGGACAGCGTGAGGTCGCGACCGGGACCGATGTTTACTTTGACGGAGAATTCTTCCGACATGTTGGTACCTCCTTGAGGTGTTGTTTGCCTCGGGAGCCGGGCATGTCGCCGAATGGATTATAGTCCGTTGCATCCGGTTGCCCGCGTGGAACCGCGGTATCAGCCTCCGCGCCCGGGACCGTGCCGGCCCATGTCGGGAGCTGATAACGTCCGTTCCACACCGGCCGCCGATGAAGGGTGCATCCATTCAGTGTCAGGGCTCGCATTTTCACGATCCACGATGGCCGCGCGTCGTTTCCGTTTTTTCCGGTCTGGTTCGGCGCGCCGTCCGGCGGACGTGGCAATTGAGCCGGGGCTCCTGCGGCGGTTGCTGGTTGTCTGCCGCGTCATTCACACGCGGCAATACGGATTAGTTAAGGGTTACAATACACAAAATGGCCGCGCCCCCGGTTTCATACCGGGAACACAACCATTTGCGCGATTTGATTCAAAGAGCAGTGTGCGATCACTTCTGGCCGCGGATGCCGAGCTCGGCGGCGAGGGAGAGATAGCGCTCGTGGTTCTCTTTGGAAAGGTACTTCAGCAGGCGTTTGCGGCGGTTGACCATGGCCATGAGGCCGTAACGGGAGCTGTTGTCCTTCTTGTGGGAACGCATGTGTTCGGTGAGTTCGGCGATCTTCGTGCTGAGCACGGCAATCTGAACCTCGGGGGACCCGACGTCGCCCTCGTGGCGGGCGTATTTCTGCATGATCGCGGTTTTAGTTTCTTTTTCCATTGAATTCCATTCCTGTATTCGGGGATTAAAACGAAATTTTATCCATCTAAGATACATGTCTTTTCGGAAAATGCAAGTCCGTTTTGCTTTTTTTTGTCATTTTTCGTCCCTTTCCTGCTTCCCGCTTGCATCGGCCCGCCTCGCGTGGTATATTAATAGGTTATAACACTTTCATCCAAAAACATAACATGCCCGCCCATCCAAACATGGCCGAGCACAACCTTCAGGAGAGTTTTCCATGCTCGATGCGCTGAAAAAGAATGAATCGTTCCACACCCGCCGCGGCCCCGTCGTCCTCGTCATCATGGACGGAGTCGGCATCGGCAAGTACAAGGAAGGCGATGCCGTCCTCGACTCCAACACGCCGTTCCTCCACAAGATGATGGCCACGCTCCCGATGACCACTCTGAAGGCACACGGCACCGCGGTCGGTCTCCCCAGCGATGCCGACATGGGCAACAGCGAAGTCGGCCACAACGCCATGGGCTGCGGACGCGTGTTCGAGCAGGGCGCGAAGCTCGTCTCCGCCGCCATCGAAAGCGGCCGCATGTTCGAGGGCGCCACGTGGAAAGCCCTGATCGAGCAGACCAAAAAAGGCGGCACGCTCCATTTCATCGGCCTCTTCTCCGACGGCAACGTCCACAGTCACCTCAACCATCTGAAGGGCATGCTCGAACAGGCGAAGAAGGAAGGCGTGAAGAAGATCCGCATCCACGCACTCCTCGACGGACGCGACGTGCCGGAGACCTCCGCGCTCGACTACATCGACCCATTCGAAGCCTGGCTGAAGGAATTCAACACCGACGGCATGGACTGCCGCATCGCCTCCGGCGGCGGACGCATGGTCATCACCATGGACCGCTACAATGCCAACTGGGACATGGTCCGCAAGGGCTGGGAAACGCACATCCTCGGCAAAGGCCGTTACTTCAAGTCCGCTCACGAAGCCGTCGAAACACTCCGCACCGAGACCGGCGCCATCGACCAGGACCTCCCGCCGTTCGTGATCTCCGATGACGGCGCGGCTCCTGTCGGTCCGATCGTCGACGGCGACGCCGTGGTCTTCTTCAACTTCCGCGGCGACCGCGCGCTCGAGATCAGCAAGGCGTTCGACGCCGAAACGATCACCGAATTCGACCGCGGTCCGCGTCCGAACGTGTACTACGCCGGCATGATGGAGTACGACGGCGACCTGCACGTGCCGAATCACTTCCTCGTGAACCCGCCCGAGATCGACCGCACCCTCAGCGAATACCTCTGCGCCACCGGCATCAAGTCGCTCGCCATCAGCGAAACCCAGAAATACGGCCACGTGACCTACTTCTTCAACGGCAACCGCACCGGCAAGTTCGACGAGGCGCTCGAGACCTACATTGAGATCCCGTCCGACATCGTCCCGTTCGAGCAGCGCCCCTGGATGCAGTGCGCGATCATCACCGACCGCGTCTGCCAGGCCATCGACAACAACGAGTTCCAGTTCATCCGCCTCAACTTCCCGAACGGCGACATGGTCGGCCACACGGGCGTCTACCAGGCGGTCCAGACCTCCATGGGTGCGCTCGACATCTGCCTGGAGCGCATCTACAACAGCGTGAAGGCGGCAGGCGGCGTGATGCTCGTCACGGCAGACCACGGCAACGCCGACGACATGTACGAACACGCCAAGGACGGTTCCGTGAAGCTTGATGCCAACGGCAACCCGAAGCGCAAGACCAGCCATTCGCTGAACCCGGTCCCGGCGATCCTCTTCGACCCCGAATATCAGGGCGAATACGACACCACGCTGAACACCGGCCTCGGCATCAGCTCCATCACGGGAACCTGCCTGACCCTGCTCGGCTACTTCCCGCCCGCGGATTACGACAAGTCCATCGTGAACTTGAAGTAACACACTGCAAGCAGTGCTGATACAGTGCCGGACTTCCCCGGTCCGGCATGTTTTCAACCCAACACTCAATTCGTTATTCCGGCCGCCCGGCATTTCCCCCATGCGCTCCATTCTCCTGATCGACTCTTTCGCTCAAATCTTCCGCGGCTACTTCGCGGTGCGCGTGCTCACGTCCCACGACGGCACGCCCACCAACGCGGTTTTCGCGATGGCGAAGTTCCTGCTGAAGCTTCACGTCGACTACCCCGCCGACGCGTTCGACGGCGCGTTCGTCTTCGATTGCGGGAAACCCGCGCACCGGCTTGAGCTTGCCCCGGACTACAAGGCGAACCGGCCGCCCGCGCCGCCCGAACTCACCGCGCAGATTCCGATCGTGCGCGACCTGATCGAGGCGTTCGGCTGGCCGCTCTTCGAGCAGCAGGCGTGGGAGGCGGACGACCTGATCTCCGCGCTCGCGAACGCGTTTTCCGGCCGCGAAATCCGCATCGTCTCTGCGGACAAGGACCTCGCCCAGCTCGTGAACGACCGCGTCGCCATGCTCATCCCGTCCCACACAGGAGCCGGATTCGAGCTGCGCGACGAAGCCGCCGTTGTGGAGAAATTCGGGGTGCCGCCGTCCGGCATCATCGACTACCTCGCGCTCGTGGGCGACGCAGCGGACAACATCCCCGGCATCGAGGGCGTCGGCCCGAAGACCGCAGCCAAGCTCATTTCCACGCACGGATCCATTGATGCCATCCTCGCGGATCCGTCCGCTGTCACCAATGTCAATCTCCGCCGCAAGCTCGTCGACGGCGCGGAGCATCTCCGAAAAAACCAGGCGCTGGTCCGCCTCCTGCACGACCCCCCGGCTGGCGCAGCATGGTCCGATGCCATGCTGGTGCGCCGCGCGCCCGATTTCCGTCGCATCCGCAAACTCGCCGCCAAGCTCGATTTAAACAGCATCATCCGCAACATCGACAAGATCGCGCCGGAGACGGCGTTCGAAGACGCCCCCGACGACCTCTTCGCGGCACCCTCACCCGCGATCGCAAAACCGGAATCTGCTTCCCCAGCGGAAAAAGCGGCGGAAAAGCCCGCTTCCGAACAAATGGAGTTCGATTTCTGATATGAATATCATTCGCGACCACCTCGAATCCATCCGCGAGCAGATCGCCGCGGCGGAAGCCGCAGCAGGACGCCCCGCGGGCTCCGTCCGCCTTCTTGCCGTCTCCAAGACCTTCCCCGCCGAAGACGTCGCCGAGGCGTTCGCGTGCGGCCAGACGTGTTTCGGCGAAAACCGCGTGCAGGAACTCGCCTCGAAAGTGCCCGTCCTGCCCGCGGAGATCGAATGGCATCTGATCGGTTCGCTCCAGTCGAACAAGGCCGCGAAGGCAGCCGCGCTCGCGACCTGGATCCATTCCGTCGACTCCGAAAAACTCGTGCGGAAGATCTCTGCCGCGGCCGATTCGCTCGGCAAGACCGTCAACATCCTGTTCGAGGTCAACTCCGGCGAGGAGAACAAGACCGGGTTCCGTTCGGACGACGAACTCCGCGTCTCGCTGGAAGCCGCGCTCGCGCTGCCCGGCATCGCGGTCCGCGGCCTGATGACCATGGCTCCGCTCGACTCCGACGAACCCGCTCTTCACCGTGTGTTCGCATCGCTCCGCGACCGCCGCGACGCGCTCGAACGCGAATTCGGCGTCAGGCTGCCCGAACTCTCCATGGGCATGAGCGGAGATTTCCGCGAGGCCATCGCCGAAGGTGCGACCATCGTCCGCATCGGCACCGCCATTTTCGGCGGCAGAACCTATCCGGCGCACTGACCTCCCCTTCCTTCCGATTCAGTTCGAAAGAAGCCGCTCCAGGATAAGGGGGCGGCTTTTTCTTCGATCGCGAGGATGCGGAACGGGCCGTCCGGCATGAACCGGACAGCCCGAATAACGGTGTTTCAGAAAGCGCCCCGCCTGCTGTTCAGCTTGCGGCAGTCTCAACATGCATGCCTGAGCGGAAGCAGGCGCGATTGCAGGGGAGACTCTGGCGCATCACTTTTTCAGCTTGGCGGATATGAGCTTCTTGAGCTCGTCCGTCTTGGCGGCGTCCACGATCGCCTGCGTAACCTTCACGTTCATGCGCAGCAGGCACTCGACCATGTCGGTGTTTCCGGCGCGCGCGGCAAGCATAAGCGGGGTCTCGCCCTTCTTGTTCGGCAGATTCTCATTGGCGCCCTTGAACAGGAGTTTGTTCACGGTTTCAGCATCGGCGGTCCCGGCGCAGAGATGCAGGACGGAATTTCCATCCTTGTCAACGCCGTTCACGTTCGGCATCTTGTCGGCCAGGAACCTCACGATGTCGGGATGCTTGGCGCCGGAGATAAGGACCGTAGTGCCGTCGTTCGCAGTGGAGGCGTAATTCGCGTTTTTGTTCACGACCAGATACTTGACGAGCGTGGTGTTTCCGCTGGCCGCGGCGCAGTGCAGCGGAGTATAGCCGTCGACGTCGGTAAGGTTGATCTCCGCCTTCTTTTCAAGCAGGAAGTTTACCGTCGAAGCCTTGCCGCGGGCGGCGGCATAGAAGATCGGCGTGCGTCCGTTCTTCGCGACCGCGTTTACGTCCGCCCCGGCCCGGACGAGGTCCTTCACCATGTCGAGGTTGCCGCGGGCCGCGGCCTGATGCAGAGGCGTGACGCCGGCATTCGTGGCGACGGTCGGATCGCCGCCGAACGTCACGATGCTTTGCACGACCTCATACGTCCCGATACGGGTTGCATCGTACAGAGGCGAAGCGCCGGATTTCTTGATCTGGGTGCGCGGATCGCAGGCACGGACTTTCAGCAGATAGGAAACGATCGCGTCCTGCTTTTTGAGAACGGCGCAGTGGAGCAGCGACATGCCGGTCTTATCCTGGGCATTCGGATCGACCTTGTTCTTTCCGGCTTTATCCAAGTTGGTCAGGATGTGCAGGTTACCGTTCTCAATGCAGTAGAACGCGGGGGTCCGTCCGTTCTCATCCCTCGCATTGACGTCCGCGCCTTCGGAGATCATATCGAACGCAAGGTCCCATTCCTTGTCCGCCAGGAACTCGAACATCTCCTTGTTCAGGGCGGCTCTGCGGAGTTCCTCCTCGCGGGAAGCGGCGCTCTGCTCTCGCTGGGCGCGGAGTTCGGCTATCTTCTCATTGCGGCGCCGGATGGCATCCTCGCGCATCTGGAGGCGCTGCTGGCGTTCCTCTTCGTCGATGCCCTCCTCGTCCGGATCGGGGGTCTCCTCAAGCGGCACGAGAGCTTCGTAATCCACTTCCTCTTCCGTGGCAGCGGCTTCGTCGCCGCCCCCGGCCTCGTCGGCGGTTTCCTCGTTGTTTTCTTCGAATTCGATGGCAGCATCCTGATCGTCGATATCGGAATCGTCGTCCGCCATGACGGCGGGCATCGTGACAAGTACGAGAGCCAGGGAGACGGCTGCCGATTTCAAAGCAAGTTTCGCATTCATGGTATCGGTCTTTCTTTGGCTAAGTTAAATGTTTTTTGCGGAGGGAAGATGCGGCCACACCGCATCCGGCGCAGGGCAGAGCCGAACGCCTTCTACGGACTATTATACAGCCGAATCGAAAAAAAAGCAAGCCCAAACAGGAAAAAAACCTTATTTTTACTATTAAAACGCGCATAGAGACGCCCCGTCATGCCAAACTGCCGCTGCCATAACGGCTTCTTCAACGCTCCAGTACCGGAACGTCTTCACCCGTCCACCTTTTCCGCGTTTTCCGGCGTTTTCGATTTGACTTTTCCCGCAAAATGGGGTATTTTATGCTGATAAGTATTTAAAAAAACAAGACACAGGCGAACGCCGCCCATCCCGCATTCAGCCGGGATTGAACCGACAACGCAGGACAACACACAGCTATGAACCTCAGACACATCTGCGCCGCAGCCGCCCTGCTGCTCTCCGCCGCTTTTCTGAACGCAGCCGAATCCTCGGAAACCCGCGAATGGGAGGACCAGAGCGTCAATTACGTCAACGTTGAACCAGTGCGCCCGGACTGCGCCGTGCCCTCCGATCCCGGTTCCATGATGCTCCTGAACGGCGACTGGAAATTCCATTTCTCACTCACGCCGGAGACGCGCCCCGCGGACTTCTTCAAGCCGGACTACGACGTCTCGGACTGGGACACGATCGAAGTACCGTCCACATGGGAGATCCGGGGCTACGGGACGCCGCAGTATTCCGCATGGGAATATCCGTTCAAGGTCGATCCGCCGTTCGTGACGAAGGAGCCCGCGCGCGAAAAGACCACGTTCCTGCAGCGCGATCCCGTCGGCTCCTACGTGCGCGAGTTCGACCTGCCGGACGGCTGGCTGAAAGGCAGCCAGGTCTTCGTGCGGCTGAACGGCGTGGCATCGGCGTTCTACCTGTGGATCAACGGTGAAAAGGTCGGCTACGCGGAGGATTCGTTCAGCCCGGACGAGTTCAACGTCACGAAATATCTGCATGACGGGAAGAACACCATCGCGGTCGAAGTGTACCGGTTCTGCGACGGGTCCTATCTTGAAGACCAGGATTGCTTCCGGTTCTCCGGCATCTTCCGCGACGTGGTGCTGTTCCGTACGCCCGACTCCGCGATCCGCGACATTTTCATGTACCCCTCGCTCGACACAGCCGATTACAGGACCGGCATTCTCGAAGGCAAAATCGTCCTCAAAAACTACGGCGACTGCGATTCCGACCATCGCCTGTACGGCATCCTGCGCGCCCCCGACGGAAAGGTCGTCTACCGATTCTCCCTTCCCTTCCGCCTCGAACCGGGCGAGGAAAAGACCGTTTCGCTGAACGGCGTCCGCATCCCGGACGTGAAGGCATGGACGGCGGAAACCCCGAACCTTTACAAACTTGAGCTCGGGGTCCGCCGCGATACGGAGGAACCCGAACAGGTCGTGAACGCCGACGTCGGATTCCGCACCGTCGAGATCGGCCCGCAAAACCAGCTTCTGGTGAACGGGCGCGAGGTCATTCTGAAGGGCGTGAACCGCCACGAGACGCACCCGGACCTCGGACGCGCCCTCACGCATGAGGTCATGGAGCAGGACGTGCAACTCATGAAGGCCAACAACATCAACACCGTCCGCACCTCGCACTATCCAAACGACCCCTACTGGTACGAGCTGTGCAACAAATACGGTCTGTACGTCGTAGCCGAGGCGAACATCGAGTGCCACGCGCACCAGGCCCTCACCGAGGACCCGAAGTGGACACAGGCATATATCGAACGCAACATGAACAACGTGCTCCGCCTCAGGAACAACCCGTCCATCATCATCTGGAGCCTCGGCAACGAGAACGGCTGGGGCGAATGCGCCAACCTCGTCGCCGCCTCGAAAGCCGTGCAGGAAGCCGATCCGACCCGCCTTATCCACGCCTGCGAGCTCGGATACCGTCCCGGCCTCACCGACATGGGCAGCACCATGTACCCCTCGGTCGAAACCGTGGAAAAGATCGGCAGCGACCAGGAACACGCGAACTGGAATTGGGCAGCGCCCGAGAAGACCCGTGCGAAAACCGGGCCGTTCTTCGTCTGTGAGTTTGCCCACAGTATGGGCAACGCGCTCGGCAACTTCAAGGATTATATCGACCTCTACGAGAAATATCCGAACCTCATCGGCGGCTGCATCTGGGACTGGGTCGACCAGGACGTCCGCGCGGAACGCCAGGAGGACGGCAAGTACAAAGCCGCCCCGTTCACCGGCAGCGCGCTCGCGTTCGGCGGCATGTTCGGCGACAACCCCGGCGACGGCAATTTCTGCGACAACGGCGTGATCTTCGCCGACCGGACGAAGAGCGCGAAGCTCCGCGAGGTGAAGCGCGTGTATCAGTACATCAAATTCGACGCCGAAACGCCTGCCCCGAAGGATTCCGCCACGTTCAACGTCACGATCACGAACGGCTATTTCCATAAGGACCTCTCCCATCACACGCTCGTGATCCTGTACGGCGGCGGCCTCCGCGCCGGAAACGACGGCAGGCGCATCTGGAGCGCCCACCTGATCCCGGAACTCGCTCCCGGCGAATCCATCACGATGCCGTGCTACTATCCGCCTCAGGCAGCCGGAATGGACGAAGCTCCCGCCATGCTCCTGCTGGTCTTCGACGAGCCCCTCAAGTTCGGTCCCGCGAGGATGATCACGCAGATCAATTTCCTGGCGGAAAAGGACCCGATCGACCTGCTGGACGCCGGACGGCTCGACGACTTCGTGGACGCATCCGTCGCCACGTATTCCGTGGACGGCGCCGCGTATGCCCCCGGGCTCCCGGTCAAAAAGAAAACAAACGGAGAGCTCAAGTTGCTGGACGTGACAGAAGACGACGTCGAGACCATCACCGTGAAGGGAGACGATTTCGAGGCGGTATTCCGCGACAGCAACCTCGTTTCGCTCGCCTATGACGGCAAGGAAATCCTGAAGGCCGGCCCGCAGCCCGAAATCTACCGCGCTCCGGTCGACAACGACAAGTGGATCTTCGATAAGGACGGGTTCGGCAAGAGACTGAACGCCGAGGTCGTCTCCAATCCTGAAAACACCAGAATGTCGTGGGAATCGACCGACGACGGCGTCCGCGTCACCACGCACGTCGAGTATAAGGCCGCCGGACTCGTTCAGCAATTCGTTTCCACGACCTGGGACATCGCGAACGACGGCACGATCACGGTCAAGGCGAACGTCGTTTGCGGGAACCAGGCCGTGTTCGACCTCTACCGCAACGGCTTCTCCTGGGCGCTCGACGGCGCTTACAGCCGCGTCTCCTACCTCGGATATGGACCTCATGAGAACTATCGCGACCGCCGTCACGCCGCGTGGTTCGATCGTTTCGACACCACCGTGCTCGGCATGATCGAGCCGTACGTGAAGTCCCAGAGCTACGGCAACCGCATCGGCGCGAAGAACGTGATCCTTTACGGCAACAATGACAAACTTCCCGCCGTCTCGTTCACTCTGCTCAACAACAAAAACAACGGCACGGAACTCAACGGCATGGAATTCTCCGTTTCCCCGTGGACCGAGGGCGAGATCGCCGAATCCTACACACGGGACCGTCTGCCCGTGCCCGGCAACAAGACCGTGCTGCATCTGGATTCGATCGTGTCCGGCCTCGGCGGCGCCAGCTGCGGCCCGGAACCGCTCAAGCAGTACAAGGTCGACAATCCCAACTTCACGCTTCAGTACGTGATCGCCCCGTACCGAGGCAAGCGCATCCCGAAATAATCCTCACATCAAAAAAACACGCCGGAAGCGTCCGAATCGGGATGCTTCCGGCTTTTTCGTGTCTGATCGGAAACGGAATTACTTCCGGCGGGGTTTGTGTCCGTGCTGTCCGCCGTGTCCGCCGCGTTTTCCCCAGCCGTTTTCCCGCTCATTTTGAGGCTGTTTTCCGTGCGCTGGTCCGGCGTCGCGGTCGCGACGGAGCATGTCGCGCTGGCCGCGGCGCTCGGCGAGGCCCTTGTTGACCCGGATCGGCTGTCCGTCGGGCGTGGTCTCGGCACAGTACATGGCGCAGCCCATGGTCATGGCGAGGGGGATGAAGTCCTGCACCTGCTTCGGGCTCCAGTGGTATTTCGCGAGGTAGGAATCGACCACACGCATGTGGCGCTCCGTGCAGCCGGGGAAGTTCGAGATGAAGTACGGGATCATGAACTGTTTCTTCCCGGTCGCGGCGTTCACGCGGTCGAAGATGTCCTTGAACTTGTCGAACACGCCCGCCTGGCCCTTGCGCATCAGGCGCAGCACCTCGCCGTCGAGGTGTTCCGGGGCGACGCTGAGCTGGCCGCCCACATGGTCGCGGATGATCTTTTCGGTCTGGCGCGGCTGAAGCAGCGCGAGGTCAAGGCGAATGCCGGAGTTGATGAAAACGTGTTTCACGCCGGGGATCCGCTTGATGCGGTCGAGCAGGTCCATGAGCGGCTTTTCGTCCGCGTGATAATTCGGGCAGATCGAGGGGAACAGGCACGAGATCCGGCGGCATTTTTTGCATTGTTCGGGGTCGAACGGACCGTGCCCGTAGATGTTGCCCGCCGCGCCGCCGATGTCGCTGATCGTGCCATGAAAATACGGCTGTTTCGCGAGCTTTTCGATGCTGCGGACGATACTGTCCGGCGACCTCGAAACGAGGTGATGGTTCTGATGCGACACGAGGCCGCAGAACGCGCACCCGCCGGGGCATCCCCGCACTACGGGGATGGAGTCGCGGATCACGTCCCACGCCGGGATGCGCTCGGTGTAGCTCCAGTGCGGCAGTCCGGTGAACGGGAGTTCGCAGACGTGGTCGAATTCGGCGGCGGTCATCGGCGGGCGCGGCGGCTCGACCAGCAGGATGCGGCCGCGCGTCCACTGGACCAGGCGGCGTCCGTTCCACGGGTTCATCTCCGCCTCGACGGTCTTCGTCTGGCGCATGATGGCGTCCTTGTCCGCAGAAAGGTCCTCGCAGGACGGCAGGATCACGCAGGAATCGTCCGGGACGAAAGCCGCGCTTTCGCGGCCGCCAAGGTAGCGGCACGTGCCGCGGATGCCGTCGAGCGGCTGATTCCGTTTCAGACGGTCGAAGATCTCCAGCATGGTGAGTTCGCCCATGCCGTAACACAACAGGTCGGCCTTCGCGTCGACCAGCACGGACGGACGCATCTTGTCCTGCCAGTAGTCGTAATGCGATACGCGCCGCAGGCTCGCCTCAACGCCGCCCAGAATCACCGGGAGACCGGGGAACGCCTGCCGCACGAGCTGGCTGTACACCACGGACGCGTGAGGCGGACACAGCCCCGTCTTTCCGCCCGGCGAATACATGTCCTCGTGCCGCAGGCGGCGGCCCGCGGTATACAGCTTCACCATGGAGTCCATGTTGCCGCTTGCCACGCCGCACCCGAGCAGAGGCCGTCCGAACATCTTCACGCTGTCCGGGTCCTTCCAGTCCGGCTGAGCGACGATCCCGACGCGGTATCCGGCATCCAGCAGCACCCGCGCGATGAGCGGCGGCCCGAACGTCGGGTGGTCCACGTAGGCGTCACCGGTCACGATCAGCACGTCGATGGCGTCCCAGCCGCGGGCCTGCATCTCCTCGCGGGTCATCGGGACGAATGCTGTGAGGTCTGCGCGGGACATGGTTCTGTTTCGGATCCGGTTCGGGTTGGTTTCCATATAAAAACACGTTTACACAATATACAGCCAAATCGTCAAATTGCAATCCCGCCAGGAAGACGCAGACCTTCAATGCCCCGCACGAATCGGGTCTCCGCTCCGGTTTCCCCATCGAAAAAAGTGGCCAGGGGACCATCCTTTTTTCCGTTCCGGGGTTGCCTTTTTTCCGTTTACGGTGTATTTTATTTGTTTGTAATGAATTTTCCATCTGAAAGGTTTCGAACATGCTGACTCTCCTGATTTCCCTGATCGCCGCATTGCTTGCCGGGGCTGCGTCCTACCGCGGGCTTCCGACTTCCGCCGTCGTCGTCATGATGGTCGTGGTCTTCATCCTCGTCCATCTCATCATTTCCCTGCTTCTGCGGGTGCAGTCGAAGAAGATCAACGCGAAGCTCCAGGCGCTGATGCTGGAAATCCAGCAGAAGATCCAGGGGATGCAGAACCGCATGATGCACCGTCCGGCCGGCAGTCCGAAACAGATGATGCAGATTCTGGAACGCGAGCAGCAGGCCGGTCTCGACCGCATGATCGAGGCGCTGGACCTTTTCAAGCCGCTCTACAAATGGAGTTTTCTCCTGAAACGCCAGGTGAACACCATGAAAATGGCGTTCCTCTTCCAGCAGAAGAAGTTCGACGAGGTGGACAAACTGATTCCGCACTGCATGTTCTTCGACGCGCAGAGCGTCACCATCCGCCTCGTCCGCATGTACAAGAACAACGACCCGAAGCTCGACAAGTTCTTCCGGACCCGCTGCCGCCGCTTCAAGGGCGACAATGCCGTGATCCCGTACGCCGCCTATTCGTGGATGCTGGTGAAGCAGGACCGTATCGAGGATGCCATCGCCGCGCTCACGGACGCCCGCAAGCAGACCTCCAACGAGGTGCTGGAAAAGAACCGCGAGATGCTCATGAACGGCAAGGTGAAGCAGTTCTCGAACGCGCCCCTCGCCGAAAACTGGTACGCGCTTATGCTGGAGGAGCCGAAAATGCCCCGCATCCAGCAGTCCGTCCGCTACCGCTGACCGTCTGATCCCATACCCGCCGACCGCCGGAGACCGCCATGGAAGAACTCGAATGGAAGGATTCCCTCGTCCGCATCCTCGAAAAGGACCCGAGGTACGATGCCCACGCCTATATCTTCATGAACAACGCCGTCTCCTACACTGTGAACAAGCTCATGAAGCAGGGACGCCCGCTCGGCACGCGCCACGTGTCCGGCGGCCAGCTGATCCAGGGCATGCTCGAATACGCGGTCAGCACCTACATGTTTCTTGCCCCGGACATGCTCCGCTACTGGAACGTTCTGAGCGGTCGCGACGCGGGCAACATCGTCTACAACCTCATCGAGGAGGGCGTGCTCTCCGCCGGACCGAACGACCGCATCGAAGACTTCGACTGCGTGCCCGACCTGATCTACGTGACGCAGGAAATCGTCCGGCGCAGTTTCGGAAGCCGCCCCGCGTCCGCCGGAGACCCCGGTCCGCTTCCGGTCATCGACGCCTGAACCGCGCACCCGCCCTCCTCGGAACCGGGAGACTCCCCCCATGTCTGAAACTGCCCTGCCCCTGCTTGATTCCATCCGCGAATACCGTCTGAAGAACGGCGTCCGCATCTTCCTCTGCCCCATGCCCGGCGTCCGTACGGTCAGCTGCAACGTCTGCGTGAACACAGGCAGCGCGTTCGAAGGGAACGACCTCGGAAGCGGCCTCTCGCACTTCCTCGAGCACATGATGTTCGGCGGCACGAAGAGCTACCCCGGGCACACGGAGATCGCCGACCGCGTGAACGCCTGCGGCGGCAATCTGAACGCATTCACCAGCCAGGACCAGACGTTCTACTACATCAATCTCCCCGCCGCTGACGCCGCCCAGGGGGCGCGCATGCTCGCGTCCATGATGCGCGAGCCCCTCTTCCCCGAGGACGAGTTCGCCCGCGAAAAGGACGTTATTCTGAATGAGAGCCGCATGCGCCTGGACAATCCGCGCCTCCTCGTTTATGAAAACATGCTCGGCGAGCTTTTCCGAGGCAGCCCGTACCGCGTGCCGATCATCGGATACGACCACATGCTCGGGGCCGTGACGCGGGAACAGATGGCAGCCTACCACCGCAGACGCTACACACCCGAACGCATGGCGTTCTTCATCGCCGGGCGGTTCGACGCGGACGCCGTGCTCGCCGAACTCCGCTCCATGCTTGAGGACTGGCAGCCGGAGACCTTCCACGAGGTGCTCCCCGCACGCCCCTTCCGGCGGGCCGGACGCCGTACCGTCGACCTGACCTGGAAAGACTCGCTGGCGTTTCTGGCGTTCGGATGGCAGCTGCACGACCTCGACGCCCGCGCGGCCGCGGCGCTCCGCGTGCTCGCGTTCCTGTTCGACGACGAATCCGGACGCATCTACCGCGCCATGCATATCGAAAAGGAACTCGTGGCGGACTCCTGGGCCGACTACCTGATGTTCCAGGACTGTCAGGGATTTTTCATCACGGCGTTCGAGGGCGATCCTGCGAAACTCGACGCCATGCAGGCCGGATTCCTCGATGCGCTTGAGGAAATCAGCAAGCACCCGGTCACGAAACACGAGATCGCCCGCGCCCGCGCCGCAGTCGAGGCGGAGCTCCTCAGCAGATTCGAGAAACCGCATTCCTTCGCGCGGCTCGTATCGGATTCCATCCGCCTCAACGGCAGTTACGACTTCCATTCCATCCTGCGCGATCTCGACGCCGTCACCCCCGACGACGTGATGACTGTCCTCCGCACGATGCTGTCCCCCGGCGACATCACATGCGTCCGCATGGCCCCCGCCCCGGACAAGACGGCGAAGAAACGTTCCCGCGGAAAGACCGCGCCCGCCATGCCGCGTCCCGTCGTCGAAACGGCGAAGACCGGACAGAGCGTTCTCCTGCTGGAGGACCCGTCACGGACGATGGCGGAGATCACGCTTGTCCTGCCCTGTGCCGCGGCATTCGAGACCGCGTCCGAAAGCATGTTCTCGGGCCTCGTCGCCGACACGCTTTTCTGCGGGGCCGGGAAATATGATGAAACGGACCTCGCCGGGCTCCTCGCCGACTACGCGATCGACACCGACTGCACCGCGGGCAACAACTCCATGTTCCTCTCGCTTCAGTTCCCCCTCAAATCCTTCCGGCGCGCCGTCAAGCTTGCCGCACTCCTCGCCGGGGAACCGACCTTCCCCGCCGACGCGGTCGAACGGGAAAAGCTGAACATCATCCGCGAGACCGAAAGTTCGCTGTTTCAGCCGGAAACCGTCGCGTTCGCCCGCCTGAAGGAACACCTTTTCGGGGCGGACCATCCATACGGGCGCAGTCCCGAAGCCGCACTCGCCGCGCTCGGGAAAGCCACGGCAGCGAAGCTGAAGGACTACTACCGGAAGCGCGTTCTCTCCGCACCGGCGGCATGCCTGGCGTTCTCCGGCGCGATTTCGCCGAAACAGACACGCGAGGCCGCGCAGGAGATCTTCACCGCCGGCAGATGGAAAGCGCCCGCGCCGAAGCGCCCCGCCCCGCCGAAGATGAACCGTCCCGCCGACCTCTCCTTCCAGCTTGAACAGCGCAAACAGGCGGTCGTGACCTGCGGATTCCGTTCGTGCGGCGTGGAGACCGCCGACCTGATCTGGGACCTGGTGCTGAACGCGGAGAACGGCATGTCGTCGAAGCTCTTCAAGACCGTGCGCGGCGAAAAGGGCCTGGCGTACTGGACCGGATTCCTGCGCATGTACGGGTTCGGCGCGGGCGTGTCCGCGTTCGCCGCCTCGACTTCGGACGAGAACGCGCAGCAGGTGCGCGGGCTGCTCCTCGACGAATTCCGGCGCCTCGCCGCGGGCGGACTCGGAAAAGACGAGTTCGACGCAGCGCTCGCCTCCTGCAAATACTCGTTCGATGCCGCCCCCTCCGGCTCCCTGGCGAAACAGGCCGCGCTGGAGCATTACCTGATCGGGGACGCGCTCCAGCCATGGACGCGCCGCGAACAGCTCGACAAGCTCACGCGGGCGGAATTGAACCGGCGCCTGAAACGCGACCTGAAGGACGTGAAACCGTCAACGCTGATCGCATTCGCGAAGAACGGTGCTCCCGCCGCGAAAAAGGCCGGAAAAAAGGGGTGACGCGGGGGCATTTTCCTGTTTCCGCGTCCCCGATGCGCCAAAAAAATCAAAAAAAGTCGCAAAAAATGCGTGACTTCATTTGAATTATCGGCTTTTCGTCTTAAAATATATGGTGTCGTTCTTTTTTCTTTAAGAACGCGCCCGATTTGCGTAGTCTGTAATTCAAAATAACATCCCCGGAGGTTCCACCTGTCATGAAAGCCACGTACCGCATCGTCACACCCGCGGCCGCTTCCGCGGTCGCAGTTCTTCTCCTCACCGCCTGCGCAGACAAGCCCGTCCGCATCCCTGGCGGCGCGTTCGTCGAGGAGCCCTACGAGGGGGAAACCATCTCCCGTTCGCAGACCATCCAGACCAATGGCGAAGGCACTATGGAATCCGAGGTCATCTACATTGAAGGCGCCGTACCGGTCGGTCCTGTCGAAGACGACGGTCAGCAGAGCATCGTTTCCGGCCAGCAGGACGGCCAGCAGGGCGGCCCGCAGGTTCAGCCCGTCGAACAGCAGCCCGAAGTAAAATCCAACGTTCCCGAAGGCTCGGTGGAATACAAGGTCGTGAAGGGCGACACGCTGTGGGGCATCGGCATGGTCTACGGCGTTTCCGTGGCCCGCCTCGCCGAGATCAACGGCATCGACGAAAAGTCCCCGCTGAGGATCGGCCAGGTCCTCATGATCCCGCCGGACGCCAAGAACGCCGTCGGCAAGCCCATCCCGCAGAAGAAGGCCGACGAGACCAAGGCATCCACGACGAAGCCTGCAACCTCCACGACGACCAAGCCCGCTTCCACCACCACGAAGGCCCAGCCCGTCGCCAAAGACGGAGAAACGCTTTACGTCGTTAAGAGCGGCGACAGCCTCAGCGTGATCGCGCAGCGTCATCACGTGAAGCTCGCCGACCTCGTCGCGGCAAACAAGGTCGACCCGAACGGCATCCTCCGCATCGGACAGACGCTCGTCATCCCGGCCGCAAGCAAGACGGCTGCCGCTTCCTCCACCACGAAGCCCGCGGCGTCCACGTCGACCACCACGAAACCTGCTGCGTCCGCCGGCACGACGCAGAAGACCGAACCCGCCTCCACGTCGACCACCACGAAGCCCGCGACCACGACCCCGCCGAAGGCCGGTGAAGGCACGGGCGGCGTCGTCGAACCCATCGGCGGTTCCTCGTCTGGCGTCACAGCCCCCGCCACGGCCACCACGAGACCCGCTGCCGGCACGCTTCCTGCGCTCGATCCGGTCGCCGGGATCCCCGACACGGACATTATCACCGTCCCGATCGACTCCGAGTCCACGCTCGAGGAAGTCGCGAACAACCATGACCGCAACCTTGAGGACCTGATCCGTCTGAACCCCGAGTTCAAGCCCGGTCAGAAGATCCCCGCCGGCACCGCGGTCAGGATGCCGCTCTTCTGAGCATCCTTCCGTTTCACAGCGATCCGCAACATCCTTGCGGGTCGCTTTTTTTAAGCTCAGGTCATGGCTGAACTACATCAAAGACAGGCTCCCGTCCCCGCACGCTGGCGGTTCCTCTTCCTCGGGGGGCTCCCGCTCGTTTTCTTCGCGGCAGTGCTGTTCCTTTTCAGGCCGGGACCGGCTCCCGTCCGCGATTCCGTTCCCTCGGACGAACAGGATTTTCTGAACGCCCGGATCCGTCTTCAGACAGCCGCCATCGCGTTTTCCTCGGGCAAGCTCAATCCAGACATCGCGATCGTCACCGACCGTCCCGAAGTCTATGCCCCGAACCGGGACCCGGACACGGTGTACGGAGACGACCAGAAATACTGGGCACGGATGATCGACTGCGGCGTGGCGTTCAACCTGAACAATCCGCTGCCCCGCGAATTCGAACCGATTGCGGGTTTTCCGGTGATCGTCGATCCGCGCGACCGGAAGGCATGGGATGTCTTTCTGAGTGAAAAACGCAGTCCGGGACGGTTCGACTTGATCCTGCTGGACTGCGCGTTCCCGGCCCGTTTCACCTCGCTCGCGATCGCCCCGTGGACGACACAGACCATCGCCGCGCTGGCGCAGGTCCGTGCCCAGGCGGGCACGGTCTTCGCCGTCGTGCTCCCGCAGAACAGGCCGCAGGCCGCCGCCTGCGCCATGGCCGCATTGAAAAACGTCTTCGGAAACGCCGGAACGTTCCGCTTCGGCGAGCGCATCGTCGCGGCGGCATCGGTGCCGATGCATGCCGCCACCCCGCCCGGCAACCTGCGGGACATCCTGCGTCAGCCTGCCCGGGAAGACGGCGAAACGCGGTCCCCCGTTTTCTCCCTGACGGACATCAATGAAATGGCGTCTCTCGCCGGTTATTATGCCGGGGGGATCGTACCGGACGAAGCCATTTATTTCGTCCTGCAGCAGGACTACTCCTCCGCGCCGCCCGCATGGCTCCTGGAGGGGATCCACGGGACTCCAAAGCAGTTCGGACGGGACATCGGCGCACTGGCGTATGCGAAAGCGGAACTCCTGCCGCACCTGCGGAAACGCCTTCCGGGCGGCATCCCGTACGGCAAGGTCTGCGCGTGGGTGCTGGGCGCCGCGCTGCTCGTTTATGTGCTCCTGCGGTACTTCATTTCTTGGAAACCGGTCCACAAGCAGGCGTTTCTGGCTTTCGAGGACATGTTTCTCTTCACCGGGTGCCTCTCTCTCTTCAGCGCGGCGCTGCTGGACTGTCTGCCGTCTCCGCCGTCGTCATCCTACAACCTGGTCCTGCTTGCCGCCCTGCCCTTCATCGGCCTGCTGTATCTGATCAGCATCAAATGGCCGACCCGGATCAAGCGCAAGCCCCTGCGCGTCATCTATGCGCTGATCGGGTGCTTTTCCTTTGCTCTGGCGTTCCGGCTGGAGCACCTTGCCGATCCGCTGCTCGGCTGGCGCCTGTTTCTGAGCGGGATATTTTTCCTGATCCCCGCAGGATTCCTCGGCGACCTGGTCCAGACCCGGATCGCGGAACCGGTCCAGCCCGGGGCGGCGATCCCGCTGGCGTTCGTGCTTGGCGTGGCGGCATCTCTGGCGGTGTTCGCAGTGAGCCTGTTCTTCCCGCTCGGGCCGCTCATATTCGCGGCGGCCATCTGCGGATTCCGCCTCGTCTTCCTCGACAACTGAGTCCAGATCAATCCCGTTTCCGCCCCGAGGCGCACATCCAGCCGTGTTCCGGCTCGAAGTCGACGTTCACGTCGGCAAATCCCGCGGCGGCCATCAACTCCGCAAGTTCGGCCCGTGTGGGGCAGAACATCTTCAGGTGCGCCGCGATCGCGAGCCGGCGTTCGTCCATCATGCCGCCGACCATCTCCAGCGCGGTCATGAACGCGCCGCCCGGAGCGAGCACGCGGCGGATCTCCTTCAGCCCCGCCAGGGCGTCCGGCCAGAAATACAGACTCTCGACCGAGAACACCGTGTCGAAAGCGCCGTCCGCAAACGGCAGGTCCGGCACGCCGCACAGGCGGAACGTCATCCGCCCGGACTTCACATGACTTTCGTTCAGCGCCGTCGCTGTCTCAATGGCGAGCGGGGAAACGTCGCATCCGCACAACTTCGCCCCGGAAAACCGTTCCGCCAGCTCATGCAGAGCCGCGCCCCCGCCGCATCCCACATCCAGCACGGAGCGGCCGAACGGGATATGCGCAAAACCCCACGTCCTGAGCGGGCCGTGTTCGCGGTTCATGCGGAGGATCATGTCGCGTCCGGCGTCGCCCGCGGGGCATCCGGCGGTTTCGATCTTGGAGAAGTCGGGTTCGGTCATATTCAGCTTTTTATCCGGTTGTTTCGGTTCGATGGCGAGGCATTACAATAGAACCGGAGCGGGAAAAAGTCAAGGAAACGATGCGGAAAAAGCGTGTTTTCGGCATGTTTTTTCGGTTTTGCGTTTGAAAAAACGTGAAATCGTGCTATCTTTTATAGATATATTTTTGAACCTGAACCAAATCCAACACAATGGAGATTCCGACAATGGGAAGACAGTATAACAAGCACGAGAAACAGGCCCGCCGCAAACAGTACCTCAAGCGCGTCAAGCTCCGCGTGAAAGAGGCGATCAAGGCCGCCGGCAAAAAGAAATAATACCAACCGGGACATCCAGCAATGGCGCAGATTCACCAGACCGCCATTATCGGGAATGACGTCGAGCTCGACGATTCCGTTTTCGTCGGCCCGTACTGCATCATCGAAGACCATGTGAAGATCGGCGCGAACACGCGCCTGATCGCGCAGTGCCACATCTATTCCAACACCACGATCGGCGCGGACAACACCATTTTCCCGTTCGCTTCGCTCGGCGGCGCGCCCAATGACATCAGCTACGACCCGTCCAAGGGCGACTCCTTCACACGCATCGGCGACGCCAACATCATCCGCGAAGGCGTTTCCATCCATCGCGGCGCGCATCCCGGCACGGAAACGGTCGTAGGAAGCCACGGCTTCTTCATGGGCAACGCCCACATGGCGCACAACACCGTCATCGGCGACTACGTCATCATGGCGCTCGGCGCTCTTTGTGCCGGCTATGTCCAGGTCGGCGATCACGCGTTCATCTCCGGCAACGTCTGCATCCACCAGTTCGTCCGCGTCGGACGCTATGCCATGCTCTCCGGCGGATCCGCCATTTCCATGGACCTGCCGCCCTTCATGATCGGCGACGGCCGCAACGGCGGCGTCCGCAGCTTCAACAAGGTGGCGCTGGAGCGCGCGGGTTATTCCAAAGAAGACATCCGCACCATCCACAAGATGTACGACATCGCTTTCCGCCGCGGCCTCAACATGAAGAACGCGCTGGAAGAGATCGAAACCACCCTGCCCCAGATCCCGGAAGTCAAGGAATTCGTCGAATTCGTGCGTTCCGCCAAGCGGGGCATCCTGAGCGGAGGCAGCACCCGCCGGGCATAATATTTTGCAAAGAACGCGTCCGGCGCAATTCCGCCGAAGCTGACGCGATCATAACGGCATGTGTCGCTCCAATGCGATGTGTGCCGTTTTTTTCGGGAAACAGCGGATACAGCTGAACAACCCGTTTTTCTCCCTCGGAGCAGCCGTCCGGCGGCACTTTCCCGGTTACGCGCATGCCGCGCATGTGCCTTCGAATTCCTCCCTGCTTTTTTGTAACCCGCCGTGAATTCAGGAAGACGGAAAAATCCATTGAACAATCGAGGATGTGATAAGCCCTTTTTCTGCATAAATTATGTTTTTTTTAGGAGGAGTGTCAAGAAATTTCGTAAATTTGATTTGACATCACAATTTCATGTGTTATAGTAGTAAATGTTTACGGCATTCATAACGACATTCCCGGCTATCCAGCTCTATTTCAGGATGCAGGTGAAGAGAAACTACAACTCAAACAAACTGGAAAGGAATTGTTATGCCATACGATTACTTCGAGGGCTATTATGAAAGTTATGAAGACGATTGGGCAGACCTGGAGACCAAGGGGCCGAAAGGGAGCTACGCCGACACGGGGTATCTGTTCAGCTCTTACGACGGCATCTGGGATTGGGAAGAAGGTTGGAATGAAATCAATGGCACTCTGAGCAGCACCGACACCATCGACTATTTGAAGTTCTCACTCGCACAAGCTGATTTTGTGAGTTTCAGCGTCACATCGGACGTTGCAGCGACCTTTACGATCTACACTCTTGAGTTCAACAATAAGAAGGGAGTCTATTCCCTGAAGGCGCTTCAGACCTCAACAATTTCCCAAACAAAGACAACAAAACGCTGGGACGACTATAACGAAGAATGGGAATACATCTATCCTGAATACGATTATGCCGTCAGGACAGCTCCGCTTGCTTTGCAGGCCGGGGACTATTATTTCTCCGTGTCAACGTCCTCAAGGATCCAGGACGTTAACGAAGCGGAATACAAAGTAAACAACGTCTTCAGCGATTCGGAAGAAGATGAGGGTGAAGGAATCCTGAGCATTGATGGAACGCTTGATCGTCAAACGTCTCTTCTATATAAAAGAATCACGATCTCGGACTATCTCCTGACAACTATCTGTGTCTCTTCCAACGATCCAGCACTTCAATTCACGCTCTACAGTTTCGTTCAGGATAAAAATGGCAAATGCTCCATGAAGCCACTTCAGACCGCGACGACCAACACAAAATCCCGCAGTTATGATGATGAAGACGACAACTCTTACAGGGGAAAGACCAAGGAGTTCCTGATCGGCCCCGGCAAATACTATATTTCTCTTCAGTCGCCGAACGCAGCAAAAGGCATCGCAACGGATTACTCTGTGTCGCTCGATGAAGAGAATACCCTTTATTTCAACGAGGAAGGAAATGAAGAGGGAATCATCTTTGACCTCGGTTGGCTCGACTCGGATTCCCCCATCTCATACGGATCGTTCACTCTGGACAGCATCGCGAAGCTGAGCGTCTCGATCAACGCCGACGATGCGGCGAAGTTCACGATCTACAGTCTTGTCAAGGACAACAACGGCATTTGGACCATGAAGTCTCTGCAGTCGACCTCGCTCAAGAAGAACAAGGTCACCAAATACTGGGACGATGACTGGGAAGAATGGGTGTACGATGAACCCGATTGCGCCTTCTCCGTCTCGACCAAGCAGCTTCAGCTGGGGCCGGGAAATTACATCTATTCCATAGAATCTACAAACGCCAAGAACAAAGACGGTCTCGAATACGAACTCTATGCCAATGACAACAGTGTTTTCTACGAATCGATCGGAGAATTGGAGGAAGACTTCACCTTTGAGGGCTATGTCGACCAGGAATATCCCGTCGAAAGCGGCAGGTTCACCCTGGTGACTGCGGCAAAACTGAGTTTCTTCCTGTCTGCGGAAGAAGATTCCGTCAAGTTCTCGCTTTCCAGCCTGTCCCAGGACAAGAACGGTAAATACTCCTTGAAGTCAGTGTTCTCCGGCTCGCTCAAGAAGAATAAGACCACCAGATATTGGGACCCCGACTGGGAAGAATGGTGCTACGATGAACCGGAATACAACTATTCCCTTTCGACAAAAGCCTTCTTGCTCACGGCCGGAGAATACTACTTCACCGTGGAAGGCGTGAACGCCAAAAAAGGCAAAGAAACGGATTTCAGTATTTGCCTTGACGAGGGCAGCGTGTTCTTCAACATGGGCGACAACAGCGATGACTGGACCGACATGAAGACGCGGGGAGCCTACAGTGAAGAATTTCAAGAATGTGAAGTCAATGATTCCATCTCCGACTGGGTCGGATTCGGCGATGACATTGACTATTACAGGTTCACCCTTGATGGTGCGGCACGGGTCTATTTCTCCGTCGGTGCATCCGATGCGGTGAAAGTCACGATCTCCGAACTCGTGAAGGACAAGAGCGGCAACTATTCCCTCAAGAATCTGCTGAGTGTCACGGCTGCCAAGAACAAGGTCTACAGGTATTGGGACGATTTCCTGGAAGAATGGATCTATGACGACATGGATTATCTTTACTCCGGGGAGAGCAAGGGGCTCCTTCTCACGACAAACAAGACGGAATATGATGAATATGCAGAGGAGGATTATTCCTATGGCGAGTATTTCCTTTCCGTACAATCCACAAACGCTTCAAAAGGCGGAAACGCGGATTACGACATCTATCTGTGTGCAGACTTCTTCGGCCCCTGCAACAATAATGACGACAACTGGTTGGCGATGTGGAATTCCATGGTGACTGAAGGCAGCGATGAATACGATCTCGGAATGCTGGATTGGTCCATCTCCATGGAGGGCTGGGTCGGATTCGGGGATACAATCGACTGCCGTTTCTTCGAGAATAATGAAGACAACCTGAAAGTGACCATCTCGATCACATCCTCCGATGCAGTCAAAGTCACCTTGAGCAAAATCAACGGTCCGGACAAAAACGGCAAGTATTCTCTGAAATCCGTTCAGTCGGTTACTGCGGCAAAAACAAAGACTACAAAATACTGGGACGATGACTGGGAAGAATGGGTGTACGATGAACCGGAATACGAGTACGAGTCGACTACCAAGGCTTTCAAGATCTCTTCCGGCGACTACTGCCTGTCCGTGGAGTCCACCAACGCAACCAAGGGTGGCAGTGCGGATTACCAGGTCTGGATCGAAGTTTACGATGACTACAATTATTACGCCCGCCTCGACGGAAAAGACCTTCTCCTGCTTGACAACGGCGGAACGGATATCGGCCTCGACATCGCCGGGACGACTGGCAGTTTCGAAGGCGAAAACGGATCCGCCTTTAACGACGCCATCGCCAATCTGAACGGCCTGTCCGCCGAACAGGGTGACGTTCTCGCGGCAAACTGCGCGTCCGGTCTCGCCGACGCTTTCCAGATCGAGGAAAACACGGCCTGGCAGAACATCGCCAGTCTGGCTTGATCGTTTGATCTCGTCCCGCTCCCGGCGTGTTTCCCCATGCCGGGAGCGTAATCAAAAACGGCACGTACCGCCACGTTGCGATGCGTGCCGCTTCTGTTTTCCAGGAAACGGACAAGTCCCCCCAAAGACAGGTCATATAGGCCCGATACGGCCAATTTTATTTGTTCATCGCCTTGACTTCGAGCCAGAGCAGGACGCAAAACAGAATCTCCACGCCGATCATGACCGCCGCGAGCACGAACGGCGGGAAATACAGGCCGAGGCCCAGGGAAAGGAACGGGATGGCGACCGTCATGACGTAATAGCTTTTCGATTCGTACAGCCATCCGTACGGCAGGAAATGCGCGCCGAAGATCATGGAGAAGACCATGAGCATTTTCTCCGGCACGGCGGCATAGACCCACATGGCGATCAGGATATACAGGATCTGGTTCAGGGTAAAGACCATGCCGAGCTTCGTCAGGGGGTTGTCCTTGCCCTGAAAATCGACGCCAATCAGCTTTGAGATGCCGAAAGCGAGGGGAAGCAGCGGCCCCGTGCAGCAGAACGTGAGCATGTTTTTGGCTTGGATCGGAAAACTTGTCAGGTGGACGCACAGGATGGCGGTCCAGATGAGCACGGACGCCATAATGAAGGGCAAGCCCTTTTTCTGCTTGATGGCGCAGTCTCGTCTCAGTTCGTTCAAATCCATGTTTGGCCTCAGAATTGGAATTCTCCCTGAATGGTGTCGGGCGGGTTCAGGATGGAGCGAACCGGCTCGAACGTTTTGCGGTGCAGCGGGCACGGCCCGTACTTACGGATGAGGTCCGTGTGCAACTTGGTGCAATAGCCCTTGTGGACCTCGAACTGGTACTGCGGATACAGTTTCGCCGCCTCCAGCATAAAGAGGTCGCGGGAAGTCTTGGCAAGGATGCTGGCCGCCGCGATGCTGGCGGACTTCGCATCGCCCTTCACGATATTCTCCGAGGGTACTGGCAGGCCCTTGACCGGATTGCCGTCGACCAGCACGAAATCGGCGGGACGCGGCAACCCCAGCACGGCGTTCCGCATGGCCAGCCATGTGGCGCGGAGAATGTCGGTCCGGTCGATCTCGTCCTGGTCGATCATCGCCACGGCCGTGAGCGCGGAGGGTTCAGCCAGGATCGCTTCGCGCAGCTCCATGCGCTGTTTGTGCGTGAGCTGCTTGGAATCGTTAACCCCGGCAGGGATGCGGGCGAGATCAGTGAAGACGACCGCGGCGGCGCAGACCGGCCCGGCACAGCAGCCGCGCCCGGCCTCGTCGACCCCGGCAACAAAAGAAAACTCCCCGCCCCACTTGAGTTCGTAGGCGAGGAGTTCGGAATTTCCGGGAAGGAAATCCATCCGGATTACTTCGCGGAATCGGCGGACGCCGCGGGACCAAAGTACTTTTTCTCTTTGACGCGGGCGGCCTTGCCGATCTTGCTGCGCAGATAGTAGAGTTTCGCGCGGCGGACATGGCCGTGACGTTCCACGGTGATCGCGTCGATGCGCGGGCTGTGGATCGGGAACACGCGTTCCACGCCGTAGCCGTTCTGGAAACGGCGGACGGTGAACGTTTCGCGGAGACCGGAATTCTTGCGGGCGATGACGACGCCGGTGAAATTCTGGATGCGTTCGGTGGTGCCTTCAATGATCT
>Ga0310786_10002624_pt1 | contig 27155 bp, 16 predicted proteins | sample AusTroGonzalo_MG_FD_203881 | JGI IMG/M metagenome (GOLD analysis project Ga0310786, IMG submission 203881) | Bovine rumen microbial communities from tropical cattle in Woodstock, Queensland, Australia - Gonzalo_03 (v2) (version 2) | ecosystem: Host-associated > Mammals > Digestive system >...
TGCTTGAGGTCTGCGACAGGGTTATTTACCATTTTTTCATTTACCATTTTGTCATTTATTGGGACATTTGGCGATTTGGCAATTTTGGGTTCGGCGGCATGTTGTGGTTCGGGCTCGGGCTCGGGTTCGAGATTGAGTTCTGGTTCGGGTTCTGGTTCGAGAACTTGCTGAATCTCGGGAGTTTGCGGTTCTTCCTCAACTTCGGGTTCTTCTAGTACTTCCGGCTCTTCTTGCACTTCGGGTTCATCGTCAATCCAATCCATTTCTATTTCGGATTCGGGAATAGGACGTGCCTCTAACTCGGTGATACGTGTGTTGTACTCGCCAAGGCGGTTCGTGAGTTCTGCGAGTTGTGCTTCTTGCTTGGCAAGGAGTGCTTCCTGCTCGGCACAACGGGTTTCCAATGCAGCCAATCGTTGCTCCAAAGCCTCGATATAATCGGCTATTTGTAATAAGGCGTCTTTCATACGATTATTGAATTAGCAAGCTACTTTTTCGAGCCATTTAACCATGCCAAGCATGATGCTCATCGAGATTAGGCAAATGACAAAGAATACAGCCCAGCAATAGTGAATGGGCCACGCGTTATACATGACGGGTCCAACCCAGATAAACAGGTTACCAATAGCCGTAGCTCCCAGCCACAGACCTTGGCAGAGACCAACCATGTGACGTGGTGCGACTTTCGACACGAACGACAATCCTAAGGGTGAAATGAACAATTCCGCCACGGTAAGGAAGAAATAGGTAACAAGCAGCACCCACGGACCTTCTTTCATCAGTCCGGCAGCTGCGAGTTCTTCGGTGTTCATTGCGCGGAACTCTGTGCCGGAAGGATAATTATTAATCATGGAGATAATCATCAGGAACAGATAAGCACAGCCAGCGATAGCCATTCCAAGCGCAATCTTACGCGGTGTGGAAATGGATTTTCCTTTGCGGGCGAGTGCGCTAAAGAGCCACATTACAAGCGGTGTCAGTACGATAACAAAGAAGGGATTCAGGGCTTGCCAGATTTCGGGAGCAATACTGTCTGTGCGGATGAAATCACGCGCAAAGACGGAAAGTGACTGTCCGTTCTGGTGGAAAGAGAGCCAGAAGAAAATCGCTATACCCAATACGGCAAACAGGGCGGCCATACGTTGTTTGATTTCTTTGGCCATCGCCAGTTTCTCTTCAGCGGTGTACTCTGCAACGGTTGTAGCCGCTTTCTTGGCAGGTTGCGGGAACATGCGTTTGGTAGCAAGGAATATAACCAGCGAGATTATCATTGCAGCCACGGAAGCGATGAACGAATAGTGAATACCTTGGTTGAAGACGGTGATGTAGTCTTGGCAGAAAGAGAGGTTATCCACGAAGTTGTAGCCGGCTTGCATGGACATTTGGAGGGTCTCTTGGAACTTCTGCGTCAGCTCGCCGTTGGTGATGTACTGGTGTGCCAATGACGCCATGTCCGAATTGTAAATCAGATGATGTTTGTTGAGCCACCATTGACGGAGCAGCGGGGCTACAAACGGCGCCACCAGACCACCGATATTGATGAATACATAGAAAATCTGGAAGCCGGAGTCGCGTTTCTCTTGCGCCATTTTCAAGGCTTCAGGTCCTTGTTTGGCAGCTTCAGCCTCAAACTCGTCGTACATCTTTCCGACGATGGCCTGCAGATTACCCTTGAACAAACCGTTACCGAAGGCAATCATCAGCAAGGCGGCGCAGGTGAAGATAAGAATCGCCCACCAGTCGCTACCACCTGTGAGGTTCTCAGAGAACAAGGGCAATGCCAAGCAGATATATCCCAAGGACATGATGATGAGTCCCCATTGGATGGTTTTGTTGTAGTTTTGCGTTTTGTCAGCAATAATACCGCCTACGAGACTGAGAACGTAGATGCCGAAATAGAATACGGAGTAAATTACGCCGGCAGTACCGTCGGGCAGGCCGAATTTAGAAACCAAGAACAGCAGGAGCACTGCGTTCATAATGTAGTAACCGAAACGTTCGCCCATATTGGCGAGAGCGGCAGGAATTAATCCCTTTGGATGATTTTTGAACATGAGAATATCAATTATAAATTATCAATTTTCAACTATTTCGCACCAATGGTGTTTGTCTTCGGCTCTGCCGAACTGGATGTCTTGCAGGGCGCGGTAGAGTTTGGTCAGCACTGGTCCCGGTTCGGGAGTCAGTTCGTAGGTTTTTCCTTTTTCGGGGTCGAGGACTTTGTCAATCGGCGAAATGACGCAAGCAGTACCGCAAGCGGCGGCTTCGGACATTTCCGCCAACTCTTCGAGGGTGATTCGGCGGCGAACGACTTTCAAGCCTTGCTCGCGCGCCAAGGTCATCAGACTGTCGTTGGTGATGCTCGGCAGGATGGCGCTGCTTTTCGGCGTGAGGTATTCGTTTCCGCGAATGCCGATAAAGTTCGCGGCGGAACATTCGTCGATGAAATGGTGGAATCGGGCATCAAGGAAGAGGCAATCAAAGCCCATGGCGTGTGCTGCTTCGGTAGCACGGAAGGAGGAAGCGTAGTTGCCGCCGACCTTGAACTGACCTGTACCGAACGGAGCCGCGCGGTCCACGTGGCGGTTGACGATAAAGGTTGTGCAATGGAACTTGCCCGGATAATAGGGACCAATCGGAGAGGGGATAACGATGAACTCAAAATCCTTGCCGGGACCGACCCCGAGACGCGGCGTAGTACCAATCAGCAACGGTCGGAAATAGAGGGTTGCTCCGGTGCCGTAAGGTGGCACGAGCTCCATGTTCTTTTGGAGGGCAAGGTGAATGGCTTTGCCGAACGTGGCTTCCGGAACGGGGGTCATATAAAGCCCTTCTGCACTTCGCGCCATGCGCTTGGCGTTTTCCTGCCAGCGGAAGATACGAATCTTGCCGTCTATACCACGAAAGGCTTTCAGTCCTTCGAACGCTTCCTGTCCGTATTGGAGACAGGTTGCCGACACATGCAAGTGCAGGTACTTGTCTTTGGTGGCGTAAGGTTCTTCCCACACGCCGTTATGACACGCAGCACGAACAATATACTCCGGCTCGGTGTAATGAAAACCTAATGTGTCCCAGTTAATATTCATCAAATAACGTGTCTAAAATGCTTATTTCTGTTTGCCACGGGTGGCGGTCAGTCCAAGTCAGTCCACTCCATGTAACGGCTCGGTTGCCTCTTGGTAGGGTCTCGGTGGATGGCGCTTGTTTTTGAAGCAGCGAAACAACCGTTTGAGTCAGTCCGTCATTGAGGTCCAGTAGCCATTTGTATTGCGTCTCGTAGAACGGTCGCAAGTAGTCAGCGAAGTAAATAAAATACGGTTTGTGGCGGTAGGCGCTTTCAATGGCTATCCAATGCTGGTGTTGCCACTTTGATTGGTAAGTTATTTGTATGTCGCGGGTCAGTTGTTTGTGTTCTACTTTGGCGACCGGTACGGTCAGTCGTATAATTTGTCCTTTGGGGTCGCGAATCAGGCAGCGGTTTCGGAAAGTCTGTTTCTCGAACGTTTCCATCTGCTCGATTTCGTACTCTTCACTCATAAGCGCTTCGAAGTACGACCTCGGTCCGAAATATGCGGTCGGTAGTATCATTTGCTTGCACCTCTTCCGAGCCGGTTCCAACGAATGTGTCCCTTGAACCACGGTTTGTCCTTTTCGATGCTCAGCCAGATGAATACCGGTCTTCCGACGATGTGGTCTTCGGGCACAAAGCCCCAGTAACGGCTGTCGGCGGAATTATGGCGGTTATCGCCTTGCATCCAATAGTAATCCATGGCAAATTCATATTCTTCGCCGATTCGCATGGACTTGAATTCGTAGGCTTCAGCAATGCGGCGGTAAATAGGGTAGTTGTCAATGGTAATAAGGATTTTATCGCCCTTGCGAGGGATGTAAATCGGACCGTAGTTGTCGCGAGTCCAGTCGGTTTGCCCAAGCGGGTAAACGGCTCCGCCAGCGGTTTCGGGTTCAACGTCCAACGAAAGCACGTGCGGGTTCTTTGCCAGTTCTGCTTTCATGGCTTGCGTCAGCGGGAAGTGGTATATTCCTGGCTGGATTTGATGCTGGTCATCGTGTGAGACACCTAATTTATCCAAATAAGTTCGGGTCAATAGATGTCCGTCTGTGCGAACAATATAATTGAGTTGAACGCCTTCTCTGGTCGGTTCTTCCTGCCATTCGTTGTCGGATTTCGTCCAAACGATATTGTTTATGACTCGGAGGCTGTCTCCGGGTTCTCCGACGCAGCGTTTGACATAGTTCTCGCGGCGGTCCACCGGACGGGAAACAATCTCCCCGAATACATCTTTGCGGTGCTGGACGACATTCTTGCCGTGGTAGTAGCAGAGAGTGTAATAATCAGGGTTTTGCATTTTGAGGCACACGGTGTCTCCGGCAGGGAAGTTGAAGACTACGATATCGCCTTTCTTCGGCCTGTCCCAACCGCGAAGCCGCTTATAGCCCCATTGCGGATGTTCGATGTAACTCTTTCCTCCGCCGAGTATTTCCGGCCAAGTATGTTGCATCAACGGCATACTCAGAGGTGTATTCGGCACGCGGGCACCGTAGCTCATCTTGCTTACGAAGAGGAAGTCGCCGACCCGCAGACTTTTCTCCAGCGAGGAGGACGGTATCTGGTAGTTTTGGAAGAGGTATAAGTTGATAAAATACACCGCGACGAGTGCAAAGACGATAGCGTCAATCCATGAACAGAGTGTATATAATCCGGGTTTGGCGTTCGGGTTGGCAGGTTCGTCTTTTCCGGCAGGTTTGTATTTCTTCCACCAGCTCCATTTGATGTACTTGGTGGTGAAAGCGTCGGCGATAATCGGCAGCAATGCCAGCCATCCAAGCGATTTGGCATCGTCCCAAGCGAGCCAAATGATAAATGCAATATACAGCGCGCACCAGATGCCGGCGCTTATCCAACCCTTACGAGGTACGTTGTGTATTCGTTTTTTCATATTTTTGTCTTTGTAACTATTTGATTTACACTACCCAAGTCCTAACATAGTCCTAACATAGTCCTAACATAGTCCCAACATCATCGAACGGCCGACTTGGTATTACATAGCTCTTCTGCTGCAATAACCGCTCCGAGAGCAAAGCCTTCGCGTCCTTTCGCTATGTGCGTAATAATTATGGTGTCCTCAGGACTGTCCAATGTCAGGGTGTGAATGCCTGGCACTTCGCCTTCACGGATACTCTCGATGGGAATATTTTCAATCGGAGAATGGGTGCCTTCGGCGAATTTTTCTGCGAGTGTTTTTGCCGTACCGGATGGTTTGTCGAGTTTGTGAATGTGGTGTGTTTCGCTGATGCTTGCGTGGTAATCCAATTGTTTGTTATGGATATTTTGCGCAGCCGCTTTGACAAAGTCAAAGACCATATTTACGCCCTCGCTGAAATTGCTCTTCCAGATTAAACCGGGCGTGCCCTTTTCCGCCATGAGTGCTGCGGCATTCCAACCTGTTGTTCCGCATACCACGGGCAAACCGGCAGTCCACGCTTTTCGGACATTCGCTTCCGCGGTGGCAGGTGTAGAGAACTCAATCGCTACTTGGGCGCTCTTAAATGCCTTGCTTTCAAACACATTCGCAGGAGAGGCAATATCCACAATACAAACTATCTCGTGACCGCGCCGAAGAGCTGCTTGCTCCACTGCATGACCCATTTTTCCGTAGCCGATTAACGCAATTCGCATAAGTAAACACACAAAAATCGCGCAAAGTTATACTTTTTTTTTGGAGTATGCAAATTTTTTTATATCTTTGCGGCAAATTTTACGAAAAACTATGAATACACAAGACTTACGCAAGCTTATTGCCCTCTGGTTTGAGGAGGATATTCGCGATGGCGACCATACATCGTTGAGTTGTATTCCGCCTACGCAAATGGGTTGTCAGCAGCTGATTATCAAGGATACCGGTATTATTGCGGGCATTGAAGTGGCGAAGGAAATTATCAATTATTTTGACCCCGAATGTCGTTTTGAGCAGATTCTTCACGATGGCGATGCCGTCAAGCCCGGGGATATTGCTTTCCGCGTTTATGGCAAGGAGCTCAGTTTGTTGCAAATCGAGCGAACGATGCTCAATATCATGCAGCGAATGTCCGGCGTAGCTACAACGGCGCATAAGTACCAGAGTCTAATTACTGATACCGGTTGTCATGTGCTGGACACCCGCAAAACGACTCCCGGATTGCGCTATTTAGAGAAAGAGGCTGTCAAAATCGGCGGCGGCATGAATCATAGAATCGGCCTGTTCGATATGATTTTGCTGAAGGATAATCACGTGGATTTTGCCGGTGGTATCACGAATGCGCTTACTCGGGCAAGGGATTATTGCCGCGAAAAGGGGAAGGACTTGCGCATTGAGATTGAAGTGCGCAATACCGCAGAATTGGATGAGGCTTTGGCTACGAATATCCCCGACCGGATAATGTTGGATAACTATACGCCAGCCCAGACAAAAGAGGCGGTTGAGCGCATTCGAGCATGGGAGAAAACGGCAGGTCGTCATATGGAAATTGAGTCTTCGGGCGGAATAACAATAGATACGATTCATGACTATGCCGTTTGCGGCGTGGATTTTGTTTCGGTGGGCGCGCTGACGCACTCTGTCAAATCACTCGATATGAGTTTCAAAGCAGTTAAATAATACAAACCCTATAAATTTTTACACAATGAAGAAACTTTCATCTTTTATGACATTGTTGCTGCTGTGCACAATGACCTTTACAGCCTGCAAAGACAAAAACGAGGTAACGAACAACGACAGCAACAGTTCCTCCAATAACAGCGCAAACGCTATGACGGCTGACCAGCAAAAGGAGTATCTTGAGAATTCCGGTAAGCAGATTCTCGCTACGTTCAAGACGGTTGACCAGAAGGAAGCGGTTGAATTGGCAGACGGACTGTACCGCAAATACGAATCGTACGACTGGGAAAGTATCGGCGAAGACCTTGCGCAAATAGACGACGGGCGTTATGATAATTTCTTTGCGATGCCCGGACGCCTTGCACGTTTCGCCAACGGCGAGCAGGTGCCTACAGCACGGGATATCCTTGTGTTCTCGTTTGCTGAATGTGCCTATAACTTTGAGGTGGACGAGGCGAAACGTACCATCCGCTATTCAAAATCTGTTGACGGAACATGTACTGCCACTTTCCGCGATGAGTTGGGAAACACCTGTGTTTTGAAAGCGTGGGGAGAAGGTGCAGCAAAGGAGTATGAATATTCCTACGAATCCACTAATAGAGACGGTTCCAAAACAACCAAGACCATTCAAGCCCAAATTCCTGCGACAACCCATATGGTGCTTATGCAAGGAAAAACCGAGGTTATCAATTGTGCTTTTGGGTTGGATGCACTCAAGAATGACCACATATATGTGACCTTCAATCTCAAAGTGACGAACGTGGCAATATTGTTTGATACACGCGTTAACTCTACACACGCTACGGCGCTTTATGAGTTCTCGTATGGCGACCAGAAACTGATTGCTGCTACTGCCGACCTGCCGAAGTATAAACTGATTGACAAACAGGATAATCAGGATTGGGAAGAGTGGATTGAGCAGTATGAGGACCGTTACGAAGAGTTGCTTCGCGCAATCGGGGCAGGTTATTCTACGCTCAATCTGATGAACCTCGTCAATATCAAGGCGTCCATTTCCGATGGTGGACTGCTCTATTCGGAAGTGGTGGCTTGGGATGAACGCGGCAATCGTAACACAAAAGAGTCGGTGAAGAACTTCTGTGACATATTTAATAAATATATGTACGGTGCTGTATTCTTCCCTTCTGATCCGGCGACCGAACAAATGCTTGTGAAGCTTCAACCGCGCTCGTACGAAGGCTATCAGTACAATCCAGAAACGGACGACTATGAGGAAACAACCTGCTACGAACCCGAGCCGGTTATCTATTTCCCGAAGGACAAGTCCAGCTACGCATTCGAGGATTATTTCACGTCTGAACGGTTTAATACGATTCTGACCCTTACAGAGAATCTCATCAATTCATATATTGACCTCGATAACGAGTTTGATTTGGGACACGTTGAGTTTTAAGCATGTTAGCAATAATCATTAACCCTAAATCGGGCAAGTCGTATTTTCGAGCCCAGCGAATATACCTTTGGAAGTTGTTGCGTAAGCGGCACGAACCCTTTACCTACCGCGTGACGCAGTATCCTGACCATGCGATTGAGTGTGCTCGCGAGCTGGTTGAGAAAGGTTACGACCAGATACTTGTGTTGGGCGGTGACGGCACACTTTCCGAAGTGATAAACGGTATAATGCGGGCAGATTTGACACCGGAACAGCGTGCGAAAGTGCGTTTCGGGCTTATGCCGCGTGGTACCGGCAACGACTGGGGACGATTCTGGGGGCTGACGAAGAACTTCAAACGTTCATTGGATTTGTTTTTCAACGGCAAGGACCAACCGGTTGATGTTGGCTGTCTGACTTACTGGCGAAACGGCATAGAACACCATCGATATTTTATCAATTCGGTTGGCTTTGGCGTCGATCCGCTTACCTGCAAGTATGCTATCGGTCTAAAACCCTATATTGGCAGCCACCATGTGAATTATCTCTTCGGTTTGTTTGCCGCTTTTGCGAAAATGAAACCAATCGACATGCAGCTTCTATGCGACGGGAAAGAGATTGTCAAGGCGCCGTTGTTCACGATGAATATTGGTAACGGGCCGTTCTCTGGCGGTGGTATCCGACAGAATCCGACGGCTGACCCGCGTGACGGAATATTCAACTCGATGTTTGTGGAGAAACCTACGTTCGGGCAGATTATGCAGGCTATCCCGCGTCTCTTTGACGGCCGTTTGACTGAACTTCCGTTCATTCATTCATATGAGGGGAAGGACATCACGTTGAATACCAAGCGCCATTTGCAGTTCGAAGCTGACGGTATTTTGATGGATATCATGGGACCTTGCGAGGTGCATTGTTTGCATCACGCGCTTCAGATGACTGTACCTCAGTATTGCTGATTATGAAAGCGCTGATTTTTGCCGCAGGATTGGGGACTCGCTTGCGTCCTTTTACGGATACAATGCCAAAGGCATTGCTTCCGCTTGCAGGACACACGTTGCTTGAGTATCAAATTGCCAAACTTCGTGCGGCAGGGATTACGGATATGATCATTAATGTTCACCATTTTGCGGATAAGATTATCAATTTTGTGCGCGAAAATGACGGCTTCGGGTGTAATATCTCTTTTTCCGACGAGCGCGATTGTCTTCTCGAAACCGGCGGCGGACTCCGTAAGGCATGGAATACCTTTGCAGTCGCTTCCGATGAGCCGCTTTTGGCGCTGAATGCAGATATACTTTCCACAATCCGTCTAAAGGATGTAATAGCAGCTTATAAGTCTTGTGAGTGCGATGGCTTGCTGGGGGGTCGTGAACGCCAAACTCAGCGCTACCTCTGCTTTGATGAAGCCAATCGTCTTGTCGGTTGGACGAATATCGCGACCGGTGAAGTCCGTCCTGCTCATTCAACCTTTAACCTTCAAGCCTCCACGAAACTGGCTTTTTCCGGTCTACAAATCCTTTCTCCTTCTGTCCTGCCAATGCTCGACGCCTACGCGCAACAGGTCGGTGACAGGTTTTCCGTTATAGATTTCTATCTTTCCACTTTGCCTGCTGGACAATTCTATGCCTGTCAACCGCAGGGCGAACTGCTCGATGTCGGCAAAATCGACCAACTAACCGAGGCTGAAAACTTTGCAAAAAAGCACCTTTCTGACTGTTTTTTGGCAAAAAATGCATAAAATGCATATTTGATTTGCATATTTCAAAAAAATGTAGTACCTTTGCCGCTTGAAATGAAAAGATGGCTATACTACATAGTATTACTTTTCGTAACAATTGTCCTTTCGGGCTTGTTTTCCACGCGTGCGTATGCCCAAGCGGACAACCTTGCCGGCACCTATGGCACGGAGTTTTGGCTGGGATTCCTGCGCAATAACGCCGTAGAACCCGAAAATCCGACCATCAAGATTACTATTTTTGCTGTCGCAGAGAAAAAAGTTGATATCGTGGTGGCACTCGGGGCAACCGGCAATCAATTGGGTACGATATCGATTCCTGCCGGTGGCGGTTTCGGTAAGTTGGAGAATGTAACGCCGGCTTCCGTTTATCCGACCAAGGACGAAGCCGAATCGAAATTAAGCAAAGGCGTTATAATTTATTCCAAGGACAACAAAACCAAATTCTCTTGTTATGCGTTAATTGAGGCAGGCGCGAATGACGGTTCGACACGTGATGCGACGTTATTGCTTCCGAAGGATTTGCTGGATAAGGAGTATTTTATTCAATCCTATCCTACGGATACCAAATCTACGGAGTTCGTAGTTGTAGCGACGGAGGACGAGACATCTATTTCTATCACTCCTACAACCAAGACTTCCAAGGGCACGACTGCCGCCTTTACGGTGGATTTGAACAAGGGCCAATCCTACCTCGTGCAAAGTGCTCCTCCCAGTCCGGATGGGATGGACTTGAGCGGTTCGTCTATTTGTAGTAACAAGCCGATAGCCGTATTTACCGGTAACGAGGCTACAATGATACCGAACACCGGCGCATATTCCTTGAACCACACGTTTGAACAGGTAATCCCCCAAACAATGTGGGGAACCGATTTTTATATTGCTTTGGCTGGGGAAACGAGCCGTAACATGTTCAACGTAACGAGTTCTTACGCCGGAACAAAGGTAACCATTAAGGTCTATGACCGAAAGAATAACAAGGTCATCACCACCGAAGAAACGATTACCAAAGCCGGAGGCTCTTTACACACTCCTGACACACTTATATTGCGCAAGAACGATGAACACACAGATGTCGTTATTCACGCGGATAAGCCTGTCCTTTGTTATACGTATCTCACTTGCGGTGGCGTCAATACTGACGATTATGACCATAGCTGGGGTAACCCTGCGAACGCTTTGGCTGTACCTTGGACGCACCGTGCGAAGGAAATGAGTTTCTATACCTCAGAGATTGAGAACCAGACCGACGGTGCGCCCCAGCGCTATTTCATTCAGATTGTCACAGATAAAGCAGACGATGGCAAAATCGTTGTGGACGGCACTGCGCTGCCTTCGACTGCATTCAAAGAGTTCGGTGCCGACAATAGTATGGTTTATACCAACTACGAGCTGAAAACGCATGGCAAACACCGTATAACGACGGTAGGACAAGGATTTACGGGTTTTGTATATGGAATGACTTCGGAGTCTCGTGCTTACCAATATACCCTCGGTTTTGACCCGCCGAAATATCTCGATTCGCTCTTTATTGAGAATAAGGATAACGTGATGTCGCCTTATTCCTATGACTTGCCTTACATGGAAAATCAAGGCTGGTATCAGCGTCAGTTGGTGGACTTCCCGATAGATGAGCAACGCATTGATACCGCCTACGTGTGCGACAGTACCGTATTGAATTTCTTTGGTCAATTGGCGGAGCAGAACAAGACAGACGAGGTGATTTGGAAGATTTACAAGTGCGATAAGACCGGTAAAAAGATTGAGCCCGCGATAAAGACCATCAACAGCTCGTTCAATGGCTCAACGATGCACAAACAGGCGCATCAGTTTATCGTTGACCCGCAATTGGATTTGCCGCCGGAACAGCGCGACCCGTTCACGTACTACTCAGTTGATATGGAGAAGTACAAAAAGCACTTGATTTGTACGAATCTGCCACCTGATGCAGATACCTTACGGACGATGGTGCGTGTGCAGCGCGAATATAATGATACAACATGGCGTATTCTCTGCGTGACAGAGACAATGAAGTTCTTCAAGCACAGCGACAATTTCGTGGAGAACCTGACGGGAGGTGGCCCGAATGAGGAGATTACGTTTGCATTCAACCCGAAGGGAACAGACCCGAATACCATGGCGTTTATCCCGGGAAAAGACAACACTTGGTCACGCAAATATCGCACGGCAACAGGTTGTGACTCTATCGTGACCCTTAAGATTTTCGGTTGTGATACTATTTTCCATCGTGTTGACACCACTGTTTGCCAAGACTCCTTGTACAAACTCTCCATCAAGGACGACAGGGGTATTGTTCGTTTCTCCGATACAGAAACGAAGTTTGACGTTAAAACCCAGCAGATGTTGTTGGCGGAGGCAAAAGCAGACCCGAACGGCAAGTTAAATCCTTATACCAAAGAGTATCTGAGCGTGCTTACCACCAGTGGTTGCTTGGAGGAAACGTCATCGATGACGGAAGAAGAAAAGAAGATTCTCAACCAGTATAAGGAACACTGCAAGAACAATTTCAAGGGCTGTCCCGATACTTTCAAGTTGAATCTGACTATCAAGCCGCGACTGCAATTCCCGTTGGTGCCAAAACAAATAGAGTGGTGTACCTTGGGTGATGAAACGGCGACTTACCCGTGGAAGAACGCCCATGGTGATGTGATTGCGAACATCCAGCAGACAGATTCGCGTTTCGATGAGAATGGTATAGGCGAATTCCGTGATACAACATGGTACGACGATTGCACCAAGTGCTCGAAGTGCGTGATGGAGATAGATATCTTAAAACTCCACATTGCGAAAGACGTGACAAAGACGGTTCACATCTGTCAGAATCAGTCCTACCAGCACAACTTTGGCGGAACGCCGAGTGTGACGCAAACCTACTACGGCAAGGATTATCCGGTTGGTGTACCCCAGACATTCACCAAGCAAATTACTATCGGTTCCGGCGACGAGAAGTGCGAATACCAAAGCACGCTCATCCTTATCGTTCATCCTTCCTATTCCGGTGAAAACGCTTTGTCGGCGGATTCAATCACCTGCCGCGACGATAATGCGTTCTACAAGTGGTCCGACCACCCGAAAACCGGCAAGGGCGAACCTCACCGAATGATTTGGATGGAGGATACCAAGACGCACCTCAAGCAGAAAGTCTCTACCGACAAGATTCCGCTCAACGTGGCGGGCTCGTATATCCTGTGGGATTCTCTTAAAACCACCACTTGTACCGAGTGCCAGCAACACGCTTGCGACTCAATTTGGAAGCTCAACCTTCTTATCGCCAAAGAGGAAACTAAGATTGACTCCTTCGGTTTGTGTCAGGACAAGGAGTTGGATTACGAGTGGGACAACAAGCATTTCTATTACTATAGCGATAGCTATAAGGGCATCAAAAAAACGCCATTTACCATCCTCAAAACCAGCGACTGGCTGAACAAAACCTGTTCCGATACCAAGGTGTATGTGGATAACACAACCTACATGGCGCACAACCAATATGGTTGCGATTCCCTGCATATTCTTAAGATACACCTTGATAGTGTGTACGTCACAAGTATAGACACCTTCATCTGCGAAACGGAAACGTATGATTTCTTTGGCGAAAAGTTCAAGTGGGACTATAAGCCCGGCGAAGCCAATGTCTATACGAAATCCAAGACCGTTCCTACCGAGTGCCATTGCGATAGCGGAGTAACGCATGTGATACATGTTCGTCCCGCTTATGGCAACCTCAAGGACGCGGATGAAACGGCCTGTCAGTACATGAAACCCGGCGATGTCGAATTTTATACGTGGAAGGACCATCCTCGTGACGGCGAACCCGCTCGCGACATCTGGATGCTGAATACCGCTACCAACAAAGGCAAGAAAGTCCGCACCGACCAGATTCCGCTGAATATCGCCGGCACGTTTACCCTCATTGACTCGCTCAAGACCAAGACCTGTCCCGATTGCAAGGACAAGGGCTGTGACTCTATCACTTCCCTTCAGCTGACTATTTATCAGTCCTTCGTGGACCCGCATAGCATTCAACTTTCTTCAGAGAGTTACTGGTTGTGGGACGATACCTTGTTCCTTGGCGGCGTGGATGTGAAAGTGCCGACGTCTGTCACCTATACCCACAAAATCGTTGTCCCCGGAACGGATTGCTACACCCACTATCAGCACAAGACCAGTCACGGTTGCGACTCGGTGGTGACGTGGTGTATCAAGGTTGGCGAGGTTTTCCGCGATACCAGTTATGCTTTCGTCTGTGACAATTGTGAATATCTCTGGCACATTGTGGATCCGAATACCCACAAGACCAAAGATACGCTCCTTTCCGGCGCAGAGATACCACGGGCAGGCGATACCATCAGGCACTACGCCAAGTATAAGACCCAAATGGATTTTGACTCCATTTATACGCTCATATTAGTCGGTTTCCCGACCAAGTATAACGGTCATCCTGTCACACCCGCGGATGCGCCCGAAACAGCCGAAGTCTGCCAAGGCGAAGACTTCAATTGGGTAGGTCACCCGGGACAGCGCGACGAGCTCTACATCATCAAAGGCGGTATCGCTACGCCCATTAAGACGAACACCTTTATCAAGACCATCTCGCAGGAGTACGGCGAGTATCTCATTCGCGATAGCATGGTCACGGATACTCTCTTCTACAATACCCGCACCAAAACCAACGAGCCTGTACATTGCGACTCAATCTGGGAACTCAAACTCACCGTTCATCCGACCTACACCGAGAAGTTCCCGCTCAATCTGACGCCCTATGACGAAGACCTGTGCTCCAACGAAGCGCTCTTGTGGTCTAACCGACTCTGGGTCGGCTATGACTACGATAAGGCTGCCCATCCGTTGACGCCTGCTTCCATGACCACTGATTACGATTCGATTATCTATATCCCGAAGTCGGCAAATCTCCTCTTCAAAGACTCAATCGTCACGGACGGCTCCATCTTCGGTTGCGATAGTGTCAGCTATCTCAATATCCACATCTCACGCTATGATACCACGTGGCATCGTGACCACATCGGCGATAACAATACAAACTGGTCTTTTGGCGGCAAGGGTGGTACGTTCAGCTATAACGGCAAGTCCAAGATTACCCGTGCGGACCTTATTGCGCCGACCGAAGCCGACTACAAGGATCCTGACCGCCATGATATATACCGCTACTTCTTCACCGATACCTTGCACTCAACCCTTACCGGCTGCGACTCTATCGTTTGGGACTCTGTTTATATCCATCCGTCCTACCGCTTCCCGTTCGATACCTTGCTTTGCTCGAATAACGACTGGGATTGGCGGCCCGAGTCTCCCAATGCCGCTCAATTCAAGAATGTCAATCTCTGGCTCACCGGCACGTATTACGACTCACTATGGACCGAACCTTGGCACATTGACTCCGTCTATGTGCTCAACCTCACTATCCAGCCCGGCGCTAAGCACAATTTTGGAGCGAATATTTGTAAGAACGACACGCTGAAGTGGGACGGCGATGATATCTACTACCGCGACAATTATACCTCTATCACCCACACCTATAAGACCGGCTCTGAGTGTGACTCCGTGCTTATCTTTACGCCGGTATTCTACGAATACTACCACTTCGATACCGAACATATTCCGGGTGATTCGCTATGCCGCTTTGACGAATATACGTGGATTTCCGCGGGCGAGACCACGCCACACACCGCAGCGCTCCGTGGCGAGAAGGGCGAGCACTTTGATGCTATTCCTACTGATACGTTTGATATCTCCGCCGATGGCGATACGATTGGTATATGGATTACGATTTACGACTCCCTCCACACCACCGCACCTTGCCATTGCGACTCCACTTACACGCTGCGTTACTACGTCAAACCCGCCTTCCGCTATTACGAGGAGATGACCATCTGCACCAACGACACTATCGAATGGCGCGGACAGACGCTCTATGCCGACCTCGCGACCACCATCTATACGCAGGATAGCTATCAAACTACCGGCGGCAACTGCGATTCCATCTATTACCTCACACTCCACGTCAACCAAGCATATGACAGCCTGCGCTACGATACTATCTGCGGTAACGACAAACTCTTCCTCTGGGAAGGACACGACCTCACACCGTGGCTGCGGCTACACGATACCGATACACTCCCGTCCGACACCTCTTTATATACACGCTATCCAACCGAACTCGGTTGTGACTCTATCTTCCGTTTGGAACTCAACGTCCGCCCGATACTCACCGAAGAGTGGGAGGATACCATCTGTGTCGGCGAAACCTATGCCCTCAACGACAAACGATTTACCGTAACCGGCGTTTATGCCGATACCCTCAAGAATAGCTTCGGTTGCGATAGCTTTGCTATCGTACACCTGCAAGTTGTGCCCGCTACGAAGTTCACCGTCGAACCGATGATTATTTGTGCCGATAACGGTGCCTACGACCTTGTCTTTGCCTTTGACCCCAAGACCGGCTATCAGCCGCGCGAGGTCAAGATTGTCTATGACTCGCTCGCTCAAGCTTGCGGATACCCGAAGGATACCGTCACTTTGCCGGTTGTCGGAAATATCGTTGCTATGGAACTTCCCGTCACCGACGAACTCTACGTCCGCCCGAATGACTATTCCGCCAAGATTTACTTTGATAACGGTACCTGCGACGACCCCGAAATGCAGCGCGTGGACTTCCACTTTACCGTCGATTACCCCAACTGGCTGCTCGAGCAACGCTGGGCGGACGCTATCGGTATCCTCGCTGCCAAGTATAACGGCAATTACACCTTCTCCGCCTACCAGTGGTACAAGAACGGCGAGAAACTCGTGGGCGAAACCAAGCCCTACTACTTTGCGCCGCAATACCTCGAGGTCGGTGCCGAATATAGCGTCGAACTCACTCGTGCCGATGACTCCGTTGCTGTCATGACATGCGCTCTTACTGCCGTGCAACGCGATAACACCCTCACGCCGCAGAAACCATACGTCAGCGTCGTGCCCACTTTGGTCATAAAGGCTAATCCTGTCGTGCACATCCTTTGCAGCCAGTTCGGTGGCGACTTTAGAATATATAACCCCTACGGCTCACTCATCGAGGACGGCAAGTTTACCCCGGGCGAACATAACGCCTACGAGGTCAAACTGCCTGCCCTGTCCGGCATGTACCTCTTTGAACTGAACCAAGAAAACGGCGAAGTCCGCACCGTCAAAGTAATCGTCGAATAAAAAATATTAATTATTAATTATTAATTATTCACTAAAAATATTGACCCTGTTCCTGCTTCTGCCTCTCTTCGCGGCAGCGCAGACGCGTGTCACCAACGACTACTCCACCAACTCCGACCGACTACGTACCTCTTCCGGTAAACGCGTCAATGCCACCGGTCTGCGTACTACGGCGTATGACGGTGTGCACCACCTCGTCGGCTTACACCTCGATGGCGGATACTCCGCGTTCTTTGGCAATATTCCCGGAATGAAAACCGCCCCCGGAGGCTATACTGCCGGATTCGGCCTCGACTATTGTTATACCGGTCGCGGACTTATTATCCAAACCGGTCTCGGCATACGTTGGCAGGATGTACAGAACCGCTTTGGTGCCGATTCACTCATCGTCGATCCCGCTACTGATTCCGAAGGTATCAACTTCAAGCTACGCTACGACTTTACCGACCGTATCGACCGCGCACGCAATATCTACCTCCAAATACCCATTCAAGCCGGCATGTACTTCTATAGCTTCTATTTCCTCGCCGGACTGAAACTGCATGCACAGGTTGCCGGCTGGACACAACCCTTCGTCTATGTTTCCACCTCCGCATCCTACGACCGCTATATCGGCAACTGGGAAGAAATGGATAACCACGGCTACCGCAAAGAGGTCGAAGAACTACGCAACGAACCACAACTCAAACTCAGCTTCGATGCTATGGCGGCCTTCGAGATTGGCTATGAATGGGCATTCGGTAACTACGGCAAGAAAGGCTATCGCAAACAGGCAGCCAAGGACTACCGCCTGCGACTCGCCGCTTTCCTCGACCTCGGACTGCTCGATATATCACCCAATACAAAGAACGATCCATATACGATTCCAAAGGAAACACCCTACGACTTCTCTACCTTTGAGTTTAACCACATGCTCTCCACTGCCACCGCCGCTGACTACCACTTCCGGAACCTCTTTACCGGTGTCCGACTATCCTTCTTCTTCTTCGGATACCAATCTACTGAGAAATGTATCCTCTGCGGTCCTCTCGGAGACGAAATCAAATTAAGAAGATAAAAAAGTGCGGTTGCCCGCACTTTTTTTGTTAAACCGTTAAATAGTTAAGATGGTTTCGTTTCACTCGAAGTTATTGATTACACTTCTAAATTATAGTGTAAATCACCGATTTTTACTATTTCGGCATTTATCATTCCCATACCAGACAAAAGTGCCAAGCAAAGGGTATACAGTTTCGTTCTCATATTTTAATAATATTAGATTCCTTTATTTCAGTTTCCAATTCTGCCACGTGTCAGCAACGGCAGTAGCCGGCATCACACACGGTGTCTGAGATTTGCCGTTCTTGACCACGGACTGCTGACGGACATTGGTAGTAATATATTCGCCTAAGGCTTTTAATGTTACATCGCCCTTGGTCTCCTGCAATTTCTTCAACAGGTAATAGGTAAACATACCATGCTGCTCATCCACGATGGGATATGCCGTCTCTTGACCTTGCGCAGCGGAAAATACAACCATATTCCCTTGTGGTTGTCCGGCGATGGATTTGAGTGCCACGCCACGAGCAGAAGCCAACATTCCTTCGTTATCGCGTTTTGAGCCGGAGAAGCAGGCATCCATAAAGACTGTTACGGATTTGGCATTCATGGCACCGAGTTTTTGATAAAGTTCGTCCAATTTATAAGCAGATGCCATATAGCGACCGTCCCCGTCTACCGGCAACAAATAGGAAGATTTGCTTGTTTCGTCAGGAATACCGTGTCCGGCGTAATAGACAATCAGGGAAGCATTGCCGTCAAAGGCATTACAGATGTCGTTAAGCCATGATAGTTGGATGCGGATATCGTTGAAAGAGGCATTTTCAACGAAATGGACGTTGTCAATAGGAATGCCCAACGTTTTATGGCAGTATTTTTGGAAAATAGCGCCGTCGTTCTTGGCAAAAGGAACTGATGTCTCGTTTTTGTAATCTTCATTGGCAAAAATAACAACAAACGTATTGGGGTTAGAAGCACCCGTTTCCGGAATATTGGTATCGACTTGGGATTTGCCGGCTTTGAGTTTGGTGGTGGTAATGTTTTGACGTGATTGAGGTGTGTTCGCACCTGCAAGATTCAAGTCAATCGGCGCAAAGTTATACTCGATTTCCGCCAAGTTATAGTTCACAGCATCGGTGTTGCGGTAGGTATATTCTTTGCTATCGGGTAGCGTTATGGAGATTGATGCCAATTTGAATTGGTCATCCTTGATTTGAAGTTGGAAGGTAAGTTTCTTGTTATCCCAATTCTTTTTGAAGTTTGGCGCTTCAGCAAGCGGTACAGCCATATAAAACGTGCCATACTGTTCATCTGTCATAGCGAATACCTCATTGTCCGCATCGTATTTTCCCAAAGTTGGATTGATGGTAATGGATTTTAGGTGAAAAGCGATATAATTTTGTTCCGCTTCTGCCAATAGTTCTTTGATTTTCTGTTGTCGAGTTTGGTCGTTGACACGCTTTTGCCAGTCAATAGTACGTTCAAATTCGCCTTTCTGCTGCCACTCATTCACACGTTTCTCTATATACTCTTTGGCAAAAATGGAAAACGGGTAATAGAATGCTAATTCGGTTTGTGAAACTCGTTTAAGTCGATCGTACGGCATATCATCATAAATACGGGCATTAGAGGCGGTATAAATAGTTACGTTTGGGCATAACTCAAAAGCGTTCTTTCCAATACTTGTAACACTGTTGGGGATTACTATTGACTTTAAATTGAAGCAGCCTCTGAAAGTGCGGTCGCCAATGCTTGTGACACTATTGGGAATTACCATAGATGTCAATTCGTAACAATCTCTAAATGCATTTTCCCCTAAACCGGTAATGGAATTTGGGAGAATTACAGAATTGAGAACATTGCATCCCCAAAAAGCACAAGCATGAATGTAAGTAACATTATCCGGAATAACGTATGTTTTATTAACTTTACCTGCCGGATAATTCAAAAGTTTCATTCCCCTCCTTTCAAATAAAACGCCATCTATGTCACAATACTTTGGGTTGTCACTTTCTACATTAATGGATGTCAAATCTTGACAATGACCGAAAGCTCCGTAAGAAATGTTTGTAACATTGTGAGATATTGTTACAGAAGTTAGACTGTTGCATTCGGCAAAGGCATACATTTGTATGCTACTGACGCTATTCGGAATAGTAATAGTGGTAAGATTACTACATCGACGGAAAGCATCATAACCAATATTCTTTACTTGATATTCCTGTCCTTTATATTTTACAGAAGAGGGAATAGAAATGTTTTCCATGTAGCAATATATATTGAAAGCAAATCGATAGAGAGCATCATCCTCCGGTACTTCTTCATCAGTAAAAAAGTTTTGGAAAGTAACCTCTGCTGTTTTGTTCTTGCTATCGAGGTTATAGTACACATCTCCTATTCTGATGCCATCTGTACCGGCATGGACAGAGCCAATGCCTGTCAAAACGGTAAATATGAGTGTAAAAAGTTTTGCTTTCATTGTATAAGCGTTTTATTAATTTCGAATTTGCCTGCAAAGGTACAAAAATATACGCTATGCATTAATCAGTATCCGTTAGGGTTGGATTGTTGCCAATGCCAGGAGTCTCGGCACATTTCGTCGAGGCCGAATTGAGCTTTCCAGCCGAGTTCTTTTTCCGCCTTCGTGGGATTGCAATAGCAAGTGGCAATGTCTCCGGCTCTGCGTGGCATAATCTGATAGGGTATATCCACGCCGTTGACGCTCTTAAAGGCATTGACGACCTCCAAGACGGAGTAGCCGTGTCCGGTTCCGAGGTTATATATAGCGAGACCTTGATTGCGGGTGATGGCTTGCAAGGCAGCAACGTGTGCGGAAGCGAGGTCCACGACGTGTATATAGTCTCGGATACCTGTTCCGTCGGGCGTAGGATAATCGTTGCCGAAAACGCCGAGTTTGTCTCGTTTGCCGATAGCGACCTGCGTAATATAGGGCATGAGATTGTTAGGAATACCGTTGGGATTCTCGCCGATTCGTCCGGAGGGATGTGCTCCAATGGGGTTGAAGTAGCGTAACAGCACCACATTCCATTCGGGGTCAGCCTTTTGTACATCCATCATGACCTGCTCCAACATCGATTTGGTTTGGCCGTAGGGGTTGGTGCACTGTCCTTTGGGGCATTCTTCGGTAATGGGAATAATCGCGGGGTCGCCATAGACGGTGGCAGAAGAGGAGAAGATGATATTCTTGCAGCCGTGTTTGCGCATGACGTCCAAGAGCACAAAGGTGCCGTTCATGTTATTCTCGTAATACTCCAAGGGTTTGGCGACTGATTCGCCGACGGCTTTAAGTCCTGCGAAATGAATCGCCGCATCATAGTGGTTGTTTGCAAAGACGGCTTCGAGTGCCTCTCGGTCGCGAATATCGGCTTCGACGAAGGGCACTTCGGGGATACCGATAATCTCCGCCACGCGGCGTAATGCCTCGGGATTGGAGTTATATAGATTGTCTATCACAAGGGCAGTATGACCTGCCTTGTATAATTCGATTAAGGTGTGGGAACCGATGAATCCGGCTCCGCCGGTAACTAGTATCTGCATATTGATTCGGTTATCTATCGTGTATCTATCGTATATCTATCGTGTATCTAACGTATATCTATCGTTTTTGGTTCGGGAAAGAATAACTAAAAAAGAGGTGAGGGATAGATACCTTTTGCGCAGAGTTCGGCAAATTTAGCGACTACTTGGGGACGATCGGTGGCGTAGGTGACACCAAACCACTTGCTGGGAGTATCCAGCACTCTGCAGGTTGCTTTGCCGGAGTGAATGAGAATATCCACCATAAGCGGGATATAGAATTCGGACTTCAGTTCGTTGCCATGCTCGCGGAGGAAGGTGACGAAGTAGTCTTCGGAGTAACGGAAATAATCCGGCGTGAATGCCCACATATTCATCGAGACAGGTGTATTGTCTTCGAGCGGTGTTTTGGTGTCGCCTTCGATGAATCGGATAACGCCATCCTCCTCACGGAGAATCTTCGTGCGTTCGGTAACGTCTGTGAGATAGCCTTTGTCGTCGGTTTTACATACGCCGCGAGCGACAGTTCCGGACTCGGAAAGGGTATTCGCCACGCGGTATCCGACCATAGCATATTGGCCTTCTGTGCCTTCGATGGAGCGGAGGTAATCGGCCAACACCTTGAAGGATTCTCTGCCATAGTAATCGTCGGCATTAATAACTGCAAACGGCTCATGGATAACGTCTTTGCCCATCAGCACAGCGTGATTGGTTCCCCACGGTTTTTCACGACCTTCCGGCACATAGAAGCCGGCAGGAAGGCTGTCTAAATCTTGGAAGACGAGTTCAACGGGGATTTTGTCAATGTACTTGGAAACAATCTTTTCGCGGAAATCCTGTTCGAAGACGCGCCGAATGACAAAGACCACTTTGCCGAATCCGGCCTGAATAGCATCGTAAATCGAATAATCCATAATGGTCTCTCCATTGGGACCTAGTCCGTCGAGTTGTTTGAGACCTCCGTAACGGCTGCCCATGCCGGCAGCAAGTACAAATAGAGTAGGTTTCATAGTATATTTGTTAATGAATATTATTTCTTCTTTTCTTTTATCCAGTTAAAATCGTGTTTGAAGACAAATCCGACGCCTTCAATCATCGTTGCCTGTCTGAGGGAGTATTTATCAACGCTGTGTGTGTATCCTTTCAGACGGAGTTTCCCGTTCGGAGTAAGGAAATACTCAACATCCAAATCGCCAAAGAATGGTCGGTTGGTAACGTCATTATAGCGGTATCCGAAGTTTCCGTTGATGACGAGCCGGTCAACAGGGTGCAGCGAGAATACCGCTTCATATTCCTGTTGCGTTTCATCGCCGCTGCCCTCTGAACGGATGTTGAATCCGAGCGTGAAGGCATTGGTCAGTTTGCCGAGCCAAGCATTGATTTGTCCGGTGATAGTCGATGAAAGGAGCGAATAGGTTTCGTTGATTCCGACTCCGGCATTGGTTGTATTACGCATGTATTCGGGCGTGTAGAAGCGTCCGAAAACCAATAAGTACACCACCTGACGCATAAGCATCTCGTCCGTGTTGATGACGGAACGTACTTGGTTCTCGATGGTTTCTTCGGAGCGCGGGAGTTCGATGTCAAAGCGAATCAGCGGATTGGAAAGAGGACCAAGCAGGTTGACGGAAGTAATCACCGGAATAGATGTTCTGCCGGAAATAAGGTTCTCGGTTTCCGTGCCGAAGAGGTCTTTGAGGGAGGCGGTGACTTGATATTTGGCGGTAACGTTGAGAATCGGTTCTTCAGGCTCTCCGTTCCAGATTATTTGTGAGCCTTCCGCGACAGTGAATTCACGGCGGATAACGTTGGCAATCGTTAGCCCGATTTTGCCACCCTGCAACGTGTATGTGCCGACCAGTTTATACTCGTCGGTGGCATCATCCATCGTGAACTTAATCGAGCCGTCGCCACGTGCCAGAATCTTGTCTCCTGTACGTTCATTGAGCGTGAGTTCGAAGAGCGTTTGCGGGTCAATGTCAATGTTCAGCCCCATACGGAAACGGGAAGCCGCCGCTTGCGTTTCGGCGGGTTTCTTGCGCTTCGGGATAATGGATTTTTTCGCCTCTACGACTGGTTTTTCCTTCTCGTTATGGTTGTAGAATGTGATGAAGGAGTTGTCAGCCGCCGAAGAAGCCCCGTCCACGGAGATGCGGAAGCGGGATTTGCCGACCGCCATAGCGTCGGCGGAGAGAACGATGTCATTGTCCGGTCCTTCAAGGCGGATAGTACCGTCTGCATACATCTTGCCGGACATGAATTGCCCTTGCTGGTCAGGCAGATTGATAGCCATCGTATGGTCGCATCGTCCGGTGAGGTTCAGACGGAAATTGCGGAAGTATTCATCATGGGTGAGTTTGCCGTCAAAGTAGAATGGATTGCCCTCCTCATCCCGTAGCGTAATATTCGGGAAAATGATAGCGGTGGAATCCATAAAGACGGAGTCGTTGAAGGTATATCGGCAGCCGGTAAACGGAATCGTCAGTCCAGCATCGATACCTTTGACGCGTGTCATAACCCACACTTTCTTGCCTTCTCCGCTGACCGTAACCCGACCGGAGCCGTAGCCGCTGATATCGGAAAGGAAGTTCTGCGTCCAGTGATTAATGAACGCCAGCGGGATAGAGTCGGGGAAGATGTCTATCAAGAACCGTCCCTTTTTAGGTTCTGCAATTCCGTCCACGTGGGCAACCCGATGGTTCCCTTTATCCACATTTCCGTCGATGAGGATACTTCCGGTTTTACGGTCGAGGGCAATTTTTGCGACGGCATCTCCTACATGTGCACCGCACATAATAGCGGAATCAAGACGTACCTCTGCTTCGAAAACAGGCTTGGAGAATACCCCGAACAACCGTGCCCAGCCGGTTAGTTGTCCGCCTACCGTGAAGGCTCTTTCCGGCAGCGCAAACGGCATCAGTAAGCCGGCATTGATATTCGCCAAGGTTATTTGCAGTGAGTCCGTCATACGCGGAGATGCCACACCGTTGGCAGCAATCACCTGCGATTTGCCCAAAATACGGAAGTTGGAAAAAGTAAGCGAAGTGTCTGCTGCACAATAAGCAATATCTGAATCGTCAATCGCATAAACCGAATCGCCCAATTGAATGATGCTCGGCTGCACATGAATCTCCACCAACGGTCTGCCGGCATAATGCATAAAATGCGTCTCTACATCCAAAGTGCCAAAGCTCTTGGCTGGCGGCAAAGCGTGGATATCCAGCCCTAATAACAAGGAGTCACTATAGGCTTGAGTGTGTGCTTTAAACACCGTACTATCCACCTCTAAAGACAGGTCGATATTGGCGGAACCGCTGTCATCGCCTGCGGTAAGCGTTAAATCATTGAGTTGGGCATTTCCGGCGATAACGGCGGGGAAATACGTCTGTAGCGACCAGTCTTGCTGTTCTTCATTGAAGAAGCCTTTAATCACCGGATCATCGCTAATCATTACAGGCAGTTGTAACATTTCCTGTATTTCCGTAATTTTATGCCCATAGAGGTAGAACGTCAGTTCGTTGTTCGTTTGTTGCGCCATTATCTGCCGGTACCGCTGGGTGGAGAATACTGATGGCAGATAGCGTGCCAATTGCTTGGCCAGCGATTTGGGCAGGCTAGTATAAGAGAAATTGCCTTTGGCAGTTCCGGTTAACAAGTCCGATTGCAGTTTGAGCGTCAAGATATTGTCCTGCCGGTCCGAAGTAAGTGTGAACTTATCCATCTGCACGGAGTCTGCCCCAATACGCAGTTTTACGTCATCAAGTTGTGCGCTGATAGTGGCATTGTCAAGGTCGTGCCCGATATATTGAATGTTTGCCGTGGCGTTAATTTCGGAGTCGGGATAGCGTTCAATCAGTCGTAAATCATTGGGGCGCAGATGATGTACATTCAATTGCGCTTCGATGCGTTTGTCAATGTTTTTGAAGTCCACCAAACCGGCAAGGTCAAGTTTGAGATTCTTGTCGTTGATTCGTAGCGTGCCTTCGGCATATTGGTCCTCCAACATCCCGTTTAGACGAATACTGCTGTACCGATAGCCGCGATATGTTATGTTCTGGATAGTGCCATTTGCTTTGCCGTGAGGGGCTTCTCCGGCTGCTAATTGCCAGTTCGTTGATAGGGACATCGAGACGGAACCTAAATCTTTCTGCGCCAGCAAACGCCCGAGATAAAAGCGTTTAGTCCCGACCTCACCCGTCAAGGTGGCAGATGTAAAGTCTTGATTGGTGACACACGTCCCGTCTGTCGTTACAACGCCCAAGGATGTGCGGAAAGCCCCTCTTAGGGTTAAGTCATGTAATCGTCCTCGCAATTCGCCTTGATAATGTATATCGCCTAAACGAAGAACAATAGGCGGCAGACGGAACGGCTTGCCTTGAATGCCGGAAACAAAGTCTTGCACCTGTGCGGTTGTAAGTGATAAGTCTTGGCAGCGGGCATTCACATAGACATTATCCAAGACCGGCAATCCTATAGCAGAGAAACTACCGAGGAATACCCGTTTGTCATCGTAGAATAACTCCAGATTATCCGCTGCTATACTATCCAATGAGCCTTCGAGGTCAGCCGAGAAAGCCAAAACGCCTTTCACTCCGCTGAAGTCTCGCATAAAGAACTTAAGGTCGCGAGGCGTAATACGTGCTTTGTTTACGTGCAGGCTCATACGAATGGCTGCAGCGTTATCGCGGAAATAGTGTCCGAACGATTGCGCTATATCCTTTTTGGGGAATTGGGTCTGAACGCCGGAAGCATCCAAATGGGAATTCGGCAGTTGTACTTTCAGTTTCGGCAGGATAATTATCGTATCATTTGCTTTCAGATGCGCTTGTACTTCCGTCACCACAAACTCTTCCGAAAAACGACTGAATCGAGCCCGTTTAGCCTGTGTCATACCAACCGACACAGCCAATTCCTTAATTTCCGCATCTAAAGAATCTTTCGACAAATGATGTAATGAGAGCGACGCTTCAGGTACGTTAAACGCAAAAGTGTCATATCTCGCCTGCACGTCATGGAGGTGAATATCGTGTAGTTGGATATCTAAATTCAGCGGTCTTTTAGTGGTGTCTTTCGATGCGAAGGCCCGCACTAAAAACATGTAGTTATACTCCCCGTTGGGCAAGCGGTGTACATCTGCTCGCACGCAATCAAGGTCGATATTCGGAAAACGCAACTCGTTCTGTTGCAATGCCAATGGCGAGAAACGGGTGTATAACTGCTTGATATACAGCAAGGTATCACGCTGTTGATCTTCAATGTAGATGTCGTTTAGGGTTATGCGCATCGGGAACTGATACTGCACTGCACCGATTCGTACGTTCGTTTTAAGACCGCGGCTTAACTCCTCCGTAGCAAAACGTACCGCAGCCGTTTGCGCCTTCCCGGAGTACAGAAAAGCGACAGCCGCACCGATGGTTATTAAAACACAGCAGGTAAGCGTTAGCAATATTACCCAAACGTTACGCACTTATTCTATCTTTGTTCCAAGCAGGTTGTATGTTTTTTCTCCATTTGTGAGTACGAGTTGTCCGTTACGAAGCTGTAATGAGAATGCCGGTTGTTGAGCTGC
>Ga0310786_10002625_pt1 | contig 27154 bp, 44 predicted proteins | sample AusTroGonzalo_MG_FD_203881 | JGI IMG/M metagenome (GOLD analysis project Ga0310786, IMG submission 203881) | Bovine rumen microbial communities from tropical cattle in Woodstock, Queensland, Australia - Gonzalo_03 (v2) (version 2) | ecosystem: Host-associated > Mammals > Digestive system >...
TTTAGTGGATCATTTCCCGATACAAATATAACATATTGACATGGAAAAAAGAGGCCCCTTTTATGTGTTCTCCATCTTCGCTCCGCAATCGTAACAGTAGTTGACATTTCCCACCATCTCTTTTCCGCATGATGGGCACTTGACTATCCGTATAGGCTCAATTTTAGGCATAGGCGGTACCCACCATCTCGCTTCTTCATTCATTTGCGCTCCGCAATTTGTACAGTAATTGCCAGAATATGCCCCACAATATCCGCATTCGGAGCAGGTCATTGAATGCCCATATATTTTCCAGTATGCCATGTTGCTCCTCCTCTAAATAAAGCCTGCATACTTGGCGACGTACCATAGCAGTCTCTGTCGCCACCTTTTCCATGTCTTGATGCCTGCGGTGTCTGGGTAGTAGCGCCGGTGAACGATGCTATCCCAGAGACCTCGGCGGTATTCCTGCGGTATGTGCGTGAATGCCCTGTCAACATATCCGAGCTGAGCCGACAGGTCTGCCCTGCGGATGGCGTCTGCCTCGACTGCGCTGTGCGGATCGTGGCTGTGCGGCTGTCCGTCCTGCGGCCCTGCTGAGATGCCGTCGAGTGCATCGAGCTTGGCCTTGATGTGCGGATAGTCTCGGATGAGCCACAGCGCACGCTGGCGAGCCTCTGGATGTGCGGCGAGGCTATACCTGCTGCCAGCCATGAGCGCCCCTCCTGTGGTAATAGCCATAGCGTGAGTCCTGCCATATCGGCTCAAGTTGCGGATACCGCTCTGCGACCACCTCAGGCGTGAGATCTGGCTGCAGGTGCCGCTCATATGGGTTGCCGTAGATAGCGCCCTGATAGTAGTTGAACGGCAGCGCCACGATGTAGTCGTCGGAGTGCTCGTCGGCGTATGCGAGCACGTTCTGAGCGTCCTTGACCGGCATGTGCTCCAGCACGTCTCCGAAAATGATGAGGTCGTAGTGGTCATAGACCACGTTTGCGATGTCATCATGGATGATGTGCTCATACTTGCCCTGCAGGTTTCTAACGTTCGGCTCCCATACCTCACAGGCATCCATCTTGAGATAGTCGCCGAGCAGGTCATACCAGAGGCCATCACAGGCTCCGACATCGAGGCACGAGGCTCCCTCGTCATAGTGCAGTTTTATCCAGCTGACTGCCTCAGCCTTGCCCATTTCATAGCTGCTCATCGGTGTCCTCCCCTGCGAGGTGGCGGCTCAGCGCCAGCCGGTCTCGCTTGATCTGCTGATGGAACTCCTCGACCTGCGTCTTGCAGATCAGCACCGTGGTCTTGAGGCTGTCGTTCTCCTTGCGGAGCTGCCCCAGCTCGTTCTGCAGGTTCTTTACGCCGAGGATGTACTGGTCTATCAGTGCGTGCAGGCGCTCGTTGTCTCGCCGCAGGTCTTGGATGGTTTTGTCTTTTTCGGTCATTCTGGAAACCTCACTTTCGTGACCGCTATTGGGAACTCCTCTATCTCGGATGCCCAGCGAGCTGTGCCGGTGCCGTTGCACCTCTCCCAGCAGAGTGGGAAACCGCCGATGCCATCGAACAGGCTGCCGAGTGTCGCAGGTCGCTCGTACTGAGCCGAGATGCGTCTCAGGAGCCAGAACCAAAACGGCAGTGCGATGGAGTTGCCGAGTGCCTTGTAGCGTGGGCTGTCGGCTGGCTTGTGGAGCTTGCCCTTGCTGTCAGTCCACTCGCCGATGTCCGTCCAGCCGTCAGGAAAGCCCTGCAGGCGCTCGCACTCGAGTGGTGTGAGACGGCGAACGACGTTGTGCATCACTGCGCTCGGCCCTTTCGATACTAATGTCGAACTTTGATTTTCTGATATTGGAAAATCATACTGTGCGTTTTTGCCTTGATTAAATACGGAACGGTCAATGCTATAAATCAAATCTGTTGCGCTTTTGTAGTCTCGGTCTTTTAGAACACTGGCAGTATCTGATTGTTTATACTTTCCGATTGCTAACATTGAAAAGCAGAATACTGACTGATTATTCAGCGTTGACAGTGCTCCGACGTGCTCATTCTGTATCAGTATCCCTTTGCCCCCCCCCTGGTCTCCCTGCTCGCTCTTGGAAGCTGATTGCCTCTGTAGCGCTATCTTGAGCGGCTCGGGCAGCTGCTTGCCCCTTTTCTCGGCTCTCCTGAGTATCCCTGCACATGCAGTCGGGCTCAAAGAGTATTTCGGGTGCGGATGATCCTCCAAAATCTGCGACAAGCGAGAGTCTCTTTCTTCGCTGGGGAACTCCCCAGTATTGAGCGTCGTGTGTCCTCCATGCAATACTCCACTTACCCATCTCATCTGCGAGGCATCCTGACCATGACCACTCGCCGTCTTTAGGTAGAGGAACATCAGGCGCTGCTGGTTCTGAGACCTTAACGATTTCCGTGAGGACTGCTTGGAAATCTCTGCCGTTATTGCTTGAGAAAGCTCCTGTGACGTTTTCCCAGACCATAAACCGAGGTCGAGCATCGTGAGCTGTTCTTCCGTTTGCCTTTTGATCATACGCTCTCATCTCCTTGACTATTCTGACCTGCTCCATGAACAGGCCGCTGCGCTCGCCATCGAGCCCTGCACGCTTGCCAGCGACCGACAAATCCTGACAAGGCGAGCCGCCGGTGATGCAGTCCACTATCTCGAGCTCGGAGCCTTTCAGCTTGGTGATGTCTCCGACGTGGATCATGCCTCCACCTCGTCTGCCTCAAACAGGTGTCCGTTCTCGATGTAGTCCTTGATGGTCTTGTACTGCCAGCCGATGATTATCTTGCGGCTCCTCGTGCCGAGTGCGTCGCCGAAGCGTATGATGTAGAACTGCTTTGTGCTCTGGTCGAACTCGCTGACCGAGGTCAGGCGCTTGCCGAGCTTATACTTGCGTCGTGACATGGTTCGTCTCTCCTTGATGGTCTTGATGAGTGCAGGCCGCTTTTCGGCTGGCGTGCTTTTGAGTATTCCGAGCATCGACTTGGTGCGCTGAGTGCTCCAGCCGTCTCGGCGTGCTATCTCTTTGAGCTCCTTGACGAGCTTGGCGTCAGCGGCTGTCATGGTGCTCCTCCGTGAGCATACTTCCCACCACTATCTCGACGAGCCGTGCCGACAGCTGCAGCATCTGCTTGGAGTGCTCCTCGAGCTGGTTGCTCTGCTGACCGCAGTATCTCTTGCGCAGCCCTGCTATCTCGGCATCCTTGGCATCGAGCTGGTTGCGGTACTCCTCGAGGATGTTGGTCTTGGCTCTTAGCTCGGCCTCGAGCTTGCCGATCTGTATCTCCTGCTGATGGAGCTGGTATGCGGTCGTGTCCTGGTCTCGGTCGTTCTTATACAGCAGGGCCTCTGCCTCCTTGTCAGGCAGCAGGAAGTAGTACGCCGGTGCCTTGAGGGCCGTGCTGAGCTTTTCGATGTGGTCGATGCGCACGTTGATGTGCGAGGTCTCCCACTGCTGAACTGTGCCTGCGCTGTACCCTATCTGCTCGCCGAGCTGCTCCCTTGAAAGGCCCCTGATCTCTCGGAGCGTCCTGAGCCTGAGCCCGAATAACTTGCGGATGTCCATCTATACCACCTCCCTGTGACCGTCATCGAATACCTTGTAGCGTGTTATCTTGGCGACCTCATAGCCATCCCGATCGGTGATGAACTCGGTCTCCTCCTCGTAGTGCCAGCCCTCGGCTGCAGGATCTGCGACGACCGGCTTGCCCTTGAACTCCCTCGGGCTGTTTCTGATGAACGTCAGGCAGGTGTTGTAGATGCTCGCCGTCTCATGCCCTGCGCTCAGCCATGCCCCGATGCTCCTCATGAGGTGCTCCATCTTGTCGCCTGTCAGCTCCTCGATGTGCTGTCTCTCCTCCTCGGTCATCTGAGATAAAAGCTCCGCAGGAGCATATATATATATATCCTTTTCCTTTTCCTTATCCTTATCCTTTTCCTTATCAAGAATAGGTGGGTTTTTTGCTTGGGTTTTTTGCTTGGGTTTTTCTGCGGTGGTACCCTTGAGAGGTCGTCCACCCTTGGAACCATTGGATTTGTTGGCACTGTACTTGCGTGCCGATGCGTCCAGATTTGGCTTGATTAGTGTCCAAAACGTGCGCAATTTTGGCGTCAAATCGGGCTCCTTTTCGTCAAAAACGTATTCAAATATTGCAGAATACATCACGTTTTGCTCTCGTTTTGAGAGACTTTTGATCGCTTCGTAGTACGATCTGAGCATGATCACTCCGTCAGTCATCGTATTTTCGTGCTCCTTTTGTAAGAATTGAGTTGATTATTGACGCAGCATCTGAGGGCCTGCAGAACAGAAATCTGACGCCGTATCGGGCCTCCATCGTGCGCATCGCCTTGGCGAGCCGGGTGCCGGTGATGGCCCTGCTGCTGACCATCAGCCTCGGGTTCTGCCAGAACTCCACCTCGTCGAGGCATCGGATGCCATCGGTGTTCTCGACCAGCACATAGAGCTGGGTGCCGATGGCCTGTGCCAGCTTGAGCTCGTTGCGGAACCGCTCGTGCTCCTCCTTGGCACCGCCGATGTTCTGGGCGATCTCAGCCATGCTTGCCTTGGTATCGACCGCTATGGTCGGCGGCAGAGCGTAGTCTCCGACAGGCAGCTTGCACCTGACGAGCTTATCCCCTGCCGCCTCCCAGCTGGCGTGCTTGATGGCGTGCTTTTCCTTTTGTTGTCTGCTGTCCTCGATGATGTACATCAGAATGGCAGGTCGTCCTCATTGATGGGGTTGTTGAATGCCACCTCAGGAGCCGCTGTAAGCCCCTCTAAGGCTCTTTCGGGTGCCTTGCGGATGTCTGGTACTATGAACTGCCCTGTGCGGATTTTATCGGCGCTGAGGGCCGTCTTGAGGTAGAGCCTGGTCTTGGTCTCACCTCGGTCGTTGTCGTAGGTCTCCTCGCCGAGGACTATGCCGACCAGCTTGCCCACGAGGGCCTGCTCATTCCACTTGGCCTTAGTCCAGATGAAGCCCTCGTTGCTCTCCTCGACCGCCGTGATGAATGCCTTGAACATACCGAGTGCGCTCTCCTTGTAGCTCCTGATGAAGCGATGCGCATACTCGTTAGCCTTGCCCCAGTCGTCGCTGTAGCGCCCTTTCTCAGGCCCCTCGGCTATATCCCAGACGATGGTGAGGTACTCCCTGTCAGGCTTATCCTCGACCTTGATGATCTTGACGACGTAGCCGCCTGCTGCCAGCCTCGTGTGGTCTGCGCTGGCCTGCACTTTTTCCCAGTTGTCTATTTTTTTCATTAGATCAGCTCCTCCATAAGCCTTGCGAAAAATGAAACGAGTGTATCAAGACGGTCAATGCAGACGTCCAGCTTGCCCTCGACAGTGTTTGCAGGTGTGGCGACTGCTATATCCGTCAGGTCAGGAGCCTGCCTCATCTCAGCTGCTAACTCTTTGAGCCTTGCCAGTCTCTCTCTGAGGTGTGCAAGCATCTCGTCATACTCTGCGGATGAATGCCCCTTATAGGGTTCTGGCGTCGGTTCTGGCTCAGCCTCACCGAAAAGCTCCTTGCGCTCCTTGTTTGCTAACTCGCTGAGCTTGTTTGCGATTGAGCCGATACTTCTGCCCTCTTTGACGAGATGCCTCTCTTTGGCTATTTCTCCTATCTCGTTTGCTGAGATGAATGGGTGCTGTTTTCTGAGGTTGATGATGTTCTCTATCTCCTGAGGATCATCCCACTTGAAACACTTCCTTGCCATTTTTACTTTCCGTCCTTTCCTGCCTTGATGCCCCAGTAGGCTCGGATCGCTGTGTCCACTGCCTTGAGGTCGTTGTCTATCTCGTCACCGGCGAACATGCCCTCGGGTGACTTGGCTATGCTCGAGCCGTCGCTCTGTGTCTGGAAGATGTGCCTGCCGCCCTTGACGGTGGCCCTGAGCACGACCGTCGCCATGCCCTCGATGCAGACCTTTTGATCGAGCAGCTTGCCGATGGTTCTGAGCTTGCTGGAGCCGTCCTCGTTGACGTCCTCGTGCAGTATCAGATACACGATGGCATCGTCTGCGACCGCAGGGCTCTGTATGAAATTGATGAAGCTCCAGACCGCATCACCGATGGTGTTGAACAGCTTAAACTGATCGCCGCCGCCGTGGCCCCTCATAAAGAGGTTGGTCATTATGTAGCCGAAATCATCGACCACCGCCGTCTTGGTGCTCATCTTTGACAGCCCTGCCATGATGGTCTGCACGTTGTCGGTGTTGCTGACGTACTTGAACTGCCCCTTAAAAGGCAGCGGCTTGCCGAGCACGTTGACGAGGTATATCTCATCGCTCTTGAAGCCTTTGATGGAGCGGCTCTTTCCTGCACCGCTCTTTCCGTAAATGATCACAGGTATGCCCATTACGTCCTCCCTTTACTTGATGATGATGCTCGTGCGTGTGACGAGCTCAGCGCCCTCGAGCGTCTCGCCTGCCTTGAGGTGCTCCTTGATGGCGGTCTTGTTGACCTTGTACTCAACGACCCAGCAGTCGCTCGGCAGGTTCATCGGCTCGAAATTGTCAGCCAGCTCGACCGCCTCGCTGCGTCTGTAGCTGACCGAGGCTCTCGGCGTCTTGAGCTTTTCGCCGTTCAGCTGCCACTTGAGGAACTCGGTGAGCTTGTCGGCTTTATTGTTCGCCGCCCTCTCCCTCTTGGCAAGGTTGTTCTTCTCGGCCTTGATGGCGTCGGCGTCTGCCCTGAGGTCTTTTATCCAGCAGGCTATGCCCTCGAGCTTGTCCTCTCGTGCCAGCTCGAGCTGCTCGACCAGGCTGAGCGCATCCTCATCGAGGATCTCGCCGGTCTCAGGATCGAATGCCGCCTCGAGCGCCTGCTCCAGCGCCTCATTGATCTCGTACAGTTTCATGAGCGCCTCCTTAGATGATCCTTGTGACCTCGACGCCGTGCGGTACTATCACGAACACAGCGCCCTGAGCGACCGCCTCGGTGTTTATCACGATGTCGGTGCTCTCGTCTTTGTAGCTGCGCTCGATGGTATAGACCGCACAGCCGTTGCTGATGTCTATGTCCTTGAGCTCAGCCTTTTCTGGGGTTTTGATCTCAAACATGGTTGCTCCTTTCGATATTGACTATGCGGCGAGTGCCGCTGCGAATAACAAGATGGTGTAGATGAGCGCCGTGCCGATGACGGTGCCGATGATGTAGCCGAGGGCCTTGTAGGTCAGCGCCCTGTCCTGCCTGATGCGGTATCTCCTGCCGCCGATAGTGAATGTCATGGTGTCCTCCCTATCTCTCAAAGAGAGTGCTCTCATCCTCGCCGAGCATCATCGCTATCAGGATGCGCTCGGGCTTGCTCAGAGGCTTGCTGCCGTTCAGCTTGTTGTAGAGCTGCATCTGCGGTATGCCGACCTCTCCCGAGAACCGCTTGATGGTTCCGTACTTGTCTTTGATCTTGCGCTTGAGCTGTTCGTTCACTTTACTGCTCCCCTTTCCTTGAGCTCGAGGTAGCGCATGCCCCTCTTGCTGGTTCTGTTGACGCTGCCGTCCTTGTTTCTCGGAACGTAGAGTATTTCCTCCTTTGCCTCGTAGGCATCCCAGAACTCTTTGCAGACGTCATCGTAGCTGGCTGTGCAGCCGTGCCTATATGGGCAGTCAGCGCTGCCGTTGTGCAGGTCGTTTTCGTGGAAGTATTTGCAGTCGCCGCAGTGGAAATGCTCGCCCCTGAGTGCGTGATAGTCATCCCTGCTCTCGGCGACGACCTCCTGCTCGGTGTACACGACGTAGGCCGTGAGCGTGTCCATCGAGATGACCGGCTTGTCTGCGTTGACCTTGAGCCTCGAGACCTCATCCATCATCTCGTTGAACTTGTACATGAGCTCGGTCGGCGTGCTGGCCTCGACCAGCTTCATCTGTGTGATAGTCCTCGTCCTCATAAAAAAATCACCTGCTCCTTTCGCAAGTGATTATCCCAGAGTGGTGCTCCCTTTCGGTGTACACCTATATGCTTTTAGTGAATATTTTAGGAATAATTGCACTTGCAAGTTTATTTTACACCGCACGGAGCGAGAATGCAACAGGAATATCCCCTACCCTAAAAATATTTTTTCGAGGGCCTTTTGAGGCTTGCACGGCTTGCCATCGGTGATGCCCCTGTGAGCCTCTGAGCGCCGTTTTGAGCGGTTTTCGTGGCGCTGTCGCATAACTTATCGACGAGCTGACGGCAGACCGCAGAGCGCCGATTTTCGAGACCAGGCACTCCCCTTTTGGGCATAAAAAAAGCCCCTGCCGATGTGGGGGTAAAACACCGGCAGGGTGAAAGGAGGAACTCAGCCCGAGCGTCGCAAGAAGATGCAAAAGAACGACGCTGTGCGTGGGTTGCTCTCAGTCGATTATAGTAGGCCGCTTGGTGGCCGTGTTGTAGCTGACCTTGGCGATCTTGAGGATGTCGTCGAAATCACGCATCCTGATGTAGTTTTCATCTCCGATGAGCGCCGCCTTGACCTCTCGGAGCTCTTTTGCAGGGCCGACCTCGACGGTGAGCCATCTGACGCCTGCAGGCAGCTGCTCGACGGCTGGGTTCTTTATGAAGCCGAGGAACTTGTACTGCGTGGTCTTTTCGCCCCAGTTGCCTGTTGAGCCCTTGGTGCGTTGCTGCGTCCAGAACGGCTTTTTGGCTCCGTAGCCGCTCTCGCTGGTCACGATGCTGCCGTCTGCGTTGATAGCCTCGACGATGGCAACATGCCCTGCCCCATCGTTGACCTGCTGAGTTGTGCCGCCCTGCCAGACCATGCAGGCTCCGAGCGAGGGTGTCTGCTCGATGGTGAGCCCCTGCTGGCGTGCGTACTGGATGAACAGCTCAGCGTTGACCGGCTTGAGGTATTTACACTCGCCGTAGGCTCCGATCTCGTTGAAACGTCCGTAGGCATAGCCGACGCAGTTGTGGAGCACGTCGCAGTATGCGTCGGTCGGGTAGCCCTTGATGGCGCTGGAATAGCCGCCGCTCGCCTTGCGGATATAATACTTGTTGCCCTGCTCTGGCCTCGTGAGCCTTGGCTTAAAGCTGGGCATTTTTCCGCTCCTCGTTGTATGTGTGGGTGCTGATGCCGATGATCACTCCGAGGAACGTCTCGACAGCTGCGATGGTGCCGATGATCTGCTCGGTGAAAGGCCAGCCCCAGATGCCGCTGAGCGACCAGTAGAGCGTGCTCAGTGCAGGCAGCAGGATCAGGCAGACCCACTTGAGGATGTCGTAGATGTGGTCGGGTAGTCTCATGCTATGCCTCCTCCCAGCCATAGACGTCTGGTGCGTAGATGTTGTAGTCGATGAGGTTGATGTAATGCTTGCCGTTGTAGCTTACCTTGTCGCCTGCCATGTATGCGTCCTGAGCGCCGGTGGGCTGTACCCACTCAGGCCACTCGTCTGCGCTGACGACCGTCCAGAGGTTCGGCGTGATGCTCGGTATCCAGTCAGACTGCGAGCGGTGAGCCTGCACGCACTTATAGAGCACTTCCTCGTAGCAGATGCGGTCGCCCATGCTGTAGTCAATGCCCTCGTGCCAGCGCTCAAACAGCATCGGCACGTCGATGGCCTGCACGTCAGGCAGCTCCTGCGCTCCCTCGACGATGGCGGCTCTATATGTCATCGCTGTCGCTCTGTTCATTTCCGTCGCCTCCGAAAAGTATGTCGAGTATCTGGTCTGAGGTCAGCTCGCCCTCGATGGGCAGCTCCGTCTCCTCATAGGTGTATGCGCACGGTATGTAGTCAACTGCGTCCTCGTAGAGCACGCCGGTCTCGATCTGTCGGATCATCATGCCCTTGTCGGAGTAGTGCCTGATGCGAGGCTCGGGCATGTCTGTCTCGACCATTTCGGTTTTTATCATGTTATGCCTCCTCGATGTAGGTGTAGGATGAGCTGCTTGGGTAGTTGCTTGCTGTCTTGTAGGAATTAAGCGAGCCAACAGGCACCGAGATCACGCACCATGTGTTTACATTGGTAAATGCGGAGCTCGCCGAGACTGTTGGAGGAGTAGCCCTCTCAAACCTGATTTTTTCGAGTGTGCGGCAGTCGTAAAATGCGTTTCCACCGATACTTGTCACGGTGCTCGGGATGGTCAGGCGCTTGATTGCGTAGTCATACTGAAAAGCATTTGCTCCGATGCTCGTGGCACCGGGGAACGTGACCTCTTGAAGCCTGCAAGCTGTCTGCGCTATGTATGTGCCGATGGATGTCACGCCGCTCGGAATGGCGAGCTCTTTCAGTGTATAGGCGTTTTGGAACGCATAGGTGCCGAGAGTAGTCAGTCCTGATGGCAGAGTGACGTTTTCGAGGCTGTTGGCGTTGTGAAATGCGTACTGCCCGAGCGAGGTCACGCTGGGTGGTATTGCTATCGACTTGAGCAAATACATATATCTTGTGCTTCCATTGCCCATGCTTGTCACGCTCTTAGGCAGAGACAGATAACGCATAACACCGCAACTAAAAAAAGCGTTTTGTCCAATGCTTGATGTGCCACTTGGAACTGTAAGTGCTTGCAAATAGTAGCAGTTTTGAAATACACTCGTGCCCATAGTTGTACAGCTTGTTGTAAGGCTTATATATGCCAGATTTACGAGACCCACAAGCGCATAGTTGCCAAGTGTGGCATTCAGGCTCATGCGGATCGCATTGATGCACATACTGTAGAGCCATGACTGACTGAAAGAGTTTTTGAACGTCAGCACGCCTCCGTAGCCTGCGTTTGAACAGTAAAAGCTAAACGAGCCGCTGGATGGTGTCAGTTTGATCGTATAGTTGCCTGCCGCCGAGTAGGTATGGCTCGCCCATTTCAGCGTAGTGAGCGAGGTGCCGGTCAGCGTAGTAGTCGCCGAGCCGTCTCCCCAGTCCACCACCACGGTGCCGTTCGGCGCTATGCCGAGGTATGGGCTCAGGGTATCGCTGCCGAATGTGCAGTCGATCTCGGTCGCTCCCGATGTGGTTTTGTAGGACTGCCCCACCGTCAGGATGGCCCTCGGGTAGCTTGCTATATATGTCTTGATGTCTGCGAGCGTCCAATTCCAGCCCTGTGCATCCAGCCCTGTGTGTGATGGGTTGCTCGGAAGTGCGGTCTTGCCTGCCACGTCTGCGGTCGGCCATGTCTCCACCAGCGTTCCGTCATAATCAATAAACTGCACGCCATGCTCGACCTCAGGCACGGAGCCACCGCTCGGAACATACGCCCCTACGACCTGCTCCCCATCAGCTCCCGTAGCAGTCTCGCCCTGCAGGAGGTTGCCCGCAGCTACGGTGTCCTGCGTTACGTCCATGAGCGTGGTGCCGTTAAATATTACTTTTGAATAGGCCATGCTATGCCTCCACAATCACCAGCGTCGGTGCGTAAATGTAATACGTTGAGTTTCTGCTTTCTCTGCCGTAAACTCTCAGCTTTTGATTAGCCGTCAGCGACACGTTCGTCAGGTGGTTGTTCTGAACGTGGTTCGACCAGGTTGTATTCTCTGATCCGTATGCCGAGCCGTCGATATAGAGCTGCGTGGCGAAAGTGTAGGAGCCTGAGGTGCTCGACCGGAAAGCTGACCAGTAAATATCATACGTTCCAGTCTTAGAGACAGTCATTTCGGCCCCGACAGCGGTCATGGTTGACGAGGTTGTTCTCGTCGTACCTTGCACGACCTGCGTGTTCTTTGAGGTGCCGCTGACGTTGACCGAGACTGTGGCGTAGTTGGTGACGTCGATGTTGTTGCCGTTCGATGTGATAGGCAGGTTGCCGCTGACCAGCTCGCTGGCGCTGACGCTGACCGCCGTGCCGGTGATGGTCGAGCCTGTGATATAGCCGCTCGTGTTCGTGACCGATGGCGTGACGGCTATACTGTGGTTGCTGACCGCTCCCTTGCTTGCGCTCGGAGTGCCTGCCGTGCCTGCGCTGACCGCCTTTGTGGCGTTGCTGGCATAGTAGCCTGCCGGTACGGTCACGGTGTCGCCGCTTGCCGAGAGGTCGCTCGAGGTCTTGGTTGCGATGTTGCCTGTGATGGCTGTGCCTGATGCGTTGTGTGCCGTGTAGCCTGACAGCATGACGTTGGCGGTGACGGTATCGCTCGACAGCACGACCGCAGTTATCTCTCGGATGGTGCCGCCGTGGCTGTCGGTGGTGTCCGTGACTACCACTCCTGCACCGCCGCCTCCTGAGGCTGTTCCCTCAGTCAGCACGCCTGCCGCTGTATAGAAATACTTGCCCGAGGCCACGTCTGCCGCTGCCGCCGTCGTGTCCGTGACGTCTGTGAACGTCGCCGTGCCGCCTCCAGTCTTAGGCAGTTCGACAGCTGGCACGTCTGCATAGCTGGCCCCGAGCAGGGTGATATTCTGTGCCATGTTGCACCTCCTACGAGATGCTCAATACTTTGGTGGTGCTGTCCTGACTGATTATGGGTGAGCTGAGCGAGCCTGCCACGCCGAAGATGCTGACGCCGCTTGCGATGTATGCGCTCTGCAGGTTCGGATCGCCGCTGATGGTCTGAGCGCCGGTCAGATAGGTGCCGCTTGCTATGGTCTGGTCGCTCGTGGTCGGCGTGTAGGTCGTTGCTCCCTTTGTGGTCACGCTGGCGGTCAGCGAAACAGCCGCATTTCCTGCTGTGCCGCTGCTGACGTAGCCTGCGGTCACGACCGGCGTCACGCTGATGGTCTTGCTCAGGGTGAGCGTGTTCGTGCCGGTGCTGACGCTGGCGCTGGTGCCGCTGATGGTCGCAGGAGCTGTCGCCGAGCCGCTGCTGACTGACTTGCTGGCCTGCGAGGCATAATATCCAGCAGGCACGGTGACTGTCGCACCGCTTGCGCTCAGGTCGGAGCTGGTCTTTGTGGCGATGCTGCCTGTGTACTTGGTGCCGCCTGCGTATGCGGTCACGCCGCTCAGCATACTGCCGCCGCTTGCGAGCGTGGCGTCGCTGGTGTCGAGGAACTCTGCCGTGCCGCCGCCGCTCTTGGGGATCTCGACCTTAGGTACGTTGCTGTAGGTCACGCCGTTGATAATTACTGACTGTGCCATGTGGGCCTCCTTAGTAAACTGTGAGCACCGAGCCGTTATAGAGTATGTGGCCATAGCTGCTCGGTATGCGCTCCACGGTCACGGTGCGCAGTCCAGTGTAGCCTGTGTCGGGCCGCACTATCTGCTCCTCGTCTGTTGGTGTGACGGTCTTGTTGAGCTGCAGGTCTGCCACGATCAGCGTCGTGCTCCCTATCTCGCCGCCGTCTATGTTGATGCTGAGTGCGGCCTCGCCGCCGTCTATCGAGTTGACCAGCGACAGCTCGCCGCCATCAACTGCAACGATGTCGCCGTATCTCATGAGATCACCTCGTTGACTGCGCTCTCTGAAACGCTGAAGATGATGCGCTGCGTTGTGTAGCGCTTGTCTGCGTTCGTCAGGTAGTCGATCTTGAGCGTGCCGGTGCTGGCGCTGCTCAGCCCTGCCGTCTCCTCCTGAGTGAGATCCCAGTAGTATTTGCCGTCGTTGACTGTGGCGTCTGCCAGCGTCTTGACGATTGAGTAGCCGCCCTGCGCTATGACCAGGACGATCTCGTCGATGTCAGCGACCGCCGTGAGCGACGGCTTATAGGTAATGCTCGGAGTTGTCCATCTCGCTATGTTCATCTCGTGTCTCCTTGCGTTTCTGTTTCTTGGTCTCGATCCATGCAGCCATGATGAGCTCAATGCCGCAGGATGCGTAAAAGCTGGCGATGAGGGTGTCTGGCACCATCTGATAGCGCCAGAACGTCACCACCATGACCACCGTGAAAGCTACAAAAAACGCCGCCACGATAACGAGTGCGACGTCTAATGCCTTGATGTGTTTCTTTCGTTTCTTTTTCATACTCTCGGCATGGTGCGAGCCTCAGATATCAGGCCGTCGGCGTAGCCGTTGCCGCCCTCTGCGTGGTATAGCTCGCTGATGCCTGTGAAAAGCTGGAGCTGCTCGGAGCTTATGCCGCCCTTGTTGCGGTATATCTCGATGCGCCTCTCCATCTCCCCGAGCAGGAGCACTTGATTGACCTTGCGCTGCCTGCTCCCTGCGCTGATCATGTTGCAGATGTTGGTTATGAGCGCCGTGAGCGCCCCTGAGCCGATGATGGCGATGATAATTGATTTATCCATAGCTATGCCGTTATTGAGACCGTAGTCCATCCAGTAGGCATTGTTGCGTCGTTGTATATCTCCCCGACGTGTGGGTTGATGTTGTTGCTCGGGTTTCCGAATAACAGCACCGAAAACGCCGACAGCGAGGTGTTATTGATATACAGCCCGACGTAGCTGTAGTCCGTGTCCTGCCAATAGCCGAATGTCGGAGCGTTGACCGAGCTGACGAGCTGATCCACTCTGAGGTTGGCGAGGCTGCCGCTCTGCATCCTTATCTGACAGAAATATAGGCCGTTGGAGTTGGTGAAAACTCGACCGGCACCGCTCACGAGCACTTGGCAGGTGTAGCTGGATGCTGGCGACCTCTTGATGCGAAAGAAACCGACATATCCTGCGCTGTTTCGGTACGGCAGGATGGCTGTGGTCTGGTTGTATAGCTGAGCACTGACCGCTCCGATGTTGGACTGTGCCTGTGCCTTTTGTGCGTCTGTCAGCGTCTGTGCCTGGTCGAAGAATACCGCTCCAGAAGTGCCTGCAGGTACGGCCGCCTCAGCTCTTGCCGCAGCCGCAGTTGCCTGCGTGGCGTAGTATTCTGCATTATTGTGGTATGTGACGTCCAGCGATGTGACCGCCGCTCCGTCTCTGGTGCCGACCGCCCATGCCTCGCTATCGTGCTGGGCCATATCTTGAAGCGCCGCGTCTATCTCCGGCCCTGTGAGGCTCGATTGATACTGTGCCATTATTGCCTCCTAAACATAAACGAGGATGAAACCGTTGGCCCCTTGACCGCCGACTGATCCAGCACCGCCAGCGCCGGGGTTGTTGTAGTTGGCGCTCAGTCCGTTGTATCGGTACTCGGAACCACCGCCGCCGCCTCCTCCGTTGCCGCCGTTGCCGCCTCGATAAAAGCTCGCCTGCGTGGGTGCCACCGCATTTGCTCCTGCAGTTGCAGGGTTTCGGTCGCTCGGATCCTGCGTGGCATCTGCAGCGCTCGCTCCGTAAGCCGCACCGCCACCGCCACCGCCTGAGCCGTAGCTGTCGCCGTCTCTGAAACCGGCACCGCCTTTGCCTCCGAGCCAGACGGTGTTGTAGTTTTGACCGTTCTCACCAGCGTTGCCCCTCTGGGCCGCTCTCGGAACGTCGCCGCCGTTGCCGCCGGCCTTGCCGTCGTAGCCTCGGTCGCCGCTCTCTCCGTAGATGGTGCCGTCGAGCATGTTGATGTACGGCCCCTCGGGAACAATGCCGTCTGCGGTCGTGAAAGTGCCGAGCACGGTGTCACCGCCTATCTCGCCGAGGTTTTCCTCGCCGTCATAAGCCGACGCGATCCCTCCAGCTCCTCCTGCACCGATGGCTCCCGAGTAGGTCGCCGCCAGTGTTTCTATCTCGCCGATGAGGTACCTGCCGCAGCCGCCTCCCGACGAGCCTGCACCGCCCTCACCTCCTGCTCCTCCGTAGCCTCTGCTCACGTTGCTGTCGCTGAACGGCTGGCCCGAGTGTCCTGCCCTGCCGTTATGCCCTCCAGCGCCGCCCTGAGCGCCCGAGAAAAGCACCACGAGCGCCTTTTTGCCTTGATGGGCTGCTGGTATGCTGATCGTGCCGCCTGGTGCCGACGTGATATAGAAATACTCGGTGTACTGGTTGCCCAGCCCTGTCGGCGTCCAGTCGGTGATGACGTCCATGTAGTTTTTAACGAGCCCCGAGACCTGCTTGTCAGCTGTGGCGACGTAGCCTCGTTTGGCGATGCCGCTGATCTCAGGAAATACCACGAGACCGCCAGCCTGCTCGCCTTTGTATCTCGTAGCTATCTGATGCCTGACTGCGTTGCCGTAGTAATTGACCGCCCTCGCCATGACCGTGGCGCTGTTCAGCCTGTTGATGAGTGCGTTGTCTGCGTACTCCTTGACTTCGACCGATGTCACGCCTGTCGCCTGCTCCAGCATCCTGCGGATGTGGACGTATGCCTTGCCGTATAGGATGCCAGTGCCTGATACTCTTGCCCAGTTGGCACCATAAGCCGTGCCGCTGTCGTCTATGGTCAGGCCGTTCTGAGGGTTGAGGCTTGCCTGAGGCTCCTCGAAAACGATGAGCGCATGGTCGGCTGCCACGCTGTTCGTGTTGTCGAATAGCACCGTCTCGGTCTGCTGAGCACTATCGAAGAACGTGTGCTCGACGACCCTGATGGTGCCGTATCTCTCGACCGGCGAGCTCTCCATGTCGTAGTAGGTGTCGGCGCTCACGTCCAGCGAGGTGGTCGGCTCGTTGTACTTGATAACGATGCCGCCTGCGCTGTCTTTCATGAGGCTGGCACCTGTCGCAAACAATACCCTCGACAGGTTAGCCCTCGCCGTGTCGTATGGCAGCCAGCCGTATAGCACCGTGCTCGATACATCTGCCTCGATAGTGTACGGCATGGTGTCCATGATGTCTGCGATGATGTCGCCTGCATTGACGCCGAAGTACACGCCGCCGAGGTGGTAGCGCTCAGCCAGCAGGCCCACAGCGCTGATGCAGGAGAACTCGAACAGGTTGCCCCTGCGTGCCGTGATGCTGTCGAGATAGAACTCCCTGAGCAGCGTGCCGCCGTCATAGACCTGCACCGGCGTGCCTCGGGTGTAGTCCATGAGGTCGCCGTCGTCTATGACGTACTCCTCGTTGCTCAGCGTGCTGTATATCTCGCCGAGCGATGTCCAGATGTATTTTGTGCCGGTTGCGTCGCTCTTGACGCCGAAGCTCAGCGTGTCCCATGACAGCTGCTCGGAGATCGGAGCCCAGACCTCATAAATGTCAGGTGGAGCCGTCGGAGCCAGCAGGAGCAGGTCGGTGCCGCCTGTGCCGTTGAATATATAGCCGTTGTAGTGGATGTTTATCATGCTATGCACTCAGCTGTTTGAAGCTGATGACCTCGCCGTCGTATATCCTCTGACCGTAGCTGTCCATGACGTAGTGCGCTGTGAGCTCCAGCGGCGCCGCCGTGATGCCCCTCAGACCGTTCAGCGTGACCGAGGTGTATCTCACCTGCACGCTGGACTTCTGCATCAGGCTCATGACGGTGTTGTACTGCTCCCTGTTCATGGGTATCAGTCTGAAGCTCGGATCTATCTTTGTGGCTATGAGGTCAACGAACTCCTCACCGGCGATGCTCATGCCGCCGTTGTTGCCGTACTCTTTTCTCATGTGCTCACGCACGTCCACGGTCTGCTGGATGAGCGGCGTGAGGTTCAGATTGTCAACATAGAGCTCTATCATCTCAGCCCCTCCTCGTGGTCTCCAGTGCTATGTGCGGCTGCAGAACTCTCGCCAGCTGTGCCAGCGAGCCGGTGAAGTTAATGTCGACCGCAGGCACCGCCGTGTTGTAATTGTTGGTGGTGTTGTAGTTGGTCAGCGGCTGTACGAGCGCTCCCCTGTCGGTCATGCTGAGCAGCTCTGCCCCTGCCTCGCCGACTATTGCCGAGCCGTTCGACAGCAGACCGCCGTTTGCCAACATCGGGATCTTGCTGATGGTCGGAATGTTGAAGCCGAGCGAGCCGATGCCTGTGAGCTCCTTGACCCATGCCGGTGGATCAATGCGGATGCTGTTGAGCCTGCGTATGAACGTGTTGATGCCCTCAATTAAGCCGTTTATAAAGCCGATGAGCGCATTTATATGCCCCTTGATGAAGCTGAGCACCTCATCGAGGACTGGTTTTATCTTATCCCAGTTAGCTATAACGAGCGCCGCCAGTGCCACGACCGCCGCTGCCACGACCGCCATCGGGTTGGCTGCAGCGAATGACGTCACGGCGCTGAATGCTCCTGTGATGTTAGGCCAGAACGTCAGGAACGAGCTGACCGCTCCCGATATGCCTGCGATGATGCCTGCTATCGGCGAGATGGCTGCTACCACTCCTGCGATGGTCAGGATGAGCTTGATGGTGTCGGTATCGAGATTGCCTATCCACTCCAGTGCGCTGCTGAGGTAGCCGATGACCTCCTCGAACAGCGGCATGAGGGCCTCCATAGCTTTGGCACCTGCCTGCGCTATCTGCCCCTGTGCATTTGCCTTGAGCGTGTCGAGCTGGTCATTGACCGCATTGAGGCTGTCGAGCGTTTCCTGGTCGAGTATCACGCCGAGCTCGCTCGCCTGATCTCCGAGCTCCTTGAGCGCTGCACCGCCGTCGTCGATGATGCCTGCGAGCTGGTTGGCGCTCTTGCCGAATATGTCCATAGCAAGGGCATCACGCTCGGTCTCGTTCGGGATCTGCGACAGACCCTCGAGCACCTCATAGAACACCTCGCTGGAGCTCCTGAGACTGCCGTCGAGGTTGGTGGTGCTCACGCCTATCTTGGCGAATGCTGACGTGGTTGCCTCGCTGGTCGACGTCATGCTCTTGACCAGCTTTGTCTGTGCGCTGATGATGTCGTCTGCGGAGACGTCCACGAGGTCGGCTGCGTATCTGAATTTCTGGATCTCCTCGGTCGTCAGGCCGCTCTGCTTGGCGAGCGTGTTGAGGTCGTCAGATGCCTTGACCGCATTGAGGGCCGCTGCTCCGAGTGAGCCTACGACAGCACCGGCAGCTGCGCTCAGCCCTTTGGTCTTGTCTGCGACGGTCTGTGCGCTCTTTGCGAGCTTGTCTGCCTGCCCTTTTGCCTTTTCAAGACCGATGTTGAAATTGTTGGCGGCTGTGGTCGCCTCTTTCAGTGCCTGCTCGGTCTTGCTTATCTCTTTGGCGAGTGCATCATACTGCTCCTGAGTGATGGCACCTGCCTCGAGCTGTTCGGCTGCCTGTCTGCCTGCCTCTTTGAGGGTATCAAGACGCTCAGCCGTGAGCTCGACCTGCTTGTTGAGCAGTTTCTGCTTTTCTGCGAGGAGCTCGGTATTTGTCGGATCGAGCTTGAGCTGTTTCTCGACAGTCTTGAGCTCTCGCTGTGTGCTCTTGAGTTGGGTGTCAACGCCTTTTAGTGCCTTTTGCAGCCCTGTGGTGTCGCCGCCTATCTCAATGGTTATGCCTTTGATATTTCCTGCCATTATCCGAGTATCCTCCGCAGGTCGTCGGCGTTGCCCTTGACAGGGTACTCCTCGCCGTCATTGACCTTTTCGATGAGCATGTCGTATATCATGCCGACCGTGTAGTGCTCGAGGTCATCATAGCTGAGCCCGAGCTGACAGCACCTCAGCATGAACGTCGCTCCGTTGGTCATCCTTGTCGTGGGCCGCCTTTTTTTTTAAGCGTCGCCGTTTGCTGGTTGCTCTGGTTCCATAGTGCGAGGCACTCGAAACCGATGCGGTATATATCCATCGGGTTGTCGATGGTCGCCAGCCAGCTCATCATGTCCTCGCCGACGTCATTGCCGCCGAGCTTGAGCATGAGCCACGTCACAGGCTCCACGATGCTAAAATCGACCTCATCGGTCAGCTGGTCGAGCGGTGTGTCGCTCTCCTTGGCCTGCTTGTAGCTCTTTGCGAGCTTTTTCATGTCTGCCATCATGTCTCTGCCGAAATGATGACGGTATAGTATCGGCAGCTGAGCGTTTGCCACAATGGGCATCTGCTCGCCGTTTATCTCTATTGTCGATTTCATTTGCTGCTCCTTTACTCATGCGAAAAGAGGGCTCAGTGGCCCTCCTCGCATGATCTCATCTGTTATGCGCTCGGCAACTTTACGGAGCTGAACCACGCATTTCTGGATGATGTGGTAGTGTCTGATGCCGTCCTGACAGAGATGAGCCCTATCTGGTTGGTCGTGCCGGTCACGAGCGGCGCTGCCTCGAAATTGAAGCTCTGCGTCACAGGAGTGGCACTATCCTCGATGGTGCTGGTTCCCTCGGTCGGCTTGCTGGTCGGCATTACTCTGTAGAGGCAGTAGAGATCCTCCTGAGTGTCGCCGCTCTTGGCAAACAGCAGTGCGAAAGGCTTGGGCTGCACGCCGGTCTTTTCATAGATCACCTTGTCGGTGCTGTGCTCGGTCATGCCCCAGACGTCGGAGTACATGGTCTCGCTGATCTTAGCCATCTCGAGCGTGCCGCTGTAGCCGTTGTTGGTGAAGCTGCGATAATAGGTCACGTTATCCGCATAGAACGGATTGCTGGCGCTGTTATCGTCGAGCGTGATTGATACAGCACCAGGAATATGCACAGGCGTTGCCCAGCTGTTGGTCGAGCCCTCAGTGAGCACAGCGTAGTACACGTTGCTGATGCCGAAATTGACTTTGTTTGTTGCCATTGTTTACTCTCCCTTGGTAGTTAGAGCATAGGATATAGCCCAGCATTTCTCGTCGTTGAGGTAGCTCACCGTGCGCACGAATGTGATCTCGCTCGCCGTGAACTTGCTCTCAAAGAGGAGCTCGGTCGTCGGATCTCTGTATTTCTCATACAGCTCAACGGTGTACCGAGGCTGGATATAATAACTTGTGTTATCTGCAAAAAAGACAGACGGCTGAGCATCCACAAAACAGGCATACGGCATCTGAGGCACCTCGCTCTCAGGAAATGTGCGGTATGCGATTTTGTTCTCGAAGCCGCTGATGCTTTTGAGCAGCGTGGTCATTTCTGCGAGTGTCATCTGATAGCCTCAATGTTTCTGCGCAGAGCTGCCTCGAACTGTTCGATGGCGTGCTGCTCGGCTGGTTTTATATGCCCCTGCGATGGTGATGGGCCGACCCATGTCTTGCCGCTTGTGGGCTGTGCGACACGGTGTCCGTTTTCGAGCAGGTGCGTGAGCCGGTAGAGCTTGCCTGCATTGACAATGCGCTGGTAGCTGTGAGGGCCTCTCGTCGGCGTTGTCTGCCGCCATGCTCTTGCGTAGGCTCCTGTCCTGTGAGGGCTGGTCTGTTTCAGCTCCCTGACTGTGGTCTTGGCGACCTCATCAACGGCTGCGGCGACTTCCTCGTCGGTGCGTCCTGCGTAGAGCTCCAGCTCCTTGTTCACTGCCGCTGCCAGCTGGTCAATGCTAATTGCCATCTATTGCCTCCTGCTCGGTGCTCGGCGTGATGGGTGTGACCGGCGTCTCGTCCTCGATGACGTCAGTGCTCACGCCTGCCCTGTTGCCGAGGTACAGCTCGAGGTTCTCGTTGCTGTCCATGTAGGTGCGGTATATCAAGTAGCGCTTTTTGCCGCCTCTCAGCTCCAGCTCGGCGACCTCCTCGCCGTTGTAGTCTGGCCCGAAGATGGTTGCCTGATACTCGGCCCTGAGACCGAAATCTCCAGCCGTTGACCACTCTGAGCGGCTCACGCTCCGCAGGTTGCAATAGACCATGCGGCTCGATGTGCTCCTGACGTACTCGCCGTTGGTATTCTGGGTTTGCTCAGTCGAGTACAGATATATAGGCGTTGACCTGTCCATTAGTGCTCACCGCCCCAGTCTGTGTAGCCTGTCATGGTCTTGAGCTGCCCGAGCTTGGTGTGGTAAATATCACGCCAGCGGTCGGCGTCCTCATTGTTGCCGAAAAGCCACTTGCAATATGCGATGATAGCCGACTGCACCTGCACGGATGCAGGCAGGCCCTCGTCAGTAATTACTACTACTCCGAGCCCTGTCATCTCCTCGAGGCAGGCATCTATCAGCAGCTGTATTTCATCATCGAATGCGTCGGTGGTTATCCTCAGCGCTTTTTTAACTATGTCAAGCATATTAGCTCTCCCTGTTTGCATCCCAGATGCGCTCATCAACGATCACCTGACCGACGTGTCCGCATTTTATCGTGCTGTCGCAGTGTATCTTGTAGCCGAGCTTTGAGGCTCTCCAGCAGAATGCGAGATCCTCGCCGAAGCCCTCGAACGGCGTGAACCAGTCCTGGTCGTTGAGCAGTAGATCCTCAACAACCGAGACTTTCATCATGCAGCAGCCCATCCCGATGCCTGCCACCTCGAATGTGGTGTCTCTCGGGTAGTCGTCATATCCGACCCATGACTTGCCCTCGATGTCGAGCTCCTTGAACAGCACCGGCGTGAAAGGCGCTCGTCTGCGGAAATATAGACCGCTGACGATGTCCTTGCCCTCCTCCATGTGCTTGAGCATCTTGGGCATTATGTCCTGCGGAAATAGCATGTCACTGTCGAGCCATAAGATATAGTCAGCGCCCAGCTTTATGGCCTGCTTGCAAAAGTTGTTTCTCGCCTCGTAGATCAGGCTCCCGATCTGAAAGCTGACCACGGTCTCTCCGACGCTGGTCATCGTGGCGATACTCTGGGCGAATGGTGCGGCGACTTGATCCATGCACGGCACGGCGATCAATGTTTTCATGATTTGCTCCTTTCGTTGCTCCAGCAAATAAAGACCGAGCCCAGATGGAGCAACAGGACTGAGCTCGGCCTATATGATCTAAACTCTCCCGAGTAGATCCCTTACTTCACGACCTTGCAGAACGCAAACGGTGCCACCGGCTCGATGCCGACGAACTCTCTGCCGAATACCTCGACGAGATCCTGCTTCTTGAGGCTGAGCCTGTCGAGGGTGATGTTGATCTCATCGCCGTTCGGGAAATTCATCAGAGCGCCGTGGTTGAGGTCGCCGACGAGCATGTAGGCGACGCCAGTGGTCGCAGCGCTGAAGCTGGTGATGTGGTTGTTGAAGATGACCGGCAGGCCCTCGAACGGATCATAATTGTATCCGTTGGCAGCCTGAGCAGCCTTGAAAGCGCCCCACGTCGCTTTGTTCATGATGACGACAGGGTTGGCAGCCTCATCAGAGAGCTGGCTGAGCGCCTGAGCCACGAGACCGACGCTGATGGTGGTCGAGGTGTACTTGGCGACAGCGACCTGAGTGGTGGTGCTGGCGGTGCCGCAGGCGATGATCTTGTCGAGCAGGGTATCAGCAGCCTTTTTGGCGATCTGATAGGTCAGCTCGTCATAGATGTACTCGAGGAATGCTCTGCCGCTGAGGTCGAGCGCCTCGTCGGTGATCTGGATGGCTTTCTTGATGCTGACCGGCTTGAGCTCTACGATGCCGAGAACGAGGTTCTCAGGATCGATAGCAGCGCCGCCCTCGGTGTGAACGATGGCTCCGTCAGAGCTGATCTCGAAACCGACCTTGAGATTGCCTCTGAGGTAGGCTTTTCTTACTCTGCTGGTGATGCCGTCTCTCTCCCACGCAGTCTTGATGATGTCATAGACTACAGCAGGTACCGGGACGGTGCCGTTGGTTGCGTTCTCGCTGAGCAGAGCTCTGACCTCTCTGTCATCCTCGCTCTTGAGATAACGTGCATATGCCTCCTCGTACTCGGAGGACTTTCTGATTTCCATTTCAGTCATGGTGGTTCTGGTCTCCTCAATGGTTTCTTCAACAGGTGCAGGTGCCTCCTCGACGGTGGTGCCTACGCCCTCGGATATAGCCTCAGCCAGCGCCCTGCGCTCAGCCTCAGCTGCTTTTCTCGCCTCGAGCTCGGCATTGATGGCGGTGAGCTCCTCGGAGATGTTTCTCAGCTCCTCCAGCTCCATGCCGTCCATGTCGGCAGCGGCGATCTCGGCCTTGCGCTGCATGAGCACGCCAGCCTCGGTGTCCTTAAAATCAAACATGCGGACTATACCTCCGTTAAAATTTTTATGCTCAGAATGAGCTTTTCTCTTTCAGCACGCTGGCGCTGTTCCATCTCGACCTCCTCGAGCACCTCGGCGATCACTCCCTCGCTGTCGGCTCGTGCTGATATTTCAGTGGCGTTGTTAGCAGGCAACGACACGGCACTGACGTCATATAATTTGCTGATGGCGGTGATGGTTCTGGTCACGACCTTGTTGCCGCCGTCGTCCTCCGACTTGCTGCGCTTGCTGTCTGCGACAGTGAAGCCGAAGCTCATCTTGTTGGTGTAGCCGCCCTTTATCTCCTCGTAGAGCTGGCGGCCTATCTCGGTGCCTCCGAGATTAGCTCTGACCTTGAGACCGTGGTCATCTGTTTCGAGCTCGAGGGTGCCGTTGCTCCTGCGAGCAAATACTCTGCCCTCGTGGTCGTACTGCATGATCACGTCGTCCATGTCAGTGTTATCGAATGCGGAGCGCTCGACCTGCTCATAGACGGTCGTGTCGCCTATCTTGCCGAGCCTATACGGCTGGTCGAACGTCGTGGCATATCCCTCGACCGTGTAGCTGTCCTCAGCCTGGTCGGCTATGCGCACCTCCATATCTCGGTAGGTTCTGCCCTCCCTGAGCTTGTCGTCTATGGTCTTACTCATTTCTCGTATCTCCTACGTTGTAATATTCGCCTCTGATAGGCAGCTGGTCTCCGATCTCAGGCGGCAGCGGCGTGAGGTTCCATATCTCCCTGAGCTCGTTGCGGCTCATGAGACCACGGTCTGCCATCTGCGCACTGACTGCCAGCTTGTCGGCGTTGCTCATGTACTGCAGCCGGTTGGCGGTCGCCATGACGTATGTGCCTCGTTCCCTCTCAGTCTGTGAGAAAAGCATCTTGGAGGTCGTCTCCGAAAACTGGATACTGAATGGCTCGATGGCTCCCTCATAAAAGGCCGCCCACGCATCGCCGATGGCCTTGTTTTCGAGCACGTCCTCGTTCACGCCGAAATACTTGTACACGTTCTCGTTAATGAGCTTGACCTGCTCGGCATCTGCCACGAACGGCTTGCTGTCTATCTGCTTGATGTCGGTGTAGGTGTTAGGCCAGAGCAGCAGTCCGTCGCCGGTCTCGAGGTTTTCACGAGTGAAACGCTCACGCTCGAGTGCGAGGTCGGTCTCCTTTGACCAGTTTTTCATCGTTGCCATGAAACGGAACGAGGCAGCGTTTTTGACGCCCTCCTCAATGCCTTGGTTTTGGATGGTGAGCAGATCCATCGTCGGCCCGAGTGCGCTGTTGCTCTCGCCGAATAGGTCGTTGCTGTACTGGTACTTGGTCATGATGCCGACACGTTTCAGCTCGATGGCCTTGCGGCGTCCGTTAAAGAACTCCATGCGGAGCCACGGCTCGCCGTCGAACTCGACCACCTCGAGCTTGCGAGACAGCACTGGATATATGCCAGTCGTGTCGCCGTTAGCGTCCATGACCGGCACGATGACCGCCGTGTTGCGCATATCGAGGATGGTGCTCAGCCTATAAAGGAACTGCGACCACGTCTGCCACTCGTTCGGCCCGAGCCTGAGCTTGCTCTGCAGGCTGGGCTTGGCGGTGCCGTTGACCTCGACCTTGAGCTTGCTGACGTGCCTCGCTCTTGCATCGACCGCTGCCCTGATGAGCTCGCTCTCGTAAAGCTCGCCATCCCAGTTGCGGAACACCGGCGTGTAGCCGCTGAGCAGCTTGAAGTAGTCTCTGCCGATGGTCGGCTCGATTATCTTTTCCTTGCCGAATAGTTTTTCAAAAAGGCCCATTATGCCCTCCGTTAATTGACCAGCTGAGCGCCATACTCAGACCAATATTTCATCCGTACTGTCATAGCGTCCAGCAGTGCTGCCATGCCGTCGATGTGCTCGGTCGCTGACAGCTTGACCAGCTTTTTTCGGTCGGTCTGCACGTCATGCTTGAGCGCTGCGTTCAGCATGTGTATCTTGAGGAGATCGTTGTCTCCGATGTGTATGTGGCCTCCCCTTATGAGCCCCTCTGCCTCGTTGATGACCGGCGTGAGGTTGTAGCCCTGATAGACGTCATCCATCTTGAAACCGAAGCCCTCCATGTCGGAGACCAGGTACTGAGCCGAGTAGCGATCGTAGCCGACGACCAGTGGATAGCATTTGTACTGCACCACGCACTCTCTGAAGAACTCAAAGCAGTCATGGTAGTCCACGAACGTGTCGCCGCTCAGCTGCAGGAGCCCTCGCTGGATGTATATGTCATACGGCAGGCCGTCTCTCGCCTTGGCCTCCTCGAGCTTTTCCGAGGGCAGATAGAACTTGGCCCTAACGTACAGCTCGCCGTTCTTCTCGATGACCACGCAGCAGGCCGTGAGGTCGGTCGTGCGTGACAGGTCGATGCCGCCGACGCAGTAGCAGTCCGTGTGGTCGGATGCCTCGATGGGATCGCCGCTGGCTGCCTCTATGTCCTCGGCTGCGAGCCATGCCACGGAGCTGTTCTGTTTCACGCAGCAGTATTTGCAGAGGAACTCGGCTTTTTTCGATAGGCTCCCCTCTGCGACCGCTATCTCCTCGAGCATATAGTCCACGCTCACGCTCACTCCGAGGTTGGGCATTGACTTGTGTAGCTCGTTGATGTCGTTCCACTTTGAGAGGTCGTCGATGGTGTACAAAAAAGGCAACAGCTTTTTCTCCTTGCTGTCGCCCATTAAAAAACGAGTTGACCTCTTGATCAGCTCGTCGTAAATGCTCCCGTTTATATATCCCGATGTCGTCACGCTCAGGAGTAGCCCCTCGGGCCGTGCTCCCATGCCTGACTTCATGACCTCGTATTGTTTGAGCCCCTTGTCGCCCTCCCAGCTCGCTATCTCATCGCAGATGCACAAGCTCGGGTTGAAACCGTCCGAGGTCTTGGCATTGAATGCGATCTTTTTCATCATGCTGTTGCTCTCGCCGATATAGAGGTCTGACGCTCTCTTTTTCGGCAGGGCCGCATCATCCAGCACCTTTTTGTTGTGGGCGTCTCGCTCCGAGAATGCCTCCTTGAGGGCCTTATACTCAGGATCCAGCAGTGTCATCTGCCAGACGTTGCCGTATATTATCTGCGCCTGGTCGAGCTTAGGTGCGAGACAGAATACTCTCGTGCCGAAGCCCTCGGTGTGCCAGACGTACTTTGCTATGGCTGCCGCCAGTATAGACTTGCCGTTCTTCCTGCCCTCGACGAGCACCACCTCTCGGAACTGCCGGTGTCCGTCCTTATCGACCAGCCCGAAGATGCACGACACAAAAGCCTTTTGCCATAGCTGCAGCTTGAGTGGGCTCGGTGCCAGCGGCCCCTCGGTGTGATAGCAGTGCTTTTCTATCCACTTGACCGCCTCGTTGGCCTTTTTCTGGTCGAACTTGAACTGCTCAGTCTCGATGCTCTTGATGATGTAGTCGTAAAGCCGCTCTATCCACTGCCCGACGGTCACGCTGCCGTCCTTGATGGCCTGATAATACGCCTCTATCCAGTTTTGGGTTGTTGCTCTCTTTGCCACTTTGGCTTATCCTGTCCAGCTCGGGCCGTCTCCCACCAGCTCCGACCAGCTCCGTCTCTCTCGCATTTTTTAAGAACAAGC
>Ga0310786_10002626_pt1 | contig 27142 bp, 20 predicted proteins | sample AusTroGonzalo_MG_FD_203881 | JGI IMG/M metagenome (GOLD analysis project Ga0310786, IMG submission 203881) | Bovine rumen microbial communities from tropical cattle in Woodstock, Queensland, Australia - Gonzalo_03 (v2) (version 2) | ecosystem: Host-associated > Mammals > Digestive system >...
GAAGGCAAGACCGAGTTCCGGGGTCTCACGAAGCATGACCTGCTGCAGCTGTCGCCCTTCCAGAAACAGACGTTCAAGGCCGAGGCGGTCAGCGACCTCTATCCCCGCTATGTCATCCTGAAGGTGAACGACTTCAACCGCTGGAGCCGCGACTCGCTCGACCAGTGGCTCTACTTCCTTGCCACCACCGACATCCCCGAGGATGCCGATGCCCCTGGTCTGCGTGAGGCTCGCGAGAAGCTCGACCGCATGCGCATGGGGCGTGACGAAGGCGTGCTTTACGACCGCTACCTCATGGACCGTGCCATTCTTCGTAATCAGATGACCACAGCCCGTGGCGAGGGATACCTTGATGGGCGTGAAAATGGGCGTGTGGAAGAAAGGACTGAATTGGCAAAGAAGATGAAGGCCGACGGCCTGCCTACGGAGATGATTGCCAAGTACTCCGGCCTTACGCCCAAAGAGATAGAAGCACTGTGATTCTATTAGAAGCTCTTGCCAAAAAAAGTTGAAATTGTTTTGCTTATTCAAATAAAAACACTAACTTTGCGAAGTCAAAAAGATATCTTATGGAAATGAAGCCAACAAACAGAACGGTGTTTACGCCTGCTCAGACAGCAGTCATCAATGCAGTGGCACATCTGCACACAGACGAAGAGGTGTATGCTCTGAAACAAGCTATATCTCATTTCTTCTTCGAACGAGCAACAAAGGAGATGGACAGGCTTTGGGAGTCTGGTGCTTGGAATAACCAGACACTGGAAGACTTAAAAACAGCCCACTATCGTACCCCATACTCTAACGTTAAATGAGAGCGGTTGTTATTGACACCAATTGCATACTGCAGATGATATCCCGGCAAAGTCCTTACTTTGCTGTATGGAAGGCATTTGATGAAGGAAAATATCTGTTGTGTGTGTCAAATGAGATTATCAATGAGTATCAAGAAGTAATAGCACAGCTGACAAACCCTTTTGTAGCAGAGAATGTGATAGAGTTTATCTTAAACAACCCTTTCTGCTTGCGATTCGACCCACAATACCGCTTCAATTTGATTCAACAAGACACGGATGACAACAAGTTCGTTGACTGTGCTATCATTGCCAATGCAGATTATATAGTCAGCGACGATAAGCATTTCAATGCGCTAAAGGACATTCCATTCCCCCATGTAGTGGTGAAAAAGCTTAGTGAGTTCAGTCAAGAGCTGAAACAATATAACGAATAATAAGTTGAACCTGATAAAAGAACTACTATGACATAGCAACGAACATGAATGGGGAGAGGCCATAAAAGGCGGCACAGGTGCCGCGCTCCCAATAGGGAACATCCTCACAAGCCGAGAGCAGAGCCATGCTCGCATGGACTATGCCGAGGCGCAAGAGGATGTCGGGCAAAGCCCAACAGACAAACAATAATTACTAACCAACGAGTAAGGATTGTGCGTTGTTATCCCGTTCGACTTTTAGATACTTGAGCTTTCTGCTCTTGTCTCTCTCAATTCGAATACCGGCAAAATATTCAAACACGAGAGCAAGCAGTACGAAAGTTCACGCCTGTGGGCGTGAGCTATTCATGCTTGTTTGTGTTGATGGCCACTTGCCGGTAGCCAGAATTGAGAATAAGCATCGGATGGTTTCACGCCTTTTCTTATTCTAACGACAGAAAAGAAACAATGATTAGACAATTACTTAAAACACTGTTTTCAATAATTGTGATAGCGACATTGACATCCCTATCATCTGTAGCTGACACTGCTAAAAAGGTTGGAGAGATTACCGTGAAGGTAGGAGAGAAAAAATTTGTTTTTCTTCCCGATGCGACTTATGATATTTTGGTTGGATCAACAGCTTATCTAAATTCCATAAGATGGTCAATATCTTCTGATGACTGGAATTCTTTGGCTCTCTATGATACTACAGATTTGACATGTCGCATAGAAGGGTTGAGGGAAGCCACAAACATTAAGCTTTCATACAAAGGAAATTGCATCCTTTCTGGAGGTTTTTTATGGGACTATTGTGGATATTATTTGGTTAATGTTGTGCCTGATATAAAGATTGAAGAATTGTCACTATCACCTACCTCTGTCACTTTGAACAGAGGCGTTGGAAAGCCTCTCACTACAGAAATCACTCCGTCTAATGCCTCAAATAAGAGTCTTGAATGGTCATCAGATAATACTTCTGTAGCAACAGTCAGTAGTAACGGCTATGTGACTGCTGTTTCAAAAGGCAATGCAACCATAACATGTAGAACTAAAGACGGAAGTAATTTGCAAGCCACTTGTTATGTTTCTGTTACAGCTGGTGACGAGTATGGAAATTTCACATCAATTACGTCTGAAGGAGTTGAAATGAATTTTTACGTTATCAGCGAAGATGAAAAAATCTGTGGTGCTGGAGGAAATTGGACTCACCATCTTTGTGTTGACAAGAATACCACAGGAAAAATTACTATTCCAAAGACGGCAGATGGATATCGTGTGGTTGAAATAGGAAATGATGCTTTTTTCCAATGTAAGTCCATTACAGCTGTTGACATACCATCGAGTGTGTTTTGTATAGGCTCTTCTGCTTTTTCTCGTTGCGAATCACTTTCCCAAATCATAGGCTTGGACAATAATGTGGAATATATTGGTCCAAGTGCTTTTGAGGGTACTATATGGAATGATAATTTACCAGAAGGTGCCTTATATATTGGAAAGGTGTTCGTGCAATATAAAGGTAAAATGCCTAATAATATGACATTTAAGGTAGATGAAGGAACTAAAAGTATTTGTGATTATGCTTTGAGCTGGGGAGCCAATGAAGGACTGGTTGAATTAGAAATACCTGCAAGTGTCACACAAATAGGTGACAGAAGAATGTATTGGAATGAAGAAGAAAACAAATATAGTGGAGGAGCCAACGGAGGAACACTTTCACCTATTAAATATTGTCCTAACCTAAAGACCATTGTCATCGATATAGGAAATGACTTCTATGATTCGCGTAACAACTGTAATGCAATTATAGAGACAAATACGAACGCTCTTATAGCAGGTTGTAATACGACAGTTATTCCACCTACAGTTAAAACAATTTGTGATAATGCTTTCTACTATCTATCTGACATCAACTCCATCAGGATTCCTGATCAGGTAGAGCAAATTGGAGGTAAAGCCATTACAGGATGTAGCAACCTTGAGTCTGTCATCATTGGAGAAAGGGTAAAGATGATAGGTGATATCAGAAATAAGAATAGTGGGGGCAGTAATAATAGATGTTTAAAGGCCATCAGTGTGCATCCTGATAATCCCTATTTTGATTCCCGTGAGAATTGTAATGCTGTTATTGAAAAGGCAACATCATGCCTTCGTTTGGGATGCTCTTCCACCATCATTCCAAGTACAGTGAAAGAGATAGGCAATGGTGCTTTCAACGCTAACGGATCAAATGATTTTCCTTCTACCTTTATTATCCCAGACAATGTGGAAAAGATCAATAAATTTGCATTTTATGACCAAAGTAATCTTGAGAATCTTGTTATTGGAAAGGGCGTGAATGAGATTGGGTCATGGGCCTTTGGTGGGCACACAGATACCAACAAACTCATGATAATATACGTTTTGAGAGAATTCCCTTTTGAGATTCCTGATAATGTGTTCGTTTCCAATACATATGAAAAAGGAACTTTATATGTCCCACAGGGTTCAAGCTTGAACTATAAGTCAACAAATGGATGGAAAGAGTTTAAGAACATTGTAGAGTTTGACGCAACAACATTCAATCCATCATCTCTTATCGTTGATGTTACTGACATTGAACTTAATCACACTTCATTGAAGATGAAAATAAATGAGAGTATGCAGTTAAATGCCACCCCCAAACCAGACAACGCTACTAGAAAATCTGTCAATTGGATTTCAAGTGACGAAGCTATAGTATCTGTAAATAGTTCGGGTGTTGTGACGGCCAATGCTGCTGGGTCTGCGTCAATCTATTGTATGGCAGTTGATAACAGTGGTGTGGTTGTCACATGTACTGTTGACGTCGAAGGAAACCCAACTATAGTAAAAAACAACTCGCAGGAAAAAGGCATAGTAGATATTTTCTATAATCTATCCGGTCAGCGGCTCACTGCTCCATGCCAGGGCATCAATATCGTCAATGGTAAAAAGGTCGTGATTAAGTGAGAGTAGTTTCAAGATTGTGGTGAAGTAACTATTTCGCTACATTAATTACGTTGGCAGCGATGACGAAACAAATACCGTTCATCGCTGCTCTAATTTTATGTTAAGTTCATTTTTAATCTAACCATAAAGTTTTCCGAAGAAAATTTGGTTAAACCGAATAAAAAGCTTACCTTTGCAAAAAATGGAATATGTGAGAGTATGGTACAGATTAAGACAGAGAAACAATATAAGGCCGCTTGCGACCGTGTCAACGAATTGCTTAAAATCGTAAGCAATGATACACCTGCCGATGACAAGAACATGCTGGAACTTGACTTGATTTCCGACCTTGTGGCAGATTACGAGGAAGCGCATTATCCTGTCGCAGCCCCAACACTGGTGGAGACCATTAAGCTTCGTATGTACGAAATGGGACTTACTCAGAGTAGACTGGCCGAAATGCTGGGCATCAGCACAGCCAGAATAAGCGAGATTATCACGGGGAAAGGGGAACCCTCTTTGAAAACCGGCAGGGAAATTAGCCGGAAACTGAATATTGACCCAGCCATAGTCTTGGGATTATAGCAGCAATGACGGAACAAACACCGTTCATCGCTGCTCTAGTTTTGTGTAAAGTTCATTTTTGATCTAACCATAAAGTTTTCCGAAGAAAATTTGGTTAAACCGAATAAAAACCTTACCTTTGCAAAAAATGGAATATGTGAGAGTATGATACAGAGGATTATAATTACCACTGTTCGCCGTCCTGCTGGATCCAGCAGATGTGAATAACGACATTCGCAATGCATCTGGGATTGCAAATCCCCTATTCAGATGGTCGGGGATTGCAAATCCCCGACAACGAGCAAATCCCCGACAACGAGCAAATCCCCGACAACGAGCAAATTCATGTCCAATTCATGATTATTCGTGTTTAACACAAATTGGTCGTTAGAGTCTTTTAAAAGGAAACGAATTTCCATAATAACCATAATTTGCCCATAATTGACATAATATTACGGAACTATTACGATAATTATGGTTATTCGTTTCAAAAGACCGATTTGGGTTTATACAGCGGCGGAAGCCACACAAAAGGGCTGCCGTCGCTGTTCTTCGTTAATAATGAAGTATGCTGGTAAGGCTTCTATGCGTTAGAGAAGCAGATGCTTGTAGTTGATGAGCTTGACATCACCGGCGGTGTTCTCAAAATCGCCGGTATAGACAATCATCTTATTAACCACAGGGGTCTTGATCCATTCGGACAGTTTAGCGATACTGTCGGCAAAAGAGGGGTGATAGGTCATGGACGACTTGACTTCGATGGCAGTAATTTCCCCCTCTTCTTTCAGGAGGATGTCCACCTCGTTCTGATTGGAGTCGCGGTAGAAGAACACTCCGTCGAGGAGGCCTCGGTTGTAGCGGTGCTTGATGACCTCCATGACAACATAGTTTTCGAAAATGGCACCGCGCATCTTGTCTCTTTCCAGCTGGCGGGGACTTTCGATGTCAAGCAGGAAACAGGCCAGGCCGGGGTCGCAGAAATAGAGTTTGGGACTCTTGACGAGCCGTTTTGAGATGTTCTCGTAGTAGGGTGGCAGGAGGATGACAAGATAGGAGGCTTGAAGGACGGAAAGCCAATGGGTGACGGTCTTGCTGTCAACACCTATCTGGCCAGCAAGTTCTGAGGCGTTGAAGATGGAACCGACCCTTGCAGCGCATAGCTTCATGAAACGCATGAACTGCATCTGGTCCTTGATTTTCAGAAGGTCGCGCACATCGCGCTCCAGATAGGTCTTGACGTATGACGGGTAGAACAGGCGCGGCTTGTTCTTGCGAGCACAGACGGCGGGATAGAGTCCGCTGAAAAGATACTCATCCAAGGTCATCTGCCCCATCGTGGACTCTGTCTCATGATAGGTCATGGGAAGCAGTTCGAACACGCCGGCACGACCGGGGAGAGACTCACTTAGATGGCTGAGCAACTCAAAATTGGAACTGCCTGTGAGCAGATACTGAGTGTCGGGATTGTCATCTACGATGCCTTGTATGTACTCTAACAACTGTGGAACTTTCTGTACTTCGTCGATAAACATACCTTTGGGATGCTGGCGGAGGAAAGCCACGGGGTCGTGCTCGGCAAAGTCACGGACATTGACATCCTTCAGGCTGTATTTCGGCACATCAGGAAAAAGATGTTTCAAGAGCGTACTCTTTCCAGACTGCCGGGAACCGGTGACAGAGATGACGGAGAAATACTGTGATGCCTCCGTGATTACCTCCTCAATGGTACGGTTCAAATATAGGTTTTTATCCATAACGGTTTATGCAATTTCGGAATTACGCTCCAAAATTACATAATAATTTTAATAAAGAGCAACACGAAAGCCGCTTTTGGCAGATAATTAACAAAATATAAGTTTTCCCACAGTTTATGAGCCACAAAAGACATTGGTAACACCCAGCACACCCAACACTTAACTACCTGATACTCAATAGCCATTCTGGGTGTCACCTACCCGTTTTTACCCACACCCAAGGTCGCACCCAGGTTGAGGATTACCTATTCATTTTTAACCACGAATTTTACGAATTACACTAATTGACACGAATTTTATTTCGATTTCACAAATTGACAGTTGCGAATTATTATTTCTATTGCGAATTTGTGCAATCCCAATTAATTCGTAAAATTCGTGTAATTAGTAAAATTCGTGGTCTTTATTAACATACGAAAGTTGGGTTAGTTAATCAGAGGCCTCGCCGTTCGCATGGGAAGCCTCGCCATGTTGATGGGAGGCCTCGCCGTTCCGATGGGAGGCCTCGCCAGAAATGTCCCAGGCCGTGGGACAAATCTTTGGCATCGGACTTCACGGACTTCCACGGATTTTTCTGTTCGGCTTGTCCCCAATCTGGGTGCGACTTTGGGTGTCACCTTGGGTGTGGGTAAAAACGGGTAGGTAACACCCAAAATGGCTATTGATTATCAGCGAGTTAAGTGCTGGGTGTGCTGGGTGTTACCTACTGCGTGTCAACACATGTGCGCGGGTGTACGTATGATAGACAATAGCAGGATTGCAGTAGTGGGTGAAGCTTCAGTTCGGCTGGATTTGTAATCCAGCCATAGTGAATATTAGGATTCTCAATCCTGGTCTTGCACCGTTTATCGCATTACAAATGCTTATATTCAATGCGGTCGGATTGCAAATCCGACCGAACGGGTTGCAAATCCGACCGAACGGGCACTGAGCATCAGGCTGTTGTGACTTTAGGATTTGACCAGCCCCCGCCACAGCCTTGCACAGCTCGCAGGATATCGTACCTTTGCAGCCGCAATCCTGGGCAGAGCGAGCCGTTCGCTTACCAATAGCGCGCCCCCTTCGACATGAGCCTGATTCTAATAGAACTTGAAGTAGCGGCGGGCGTTGTTGTAGGAAATGTCCTCGACCATGCGGGCGAGCAGCTCGCGGTCGTCGGGCAGCAGGCCACGCTCAACATCGTTGCCGAGGAGGTTGCAGAGGATGCGGCGGAAGTACTCGTGGCGCGGATAGCTGAGGAACGAGCGGCTGTCGGTGAGCATGCCGACGAAGCGTGAGAGCAGGCCGAGCACCGAAAGGGCGTTCATCTGGCGGATCATGCCGTCCATCTGATCGTTGAACCACCAGCCTGAGCCGAACTGAATCTTGCCGGGCTCACCACCCTGGAAGTTGCCGAGCATCGTGGCGATGACCTCGTTGGCACAGGGGTTCAGCGTATATATAATGGTACGGGTGAGCTTACCTTTCGTATTCAGGTTGTTGAGGAAGCGCGACATGGCACGTGCAGTGTTGAACTCGCCGATGCTGTCGAAGCCGGTGTCAGGGCCTAACTGGTTGAACATGGCGGTGTTGTTGTCGCGGATGGCACCGTAGTGGAACTGCTGGGTCCAACCGGCATCAGCATCCATCTCGGCCATGACAGTGAGGAAGGCGTTCTTGTACTGGCGAACCTCAAAGTTGCTGAGTTGCTGTCCGCGCATGGCCTTCTCGAAGATGGTCTCTATCTGTGAGTCAGTGTACGGCTCGTCGTAGAACTCCTCGATGCCGTGGTCGGAGAGCTTGGAACCCTGAGCCTCGAAGAACTCGTGGCGTTTCTTGAGGGCGTCGACCATGTCGGCAAACGTGGTGACGCTGACGCCACTGACATTCGAGAGCTGCTCGACGTACTTGGCAAACTCGGGCTTCTCGATGTTCATGGCCTTGTCAGGACGCCAGGCGGGAATCATCATGGGGTCGTCCTGCGCCTTGTTGCGGGCATACTCAATGTGGTTGTGCAGGTCGTCGACGGGATCATCGGTGGTGCAGACGCACTCCACGTGATAGTGCTTCATCAGTCCACGAGCCGAGAATTCCTGCTTCTGCAGTTTCTCGTTACACTCGTCGAAGATCTCGCGGGCAGTTTTCGGCGACAGCAGCTTTTCTATGCCAAAGGCAGTCTTCAGCTCCAAGTGTGTCCAGTGGTAGAGCGGGTTACGCAAAGTGTAAGGCACGGTCTCGGCCCACTTCTCGAACTTCTCCCAGTCGGTGGTGTCCTTGCCAGTGCAATATTTCTCGTCCACGCCATTGGTACGCATGGCACGCCACTTGTAGTGGTCGCCGCCCAGCCAAAGCTCGGTAATGGACTTGAAGCGGTGGTCGTTGGCCACCAGTTCGGGGTTGAGGTGACAGTGGTAGTCGATGATCGGCATCTTGGCCGCATGGTTGTGGTACAGGTCCTGGGCAATCTCTGTCTCCAGGACAAAATTCTTGTCGTTGAATTGTTTCATAATCAATACTTGTGAATTTAAAATTTGCTTCTTTTGTGCAAAGGTACGATTTTTCCCCGTAACGACCGCAAGAATAGCGCTTTTTTCTACGTAAACGTTTTTGTATGGTTATCGTTTTGCAATTTTTCCCGGTTTTTTGCGTTTAATATGGAAAAATATGTATAACTTTGCAGCCAATGAATAACCCGTTCAAGATACTGCTACTGTTAGGGAAGGTGGTGCGTCCGAGCTTGGCAAAGGACATGCCAGCAGTGAGGGACGGCTTCTGGTTAGGACGCGGCTACGCTGCACTGACGTTCTTCGGCTTCGTCGTGACACATACACAGGCCGAGGCCGACCACTTCAACCGCCACTACGACGAGCTGAAGAACCACGAGATGATACACCTACGGCAGGCACAGAACTGCCGTGACTCGTGGCTGCTGTTCTATGTGCGGTACCTGTGGTACTACCTGCGGGCACTGCCCTATAACCGCAAGCTGAAGAACGCCGCCTACAAGCTGAACCCCTTCGAGTTGGAGGCCTACAGACACATGGACGACCTTGGCTATGCCGACCGCTGCCGAGAGGACGGTGCCACCGAGTGGCGGCAGTGGGCGCGGCTGTCTGTCGGCGAGCGAATGAGGCTGTTAAAAGCTCCACAGAACGGCTAATAACCAAGATATTGTGCAAAAAACGATAAAAAACGGGGAAAAAGAATGCTATTTCACAAAAAAGCACTATATTTGCAGGGAAAAATAATCAGTAACCAATAAAAAACGAACAACATGAAAAAGTTATTTATCTGTGTGTGCATTGCTGCTACAGCAACATTCCTGTCATGCGGCAACGAGACCGAGAAACTCAAGTTTGCCAACGACTCTATCGCAAGTGTGAACAGCCAGCAGAAGGAAATCCTGGACGACCTGACAGAGACGCTCGTGGAAGTATCGACCAGCCTCGACTCCATCGCTGCGGGCGAAGGTATGCTGAAGAACACTGGTGAAGGCAATAAGCTGAACCGCCAGCAGGTCTTGGCCAACATCAACGCATTCAAGCAAATGCTGGCTGAGAACCGTGAGAAGCTGAATGAGATGGAGAAGAAGTTGTCCAACCAGACCGGTCAGGTTGCTAAGCTGGGCGCTGTCATCAAGCACCTGAACAACGAGCTGAACGAGCGTGAGAACACCATCCTGCGACTGGAAGGTGTCATCAGCCAGCGGGAGGCTACCATCAGGGACCTGCAGTCGGCAATCGAGACACACGAAACGACCATCAGCCAGATTAGCAATCAGAACGAGCAACAGCGCCAGCAACTGGCCGAGCAGGATGCCTCGCTGAACACCGTGTACTACACCGTTGGTTCGTCGAAGCAGCTGAAGGAGAAAGGTCTGCTCACCCAAAAGTTCTTAGGGAAGAAGAAGGTAGACCTCGGAGCTGTCAACAAGAATTCCTTCACACAGGCTGACAAGCGCTCACTTACGGAAATCAAGATTCCGAGCAAGTCGGCAAAGGTGATGAGCGGCCAGCCCGAAGGTGCCTACGAGTTAGTGAAAATAGACAAGGAGCACTGCGTCATCAAGATTACGAACCCCGCGAAGTTCTGGGATGTCAGCAACGTGCTGATCATCATGGCCGACTAAGAGCGGATGAGAAAAGGCTTGGTACTGGAAGGCGGCGCCATGCGCGGGCTGTTTACAGCTGGCATCTGCGACGTGATGATGGAGCATGACCTCTGGCCGGAAGGGTTGGTGGGTGTATCGGCGGGTGCCGCCTTCGGCTGTAACTACAAGTCACGACAGGCAGGCCGCGCCATACGCTATAATAAAATGTTTGCGCGCGACAGCCGCTACAGTGGGCTGAAGTCGCTGATTACCACCGGCAACTACTTCAACGCCGAGTTTGCCTACCACACCATGCCAGAACAATATGACGTGTTCGACAAAGAGGCTTTCAATAGCAATCCCATGCAGTTCACAGTGGTCTGTACGGACGTGACCACAGGGCTGCCCGTCTACAAGACACTCCATCATGCCGACGATGCTGCCTACGACTGGATCCGTGCCTCGGCCTCCATGCCGTTAGCATCGAAGGTGGTGGAGCTCGAAGGACTGAAACTGCTCGACGGCGGCGTTGCCGACTCCATACCGCTCGAATACTTCGAGCAGCAAGGCTACGACCGAAACGTGGTCATACTGACCCAGCCCCTCGGTTACCAGAAAAGTCCCAACCGACTGATGCCGCTGATGCGCATAAGTCTGAGGAAGTATCCACAGATGATTCATGCTCTGGCCACGCGCCACATCATGTATAACCGGCAGATAGAGTACGTTGCCAAGGCCGAACAGGCAGGACGCTGCCTGGTCATCCGACCAGAACGTCCTATACCCATCGGCTACATTTCACACGATGAAGCACAGATGCAGCACGTCTACGACATGGGGCGCTCTACGGGACAACGCCACATAGAAGCCATCAGGACATTCTACGAAGGCTAATCTTCCGCTCGACCAACGTTTAATCTTCAATGTTAAAGAACAAATGCGAATAGACATTATCACCGTACTGCCCGAGATGCTCGAAGGATTCGTCCATGAGAGCATTCTCGCCCGTGCCGAGAAGAAGGGACTGGCCGAGATTCGCCTGCACAACCTGCGCGACTATACGCTGGACAAATGGCGCCGCGTGGATGACTATCCCTACGGCGGCAGTGCCGGCATGGTGATGCAGTGCGAACCCATAGACCGCTGCATCACGGCCCTGAAGGCGGAGCGCGACTACGATGAGGTCATCTTCACTTCGCCCGACGGCGAGCGTTTCGACCAGCACATTGCCAACGAGCTGTCGCTCAAGGGTAACCTCATCATCCTCGCCGGACACTACAAGGGCATTGACCAGCGCATACGCGACCACCTCATCACCCGCGAAATCTCCATCGGCGACTTCGTGCTGACGGGCGGCGAGCTGGTGGCAGCTATGATTGCCGATGCCGTGGTGCGCGTCGTGCCCGGCGTCATCGGCGATGAGCAGTCGGCACTCAGCGACTGTTTCCAGGACGACATCCTCGCCGCGCCCATCTACACCCGTCCTGCCGACTACCGCGGATGGAAGGTTCCTGACATCCTGCTCAGCGGCAACGAAGCGAAAATCCGCAACTGGGAACTCGAACAGGCCATGGAGCGCACCCGCCGACTGCGCCCTGACCTGTTAGGAGAGACAGAATAAAGTTGATGTTACTCCGCAGGCCTCAAGAGCTTGTCACCCGTTCGGTTGATGAGCTCTTTTTTGTATGACTCGGGGTAGCCGGGACGCTGTACACGTTCGCCCAAACCATTCTTGTCGCGCTTGAAACGGCCCAGCTCGTCGACGGGACGGACGGCCATGTCGTTATGGCGGACAATGAGGAAGGTGGCCAACTGGCGCCAGCGCTGAATCATCTGGTCAGCCTTCTGGCAGGTATAGTCGTTGAGGAACTTGACACGGGCTTCGCCCTCTAATGCCTGCGCCCGTTTTTCGATGTCTGCCTGTGCAGCGAAGTACGAGTGTTCAAGCGAGTCGCGCACCAGCTTCAGGTCGGGAAACATGACCGAGTAGCGGGGATAGACCATGTTCGAGACCCAGTTCTCCACCCAGAAGGCGTTGTCCATCGAGAAGGTGATGTCATCAGCGTTCTTACCGTCATAGCACTTGGGCTGGCGAGTGGTGCAGCAATAGACAGGCGTATAGGGCACCATGTTCGGGTCATCATTGCCGAACCAGAAGCAGCCCCCCACTTCGCGGGGCAGCCACGAGCGCATCTGCGAGACAAAGGTCCAGGCCGTCTGCTGCGTCGAGGTGGGACGCTCGTTGAAACACTTCTTTCCATCGACCTCGAAGTAAAGGGGCGTGGGACGGTAGGGCATCTGCCAGATGCCGCCACCGATGTCGGCCTTGTCCTTCGACTGGTCGGAAACATCGAACGGCGTACCCTCGAAATGATCACGCATGGCAGCCTGCACGTCCTGCACGGTCAGCATGCAATTGGGCTTCACCCATAAGGGCAGCGGCTGTGCGTTGGCATCACGGCCTTCCACCCAAGGCAGATACTGGTCCATGCCGTCGGCATAGCGACGGAAGAACTGCCATACACGGGCATCGCAGATGCGGCGGCCGGAGAAGTCGGGCTTGGCATAGGCGGCATTATAGTTGAAGTCAGCATCGTTCTTTCCGCTGTACCAGCCCATCAGTCGGGCATAGCTGACCACGTTCTTCGACCACAGTACGGTCTCCTCGCCCTTCTTCTGCTTGACGGCGGGCATGAACGTGGTGATGCGGCTCTGGTTGGCATGACCGCAGATCATGTCGTCGGGCACGCGCATGGCCACCCAGACCGTGCGGCCTAACTGCTTGCGGACGGCAGGCTTCAGCGTAGCCCTCAGCGAGTCGGACACCCAGGCACCCATCATCTCCATAATCCACGCCTCGTTGGGGTCGCAGACAGTAAAAGTCTCACCTTCAGAGCAGTAACCGTATTTCTCCACCAGCGTCGTCATGACGTTAAGAGCTTCGCGCGCCGTCTTCGAACGCTGCAGGGCGATATAAATGAGTGAGCCATAGTCGATGATACCCGTCGTGTCGACCATCTCCTCGCGGCCGCCGAAGGTGGTCTCGCCGATGGTCACCTGCCACTCGTTGGTGTTGCCGATGACGTTGTAGGTCTCTGCCGCCTCGGGAATCTCACCGAGATATTTGTTCGTGTCCCAGTCGTAGATCTTACGCATATCTCCCGACTGGTGCTTGGCAGCAGGATAATGATAAAGCCACATGAACGCACCGTAAGAGTCGGCATTGTAGGAACACATCACACTGCCGTCGGCCGAAGCTTTCTTGCCGACGATGAAGTTGGTGCAGGCCATGGCACTTTGAACTTTGAACTTTGAACTTTGAACATTGAACAGTGACAACGAAGCATTGAACAATGAACAATGGAGAGCCAGCACTGCAAGAAGAATTCGTTTCATTATTATTAGGTATTTATGAATGTTTCGTTTAGGATTTCGCCACACCCCCTTGATGAAGGTCTGGCGGGTGCAAAGTTACGAATTAAATCTTATAACGGCAAACATTTCCCCGTTTTTTTACTCATTCACTCGTTGACTGGCAGGTTTCAGGGGATGTGTCACTACCCCCAGTGTTGAACCGTAATCATATACCATCGCCTCACCACCTTCAGCAATCTCCTCGACGAAATAACTATGAAGCGATTCTTCTACACACTCCGTCCAACACCCTACCGTCTTGGCCCATTACTCATAATCACCTTTGCTGCAGCCTCTATGCCATGTGCCGCTGAAAGCCACCACATCAGCCCCAATCCAATAATAATCCTGTCGCGGTCGTTCCATTTTTGTTAATATTGAAGTTGCAAAGATACCACTTTTTCCACATCTTACATGTTTTTCTACAACTTTTTTGTTTCGGATTGTGATATTACGAAATAATTGTGTAAATTTGCAGGCAGATTTGCAGTTAACATGAAGTTGAACCCTTTAAACCAAGATATAAATGAAATAGAAGCAGAACGAATGAACGCTATCGGCCATACAGAGGAAGCCCAGCTTCACGAGGCAGCAGAGATTACAATTTACTAAATTACAGATTAGCGTTTCTGTTCAAATATCGAACGGTTCCGCTTTTAGTTTATAACACATTCATATTATGAAACAAATTCTTTTATTTTTTATTCTATTATTCCCAATGTCATTAAGTGCAGAATCAAGACTTGTTGACAATATCTGTTGGAATTATTTTTTGAAAGATGATGGTACTGTTGGAATAACTGGTTTTTCAAGCGAAGATGATATAAGAGATTTGATAATTCCATCCATTATAGGGAACTATACAGTTACTTCAATAGAAGCCAGTGCATTTGAGAATTGTAATAATCTAACTACAATACAAATTCCGAACACGGTTAAATCTATTGGTCAATATGCTTTTTGGGGTTGTCAAAATCTTACTTCTATCAATATACCTAACGGTATTTCCAAAATAGATACAGGTTCTTTTGCTGATTGTATAAACCTTTCATCAATAACCATACCAAGCAGCGTAACTAATATTGGTGCCAGTGCTTTTTCTGGTTGTATGGCTTTAACATCAATCATAATTCCGGAAGGAGTTAATAGTTTGGGGAAAAATTCTTTTAGGGGATGTCAAAACCTCATACAAATTTCTCTTCCTAGTAGTATCAAATCTATCTATTCCAATACTTTCCAAAATACACAATGGCTAAATAACCAACCGAATGGAATGGTTTATTTAGGAGATATTGCACTTATCTGGAAAGGAAGAGTGGAGAATTGGACTTCTTTGACTATAAAGGATGGCACATCTGTTGTGGCACATGATGCCTTTGAAGATCTTGGGATGTGGCTTCAGTCTGTTTCTATTCCCCAAAGTGTAAGGTTCTTTTACGGAGCAACTTCATCAAATATAAATTTGGAATCATTGTACATTACTGACCTTGCTGCATGGTGCAATACAGAATCAACTTTTGATCGTGAACACAGAATGTTTTTGAATGGTAATTTACTTGAGGATGTATCCATCCCTCAAGGGGTGACAGAAATAAAGCCATTATCATTTTGTAGAGTATATGATTTAAAAAGTTTAAATATTCCAAGTAGCGTCAAGATAATCTGTGATGGCGCGTTTTATAATTGTAGAAATCTTAAAACAATTAGTGGCGGAGACGGTTTGTTTTATGTAGGCCATGAAGCTTTTGATCAAACCCAGTGGCTAGATCTCGAAGAGAGCGATGAAACAGAAAACGTAGCCTATATAGGAAGAATCGCATATAGAGGGCAACGAGGGGCAGAGATTGTCAAACTAAGAGGAAATACGATAGGTATAGCTCCGGTGGCTTTCAAAGAAAATAGTCATCTGTTGGCAATAAATATTCCTAATGGTGTTGAATATATTGGGGATTTTGCATTTTGGGGGTGTTCTAGTTTGTCATCTATTTCCATTCCTGGCAGTGTTTCCTTCATAGATGAGAATGCATTCTCATATTGCTCTTCATTGCATTCTGTCTCTTTAGATGAGGGCGTTAAGGAAGTTAGAGATTTTGCTTTTGCATACTGCACAAACCTGACATCGCTTCATCTCGCTAACACTATAACATTTATAGGGGAAGGAGCTTTTTCTAGGTGTTTAAGTTTAGAATCTGTAGAAATACCAAATAGTCTGACCGCTTTAGATGGTTTTGGTTCTTGTCCAAATTTGAAAACAATCAATATCCCCAATAATATCACATCCATAAAAGCTGGAGCTTTGAGTGGATGTGGATTTACAAACATAACCATTCCAAATAGTGTAACGAGAATTGATACTGGAGCATTCCAAGGCTGTGAAGAACTAACGTCTGTCTCATTGCCTCAATTAATAACTCATATTGGAGTAGAAGCTTTTGCTGATTGTTATAGCCTCAAAGAAATAGAGATTCCGAATAGTGTCAAAAGTATTGGTTGGGGCTGCTTTACTCGTTGTTCTGGTCTGATTTCTGTTGTTTTTGGTAATAATGTTTCTGAGATTTGTCAATATGGTTTTAGTGAATGTGAAAAACTGAGCACAATTTCATTGCCAAACAGTTTGGAAGTAATTGGTTCACAGGCTTTTTACGGATGTTCCAATCTAAATATGATAAAAATAGGTAAGGGCATAAAAGATATTGGTTATATGGCTTTTGCAAATGTTCATAACCCAAAATCTTTGACTCGTGCCATGGATGATGGATTACATGTGTATTGTGAAGCAGAGGGAATACCCAGTACAGCGCCTAATGCTTTTGATAATACCCCCGTCGAAATGGCTACACTTCATGTGTTAGATGAATTAGTTGACAGTTACAAACTTGTATTACCATGGAATAAATTTGGAACAATCATTGGACTTACAGCTACAAATATAAATATAAATACTTTGGGGTCGGAGGGTATTCAAATTTATGATTTGCAGGGTAAACATATCAACAATCCTCGCAAAGGTGTAAATATTCTGCTTCAGAAAAACCGTAAAGTCAAGAAAAACATAATGAAATGATTCGTCCATAACACAACAATAAGGAGGTAAGATAGAAAAAAACGAAATCCGCTCTATCGAGTAGGAGGTAAACACTAATCATAGGTGTTTATCTCCTACTTTTAGAATGCCGGATGCCAGAGGGATGCTAGAGGGACAGGTGACGTAGCTCCCACTGGAACCTTCGTCATGGCAAAAGGCATGGAGTCACAATGGCCCATAGGAGGTGAATTCGGGTATCCCACAGGGATGCCAGAGGGACAGGTGACTGACATCGTGGATCAGAGCCCCCCGTAATCCTTTATGTTTCTGAGTCAGCAAACACCATTATTTTGCTAATATAAATAATTCAAGTTCCGCGTGTTATTCAAAGACGATGCCATAAGCATCTGACAAAGGTTCTTGCGTCCTTTCAGTAGCAAGCGGCAAAGCCGAGCGGCCAGCCATTTAACGGCTGGTACATAGGCGACACAAGCATGCGTGTCTTTAGGTACGCGACCATTGGTAGCCTTTGTCGCGTACCTAAAGGCACGCGTTTTCACCGTCATTGCATACCAGCCGTTGAAACGGCTGGCTACCGCTGTCATGCCCCTACAGGGCTTTGCTGAACTACTTTCCATAGCTTGCAGAGCTTAAATAAATAAAAGTTTACTTTCTGCATACACCGCATACACCAACCATTAACTTACTGCTTGTCAGTGATATAGAAAAACAACAAAAGGTGTACCCAGTGTACCCACATTTCCTGAAGCCACAAAAATACAGCTTGGTGTAGCTGTCTAATACAGAGACTGTCAGGCCGCCGCTCTGAGGCTCCGAAACCTACGCTCCGAGACTCCGAAACCGCCGCTCTGAGACTCCAAGAACGGCGCTCCGAGACTCCAAGGACGGCGTTTGGAGCATCCGAGGACGGCGTTTTGGGACTCCAAACAGACAGATTTCCGATAATCACGGTATGTTGCTCATCAGAAAACTGTATTCTGTATTTCTGTATCCGCACTTAGAATATTTCACCATTCCATAACATTTTCAGAAAGTCCAAGACAAAGATGAGTTCTTTGTCGCCGGATTTGCGGGTTATCGGGTCGAGGGACACGAGGATCAGGCGACAGCCAGGATGCTCCTCCTTGAAAGCCTTGAGCCCCTTCTTGTGTTTAGTCTCCACATGCTCTGTCGATTTAATCTCGACAGCCACTTTTGCGTCGCCGATAACGACATCTACTTCTTTCTTGTCGTACGTGTGCCAATAGGAAACAACATCCCGTTTGTCGTTATAGCCTTTGTAGGCAATGATTTCCTGTATCACAAAGTGTTCGAAGGCGTGCCCGTAATCATCTGTACCCCGCTTTAGGAAATGACGGCCCATCAGATAGTTGGCAAGTCCGACATCAAAATAGTAGAAACGGGGAGCCTGGACAATCTTTCGTTTGATTTCTTTCCTGAACGCGGGAATTTCATATCCGATAAGCGTGTCGTAAAGAATCTGGAAATACGACTTGACCGTTTTTGCAGACACACCACAGTCTGAGGCGATGTTGGAATAGTTCAGCATTTCACCATCGGAAATAGCAGCAACTTCCATAAAGCGTTCAAAGGCATCGAGTTCCCTCACTTCGCCTTCTTCCCTGATTTCTTCGTCCAGATACACCTTTACATAGCCGGAAAGTCGCTTGGTGGCATCTTCCACCATATAATGACGGGGAATCATGCCATTCTGCACGGCTCGATCAATCTGGAAGTCGGTAACCTCTGGCCACACAAGAGGATAAAGTGTTTCAGGGATGGCGCGACCTCCAAGCGTGTTGGCTCCTGAACGCTTGAGTTTTCTTGCGCTGGAACCACTGAGAATGAAGAACAGGCCTCTGTCCACCATCAGGGTATGTACAATATCCAACAATTCCGGCACTTTTTGAATCTCATCTATAATGACGAGTGTGCCAGCAGGCTTGTCCCAAAGAGCTTCTTTCAGTGAGTTGGGATTTCTTTTAAAGGCTTTTCTCAAATTCGGGTCAAGCAAATCATAATAGATCGCTCCTTTAAATCGCTCCTTCAAAAGGGTGGATTTTCCTGTCTGACGTGCGCCAAACAGGAACATTCCTTCATCCAACTTGCCCTCAATATCAAATATTCTCTTGTACATAACACTGCTGAAATTTAGGACTAAACTCCGGATTTTTTCACGAAATCCGGGAGTACGGTCACGATTTTTTATATTTTTCCAGCCGCAAAGATATAAAAAAATACACATTCCGGCTAACATAACATATCAAATCCTGCCGATTATAGATATTTTTAACTAATTTCGGCAGGATAGGTATGCGATACGTTTTGAGAAACACCTTTTTTCAGACGGTGTCAATATATAAAGGTGGTTTCGTAGACGCGGGTGTTCTGGCGGTTGTCGGTAACCTCGAAGCGGAGGCGGTGGGACTGGCCGGTGCGACGGAGCCATGACTCACGGAGGAAGCAAGCGTAGGTGGTGGACTTCTCGATGGCATCGAAGACGATGAAGCGTCCGTCGACGGTGGCAGTCCAAGTGGAGATGCCACTCTTACCGTCGATGACACTCAGTGCCAGGCGGTCGCCAGTCAGAGATATGGGGTTGACGGTTGGCGGCTGGTCATCGTAGGCAATCTCGTAGCGGCCAGCAAGTTCATTGATGTGCCCCGTCACCCATCCGTCGTGATAGTCACCACCCATAAAGCGACCGTTCTCGTCGGTTATATAAAGCTTTGAAGGGTCGAAAGTATTGACAATACTGTCGGTGTAATTCCGTCGGGCGTAGATGCTCAGTTCGGCATCGTACATCAGGGGCAGGGAAGACGCAGAGAACTGGTAGGTATGAGACCAAGAAGAGGGCTGGTGAGAGATGAGAGGTGAGAAGTGAGAGGTGAGAGGTGAGAGGTTAGAAGGGTGAAGGGGGACGTTGGTGGTGACACTGCCGTAGGGGACGATGAGCTGCATGCCAGGGAGGCTGATGCTGTTAGTGCGGTTCCAGAAGAGAACAGGGGACTGCGGCGATGCCGCAGCATAGCCGACAGGGGGGAGAGAGGACTGCGGCGATGACGCGGCATAGCCGACAGGGGGGAGAGAGGACTGCGGCGATGACGCGGCATAGCCGGCAAGAGGGAGAGAGGAGTCAACCTTACGGCCAGAAACCGTGAAGGGATAGTGGGCTTCGTTGCCCTTGAAGTCGCGAAGCACGTATTCGAGATGGTAGTCGCGCTCCTCGTTGAAGTTGATGATGCCGCGGTTGGCATCGGCCTGAAGGCACGTGAGGCGGTTGCCCGGTTCGATGTACGACTTCATGTACCACTTACGGTGTTGCAACCAGTAGTCATAGTAGCCCCAAGAGTTCACCATGCGGTTGAGCTGAGTGGGGATGTTGTCGACCACGCTGTGAAAAGCAGTATCACCGTCCACAAAAAGCAAAGTCTCATGGATGCCGTAGTGATTGTAGGAACCCTGCATGTAGTCATCAGCCCAAAGGGCGAAGCCGACAGGACCCCAGGCCGTAAACTTTGAAGTTTGAAGATTGAAGTTTGAAGTTTGAAACGAGCCATTGAAGGTGCCACCCTGCGGAATGGCCATGACGGCATGGGCTTGTGGAGGCACGGTGTCCAGAATGAATTCGTTCAGGAACTGGTACGGGTCGAGCATATTGCCCGTCCGGGTGTCGTGGACTTCAAGATGCAGATGAGGACCGGTGGAATGGCCGGTATTACCGCTGAGGGCTATAAACTGGCCTGCGCTGACGGGCACATCAAGCGGCGAGAGACGGGCATCAGCCACACAGGTCTCATGCTTATACTGGTAACGACGCAGGGCTGCCTTGATGCGAGGCGAGAACGACTTCAGGTGACAATAGACGGAAGTATGGCCTGTGGGATGGGTGATGTAGACGGCATTGCCAAAACCATAGAGCCCGACGGTGACACGCGAGACGTAACCATCGGCGATGGCGTAGATATGCTTGCCCTCAACACCGTCGGTCTTGATGTCGAGACCACCGTGAAAGTGGTGGGGCCGCGGCTCGCCGAAGTTCCCCGCCAAGGAGATGTCATAATCCACCGAACTTTTATAAATTGAGAGAATGAGAGAATGAGAAAATGAGAGATTGGCTGCGCACAGTAAAGCCAAGCAACATAAGAACCTCTTTGTCAATAAATCATTTCTCATTTTCTCATTTTCTCATTTTCTCATTTTCTCATTTTCTCAATTTCTCAATTTCTCAATTTCCAATTAGCATGCCTTGCACTTTGTGCGAGCCTGCTCCTGCTCGGCAGCGTTCTAGCCAGCTTGACGCTGTTCTTGCTTACTCGCAGCCTTAAACGACATATCAAGACCCTTTACACTGTGAGTGAGCGCACCAACGGAGATGAAGTCGACGCCCTGCTCGGCATAGTCGCGGATGGTGTCGAAGGTAATGCCGCCGGAGGACTCCGTCTCATAGCGGTGGTCAATCAGTTCAACGGCCTTCTTCGTGTCGGGCACGGAGAAATTGTCGAGCATGATACGGTCAACACCACCGTGGTCGAGCACCTGCTGCAACTCGTCAAATGAGCGCACCTCAATCTCAATCTTCAGGTCGAGACCCTTTTCCTTCAGGTACTGGTGACAGCGGTCGATGGCGTTGACAATGCCGCCGGCGAAGTCGACGTGGTTGTCCTTCAGCAGAATCATGTCGAACAGACCGATGCGGTGGTTCGTGCCACCGCCAATCTTCACGGCCTGCTTCTCCAGCATACGCATGCCCGGCGTGGTCTTGCGGGTATCGAGCACACGAGTGCCCGTTCCCTTCAGCCGCTCCACATAGCGGGCAGTCATGGTGGCAATGCCGCTCATGCGCTGCATGATGTTCAGCATCAGGCGCTCCGTCTGCAACAACGAGCGCACACGACCAGTGACAATCATGGCGATGTCGCCCTTCTTTACATGTGCTCCGTCCTGCATCAGCACCTCCACCTGCATGTCTGGGTCGAAGCGGCGGAACACCTCCTTGGCTATTTCCACGCCGGCCAGTATGCCGTCTTCCTTGATCAACAAGTGCGACTTACCCATCGCATCCTCGGGGATGCAACACAGGGTGGTATGGTCTCCATCGCCGATGTCCTCGGCAAACGACAGGTCAATGAGCCTGTCAACTAATTCTTCTACACTAATCATATTTTAACCACGAATTTTACAAATTATACGAATGTTGGCTGCGCCAACAAAATGCCTTCCTTATTTTTTAGCTTGTTTACGATGCCATCCAAACTCATACCAAAGGCTGAACCAGACGATGGCGATGCCGAGGCACACGATGCCGAAGCCATAGCCAATGTCACCGATGTTGAGGGCCTGCTTCGACACGAAGAACCATGTGGAACAGACGGTGGTCATGAACAGGGCGGGGATGAGCGTCAGCCAGAAGCACTTCCGCTCACGCACCAAGTAGACGGTCAGCGTCCACAGGGTGAAGACGGAGAGAGCCTGGTTCGACCAGCCGAAGTACTGCCAGATGGTGTTGAAGCCGTCAGGGTTCTCAATCTGCCACACGAGCATGGCGATAGAAACAAGGAACATCGGAAAACAAATCATCAGTCGCTTGACGATGGGTTTCTGGTCCAGCTTCAGCCACTCGGCCACGATGAGACGGCCGGAACGGAAGGCAGTGTCGCCGCTGGTTATCGGGGCAGCCACAACACCCAGCATGGCGAGGATAGCTCCAGCCACGCCGAGCCAGTCGTTGCACACAAGGTTCACCACGGCAGGTGCCGACGTGTGGAAACCATTGGTGGCGGCCTCTATCAGCTCGTAGCCGGGAGCAGGATTGCCATAGAAGAACCAAGCCGAGACGGTAGCCCAGATGAGGGCCACGATGCCTTCGGTAATCATGGCACCATAGAAAATGGGACGGCCCATCTTCTCGCTCTTCACGCAACGGGCCATCAGCGGGCTCTGTGTGGCATGGAAGCCGGAGATGGCACCGCAGGCCACGGTGATGAACAGAGCCGGGAAGATAGCATCGGTCCACTTGTCAGGCTCCGTAGCCATGCCCATATTATAGAAATGTGTCCACAACTCAGGCACCGTCGGCCAATGCAGGAAGAGCCACACCATCAGCGCACCGGCCATGAACAGCAGCGAGAAGGCGAACAGCGGATAGACCTTGCCAATAATCTTGTCGATGGGCAGCATCGTGGCAACGATGTAGTAGCAGAAAATGATGGCTACCCACATCATCGTCTCACCGCCAATGGAATGGAGGATCTCGGCGGGCGAATAGACGAAGACCGTACCCACCATAGTGAGCAACAGCACGGTGAAGACCAGCATCACTGCCTTCGTCGACTTGCCTAAGTACTTGCCGATGAGCTGCGGCAGGCCTGCACCGTCATTGCGCATCGAAAGCATGCCCGACAGATAGTCGTGCGTGGCTCCGGCAAAGATGCAGCCAAAGACAATCCAGAGGTAGGCCACGGGGCCGAACTTGGCACCCATGATGGCACCGAAGATGGGACCAGTACCCGCGATGTTCAGGAACTGAATCATGAAAATCTTCCAGTTCGGAAGCACGATGTAGTCCAGTCCGTCGGCCTTGCTGACGGCGGGCGTCACACGGTCATCAGGGCCGAACACCCGCTCAACGAAGCGTCCGTACAGCAGATAACCTAACAGAAGAGCCACGAGGCTCAAGCAAAACGATACCATTGCGATTTACAATTTTACTATTTACTATTTACAATTTATATTTGCTATTTGACTTTTTTACTTGTTCAAATCATTTTTCTGATGCAAAAGTAATACTTTTATTTGAGATATGAAAAAAATATCGTAAATTTGCACGCAAATTAAAGAAAAAACGATATTGAAAGCAAAAATCATCACCATACTGGCGTGTCTCTGCCTCAGTTTGCACGCTCAGAAGCATGAAGTACGTGCCGTCTGGCTGACCACTATCGGCGGCATCGACTGGCCTCGGACATACACCGAACAGCAGCAGAAACGCGAGCTGACCCAGATCCTTGACCAGCTGAAACGGGTGAACGTGAACACCGTGCTGTTGCAGACCCGTGTTCGCGCCTCGACCATCTATCCTTCGCAGATTGAGCCGTGGGACATGTGTCTGACTGGCACTCACGGCCGCAATCCCGGCTACGACCCGCTACAGTTTGCCATCGACGAGTGTCACCGCCGCGGCATGGAGTGTCACGCCTGGATGGTGACCATTCCTGTCGGCAAGACCAACGAAGCACGGTTCAAGGAGTTCAAGCGCAACAACCCCTCAATAGCCATGAACATCGGGCAGGAGGGCTACATGAACCCCGAGAATCCTGCCACTGGCGACTATCTGGCACGTATCTGCGCCGAGGTGACGCGCCGCTACGACATCGACGGCATACACTTGGACTACATCCGCTACCCGGAAACCTGGGGGAAAGGCACTTCGGCATCTGTCACGAAAAGCAAGGGCAAGGGCCGACAGAAGGGAAAGGCCACCGTTGCCAGCAGAACCGGTAGCACCACCAGTGCCGCCCAGCGTCGCCAGAACATCACCGACATCGTGCGCAAGATAAACCAAGCGGTGAAGGGTCTGAAGCCCTGGGTCAAGCTGTCGTGCTCGCCCATAGGCAAGTTCGGCGACCTCTCCCGTTACCGCTCCGGCGGCTGGAATGCCTACAACGCCGTCTACCAGGACGCACAGGGCTGGCTGCGCGAGGGTCTGATGGACCAGCTCTACCCGATGCAGTATTTCCGCGGCGACAATTTCTATCCGTTCGCCCTCGACTGGCAGGAGCGCTCCTACGGACATACCATCGTCTCCGGTCTGGGCATCTATTTCCTGTCGCCACGCGAGGGTAACTGGCCGTTGCAGGACGTGAAGCGGCAGATGTACTTCGTCCGTGAGAACGGCATCGGCCACTGCTACTTCCGTTCCAAGTTCCTGACCGACAACACCAAGGGCATCTACGACTTCGTGCGACAGTTCGACGAAACTCCTGCTCTCGTCCCGCCCATGACGTGGGCATGGAGTCAGGCACCGGCGTCCCCCACCCGACTCGACATCCAGCGCGGACGTGCCAGTGACTACCTCACGTGGAGCGGCGCACGCGACTTCTCTCACGCGCCATACTTATTATATAATGTATATGCGTCGATCACACCTGATGTTGATACCCGTGATCCGCGCAACCTCGTAGCCACCCGTCTGATGCAGACCGCCATCACCCTGCCCCACACCAACGGAAGGACGCTCTACTATGCCGTCACAGCCCTCGACCGCTACGGCAACGAGAGCAGTCCCATTGTAGAAAGCACCCGTCCAAAAGTTCAGACTGTCATGCCCAACGTCCAGCGTACCGATGGCCAACGTCTGAAACTGCCATCGAAAGGGGCTGAGTTTGATGCCGACTACTTAGCCATCGAGACCCTGCAGGGTCAACTTTTGCTCACTGTTCCCTACCGTGGGCAGTATGCCAACATCAGCCGACTGCCCGACGGCATCTACCAGATGCGCTCCATCGGACGGAAAGGGGTCAGCCACAGGCTGGGATTCTTCGCTATCAAACGGAAATAACAAATAACAATTAAGAAATAACAAACAACAATTAGAGAAAACTATGGAAAGAACTTGGAGATGGTTTGGCAAGAAAGACAAGATTACGCTTGCCATGTTGAGACAAATCGGCGTCGAAGGTATCGTCACTGCCCTGCACGACGTACCCTTGGGCGAGGTGTGGACACGTGAGAAAATCCGCGACCTGCGCGAGTATATCGAGAGTTACGGCATGCGCTGGAGCGTTGTCGAGAGCCTGCCGGTAGTAGAGACCATCAAGTACGGCGGCCCCGACCGCGACCATCAGATTGAGGTCTACAAGGAGTCGCTGCGCAACCTCTCGGCCGAAGGCATCCACTGCATCTGCTATAACTTCATGCCCGTGCTCGACTGGGCTCGTACCGACCTGCTACACGAGAACCCCAACGGCTCAACGAACCTCTACTTCAACTACGCCGAGTTTGCCTACTTCGACATCTATATTCTGAAGCGCGAAGGTGCCCGCGAGGAGTGGAGCCAGTTCCAGTTCCCCGCCGGCGTGGGTCAGGGTCGCAATGTGCTGGCCGAGTGCGACGAACTGGCCAAGACCATGACACCAGAAAAGGAGCACAAACTCGTAGAGAATATCGTCATCAAGACGCAGGGGTTTGTTTCCGGCAACTTCAGCGAGAACGACGAAGCACCGATACAAAAGTTCCGCGAGTTCCTCGACCTGTATAAAGGCATCGACAAGGCTCAGTTGCGCGAGAACATGAAGTACTTCCTCGAAGCCATCATGCCGACATGCGAGGAGTACGGCATGAACATGTGCGTACACCCCGACGACCCGCCCATCGAGATTCTCGGTCTGCCACGCATCGTTCGCACCGAAGAGGACATCCAGTGGTTCCTCGATGCCGTGCCCAACAAGCACAACGGTCTCACCTTCTGTGCCGGAAGCCTCTCCGCGGGTGCCTACAATAACGTCGTGGATTTGGCCCGCAAGTTCGCCTCCCGCACCCACTTCGTCCATCTGCGCTCCTGCCACATTTTCCCAAACGGCGACTTCACCGAAGCCAGCCATCTGGGGGGACGTGCCGACCTCATTGAGCTGTGCAGGATTTTCGAAAAGGAAAATCCACAGCTGCCCATGCGCGTCGACCACGGCATGACCTTCACCGATGAGCCTGGCGGCATCATGGACGAGTCAAGCCACGGCCACAACGCCGGCTATACCCTTCTGGGCCGCATGTTCGCCCTCGGACAGGTGCAGGGCATCCTCGCCACCGTAGACCGCGAGCTCGACATTCCCTATAAGCAGCCCGGCTTCTTCGACTAATGCAACACCCCTCTTCAGAACAGGCAAAGCAGTTAATCAGAAGCCTCGCCATCTGGATGGGAAGGCCTCCCGTCCGGATGGGAGGCCTCGCCGTCCGCATGGGAAGCCTCGCCATGACGATGGGAAGCCTCGCCGTTTATCGCATTACAAATGCTTATATTCAATGCAGTCGGATTGCAAATCCGACTGAACGGGGGGCAGGCCCTGTGCCAGCCCGCACGCCGGCCACGGCGTTCTTTTTCGCGTGTACATACCGCCTGATGGCGGTGCGGGCTGGCACAG
>Ga0310786_10002628_pt1 | contig 27134 bp, 12 predicted proteins | sample AusTroGonzalo_MG_FD_203881 | JGI IMG/M metagenome (GOLD analysis project Ga0310786, IMG submission 203881) | Bovine rumen microbial communities from tropical cattle in Woodstock, Queensland, Australia - Gonzalo_03 (v2) (version 2) | ecosystem: Host-associated > Mammals > Digestive system >...
TCTTCAGTCCCCAGGTGGCCAGCTTCATCACCAACGACACGCCTGTTGTCTATGACTTGTCGCTGCGCTATCTGCGTATCATGCTCATAGGCATCACGCTTTCCATTCTCTTCATGACCCTCACCAACTTCATCAAGACTGACGGCAATCCTCAGATGGTGATGAAGGCTGTGTTCATCAGCAGCGTTGTCAACCTGGTGCTCGACATCCTTTTCGTGGCAGTGCTCAAGACAGGTATCGAGGGTTCTGCCTGGGCCTCCATCATTGGGTGTGTTGTGGCCCTGCTGTATTGCGTTCGTCATTTCCGTAGTGCCAACAACTCCTATCATTGGCAGTTTGATTACAAACAGTGTCACCGTTATATTCTGAAAGGCGCCAAGACAGGCTTCCCCATGGGCATCAACACCCTGCTGCTGGGCCTCTGCACCTATGCCGTCAACAGCATCATCCTGGGCAGTCTTGGTGCCGATGGCGTCTTTGTGTGGGCCGTCTGTTTCCAGCTGTTTCTCATCCTTCAGATGGTGTTGGCCGGAGTGGCCACCTCCATCTATTCCATTGGCGGCCTGCTGATAGGCGAGAAAGATATCGTGGGACTGCGCCTGCTCACCAACAAGGTGATGAAGTACATCTGTCTCAGCCTGCTGGCCATCACCCTGTTTGTCATCATCACCCCCGAGAGTATTGGGTGGCTCTTCTCCAGGGAGAGCGCCCCGTCAGATGGTATGCTCCACAGCGCCTTGCGCATCTATGCCCTGCTGCTCATCCCTTACGCCGTTGCGGTGGTCTATCGCATCCTTTATCAGGTGCTGGGCTATTGGTCGCTCAGCGTGGTGTTGAGCATTGTTCAGATGGCCTTCATGGTGCTGTTTGTGGGGCTGTTGGCCTGGTTCAAGCCCGAGTGGCTGTGGTGGGGTTTCCCCGCATCCTGTCTGTTCCTGCTGGCCGTCTATTGGGTCATCACCCTGTTCATCCACCACAAGAACCCTGATGCCGAGGTGATGACCCTCATACCACAGGCTGCCGATGCCCAGTCGTTGAATTTCTCCGTCATGTATCAGACAGAGGATGTGCAGCGTGCCCTCGAGACCATCAGCACCTTCCTCGAGACCTGCGATGTTGACCCAGCCACCTCGTTACAGATCAATCTCTGCTGCGAGGAGCTCATGTATAATATCGTTACCTATGCCGTCAACAAAGATGCCGACAAGCATCTCTTCGACGTGCATATCGTCTGTCGCGACGATGTTGTCTCCGTACTGATCAAGGACGATGGCAAGCCCTTCAACCCTGTGATAAAAAACGCCACCATCAATGAAGATGGTGACGGATTAGGTCTTGCTCTGGTCAATATGCTGTCCAATATTCAGTACAAGTTCATGTACAATCAGAATGTGGTCTTCCTCACATTCCAGCGCGAGGGGTGAGAAAGGGCAACGCCCATCTTTATTATCTTATTGCAGGCTATCCTGATACCATTCGAAGAGCTTCTGGACGCCATCTTCGATTTCTACCTTATGCATCCAGCCAAGGGAGTGAAGCTTGGATACATCGATGAGCTTACGCATGGTGCCATCGGGTTTTGAGGCGTCGAACTCAACGGTGCCCTCGAAGCCTACGGCCTTGACCACCAATCCTGAGAGTTCACGGATGGTGAGTTCCTTGCCTGTGCCCACATTGATGTGGCAGTTGCGGATCTCACCAAGGCTGGGGATATAACCACCACGGCCTGCACTATGATTGCGATCCACAGCACCATCGGTGGTGGCACCATAATGTACACTCGAGTATTTCTCGATACCAATAATGTCGCTGAAATTGACATTCAGGAGTACATGGACTGAGGCATCGGCCATATCTTCCGACCACAAGAATTCACGTAATGGAGTACCTGTACCCCAGAGTGTCACCTTGTTATTATCTATTCCATATTTTGCTAAAACTTTCAGGATGTCTTCCTTAGATGCATCGCCAGTGACGCCTTCAACAGGACGCTTGTTTAGGTCGATAGCTATCTTGTCCCAGGCGCCATCATGAATGAGTTTGGCAAGGTAGACCTTGCGCATCATGGCGGGCATGACATGGCTGTTTTCCAGATGGAAGTTATCGTTGGGACCATAGAGATTAGTTGGCATCACGGCGATATAGTTGGTGCCGTACTGCAGGTTATAGCTCTCGCACATCTTCAGGCCGGCAATCTTGGCAATGGCGTATTCCTCGTTGGTATATTCCAGGGGCGAGGTCAACAGGCAGTCTTCCTTCATGGGTTGGGGTGCATTCTTGGGGTAGATGCAGGTACTACCCAAGAACAGCAACTTCTTCACGCCATGTGCGTAGGCCTCGCTGATGACATTGCACTGGATTTTCATGTTCATCATGATGAAGTCGGCACGATAGAGCATATTGGCCATGATGCCGCCGACAAAGGCAGCAGCCAACACCACAGCATCAGGCTGCTCTTCATCGAAGAAATTCTTGACTGCGACCTGGTCGGTCAAGTCCAGTTCCTTATGACTACGCCCTACAAGGTTGGTATACCCCCGCTGCAGCAAGTTATTCCAAATAGCGGAGCCCACTAGTCCGTGATGCCCCGCTACATATATTTTCGCGTTCTTATCTAACACAATTCTCAATTGTCAATTTTCAATTATCAATTACTTCACGATGCCCTTTTCGAGGTACTCGGCGAGGTTGGTGCGGACTTTGGCAGCGGCACCTTCGGCGGCGACTTTGGCGATGTCGGAGTCGACCATGATCTTTACCAGTTGCTCGAAAGAGGTCTTGGAGGGGTTCCAGCCGAGCTTGGACTTGGCCTTGGTGGGGTCGCCCCAGAGGTTGACGACGTCGGTAGGACGATAGAAATCTTCGCTGACTGCAACAACGGTATTGCCAATCAGAGCATCTGGACCACTGACAACAATGCCCTTCTCATTGATGCCTTCGCCTTCGAACTTGAGCTCGATGCCGGCATGACGGAAGGCGAGCTGGGTGAACTCACGGACAGAATGCTGAACACCAGTGGCGATGACGAAGTCGTCGGGCTTAGGTTGCTGGAGGATGAGCCACATGCACTCCACATAGTCCTTGGCATAGCCCCAGTCGCGCAGGCTGTCAAGATTACCGAGATAGAGGCAGTCCTGAAGACCCTGCGAGATGCGTGCTGCGGCGAGGGTGATCTTACGGGTGACGAAGGTCTCGCCACGACGCTCACTCTCGTGGTTGAACAGGATGCCTGAACAGCAGTACATATCGTAAGCCTCTCGATACTCCTTCACAATCCAGAAGCCATACTGCTTGGCCACGGCATAGGGTGAGTAGGGGTGGAAGGGCGTCTCCTCGTTCTGGGGCACCTCTTCAACTTTGCCATAGAGCTCGGAGGTGCTGGCCTGATAGATGCGACAGGTATCCTTGAGTCCTAACTGTCGTACTGCCTCGAGGATGCGCAATACACCTACAGCATCGACGTCGGCCGTATATTCCGGAGAGTCGAAGCTGACCTGCACATGACTCTGTGCTGCGAGGTTATAAATCTCTGTGGGCTGCACCTTGCCGATGACGCCCAGCACGCTCATCGAGTCGCCCAGGTCGGCATAGTGCAGATGGAAATGAGGCTTTCCCTCAAGATGTGCGATGCGCTCGCGGAAGTCCACACTGCTTCGGCGGATGGTGCCGTGAACGTCGTAACCTTTCTCTAAGAGGAACTCAGCCAGATAGGAACCATCTTGACCTGTGATGCCAGTGATGAGAGCTATTTTATTATTCATGCCAAAAATCAGTTTTCGCCCGAGAACTGCTTGATACGCTGTTCCTCGGACAGTTTACAAATAAGTAGGGTGTCGTTGTTCTCTGCCACGATATAGCCGTCGAGGCCCTGGATGACCACCTTCTTCTCCTGAGTCGTGTGGATCATGCAGTTGTGGGTTTCGAACAGGTTGATATCCTCGCCGATGCAGGCATTGCCGTAGATGTCGCGCTTCGACTGTGTGAGCAGCGAGCCCCAGGTGCCCAGGTCGCTCCATCCGAAGTCGGCGGGACATACGAATATCTCTTCTGCCTTCTCCATGATAGCGTAGTCTACAGAGATATTCTCACACTGCGGGAATTTCTCGTTGATCATCTCCTGCTCCTGCGGTGTGCCGTAGATGGGCAGCATCTGCTCGAAGATCTTGTTCATCTTGGGCTGATAGACGCGGAAGGCGTTGACGATGGTGCTAACGTTCCAGATGAAGATGCCGGCATTCCAGAAGTAATAGTTCTTCTTGATATACTGCTGGGCGGTCTTCAGGTCGGGCTTCTCACGGAAGGAGTCAACACGATAGATGCTCTTATTGCGCAATGACGATGCAGAGAGGTCGGCCTGGATATAGCCGTAGCCTGTCTCAGGACGCGAGGGCTTCATGCCCAGCGTGACGATGGCATCGCTGTCGGCAGTGAAATCCATACAGTCTTTGATGACACGCTGGAACTCAGGCACGTTCATCACAATATGGTCGCTGGGTGTCACGACTATGTTGGCCTTCGGGTCTTGCGCCTTGATGCGCCACGATACATAGGCGATGCAAGGAGCGGTGTTTCGGCGGCAAGGCTCGCAGAGGATATTTCCCCGAGGCATCTTAGGCAACTGCTCTGCTACGATGTCGGCATACTTCTCGTTGGTCACCACCCATATATGCTCGGGGGCTACCAACGAACCAAAACGCTCCACGGTGAGCTGCAGGAGGGTCTTACCCGTTCCCAGCACATCTATGAACTGCTTAGGGCACTCTGCAGTGCTCATAGGCCAGAAGCGACTACCTACGCCTCCAGCCATAATGACCAGATGATTGTTGATTTTTGGCATAATTAATCTCGTTTTATTCAATAATCGGCAAAATTACGCAAATTTTCCGAGATGGACAAGCAAATCCCGGAAAATATTATAAATAGGTGTGTATGTCGTGACTTATGTCGGTTAAGCGTTCTTGTTCTTAACCACGTGCTTGATGACGAAATACAGGATGGCGAGAGCCACGAGGGCGAGGATGACAATCACGATATAGTGGTTGTAGCGTTCTATGGTAGCTTCTAGCTGGTCCTCGGGCACGATGGTGGCGAGATACCAACCCATGGCGGCGAGGATGGCATGCCAGAGGCCTGCGCCGATGGTGGTGTAGAGCAGGAACTTCCAGTACGTCATGCGAGCCAGTCCTGCGGGGATGCTGATGAGGTGGCGAATGCCTGGAATGAGTCGTCCGGTGAGTGTGGCCACCACGCCGTGATTGTCAAAGTACTGCTCGCTCTTCTCCACCTTCTTCTGGTTGAGAAGACACATCTTGCCCCATTTGCTGTTGGCGAACTTATAGATGACGGGACGCCCCACATAGAGTGCCACGAAATAATTGATGGATGCTCCCAGGTCGGCACCAATGGTTGCAAAGAGCACCACGAGAAAGACGTTCAGCTCGCCGCTATGTGCATGAAAGGCGGCGGGGGCTACCACCAACTCGGAGGGTACAGGTATTACGGTGCTCTCCAACAGCATGAGTAGCAGAATAGTACCGTAGTTCAGGTTTCCTAAAAGTGTTGAAATCCAATTCATTATATCTTAACGATTAATCTTTTCCTTGATATACTCATAATACCCCTCAGGTTCCAGGTCCTGGGGAAATAAATGTGCCAGCGCCTGATGACACTCTTCGGGGTTCACCTTGCAGGCTTTCTTCAGGTAGTCAAGAAACTCACCATAATATTTCAGCTCATAGCAGCACAGCGCCATATAGGCATAACCCCGCGGTGCTTCGTCTTCCTGGTGCTCCTTGACTTTCTCGCAATAGGTGAAGTATTTCTTAAAGAGCGTGTAGGCCGCATCTACGTAGTGGTTGTCGTAGAAAGAAAGGATGATGTGTAGCCATGTATCACATTCGTCGTCACTTTGGCTGATGGCGGTGCGGAAATAGGCCTCTGCCTCTGCGGTCTTGCCTGCTGCCAGCATGACATGGCCTTTCACAATCTCCATCTGCACATGGTCGCAGTCTATATCTTTTGTCTTGTTGAGCACACGAATGGCTTCGTCGCACTGGCCGTTTTCGCTATAGGCAAATGCCAACTCCTGATAGATGTCGGTGAGTGATGGTGAGTCGGCAGGAGCTGTATCGACGGCTTTCTTCAGGATGTCGATGGCCTCCTTCGGCTTGTTGGTGTTGAGCAGACAGATGCCTTCATAGAGTAGGGGGAACTCATCGTCGGGTACCTGCTCTGAATAGCGGCGGAAATACTTCAACGCCTCTTCGTAGTTGTTCAGGCGAAACAGTCCGTTAGCTTTAGCTATCAAGCCGTCAGGGTCTTTGGGATCGATGGCGATGGCATATTCGCTGCTCTGTATGGCTTGCTGGTAGTCCTCGCTCATAAACTGTGCCGAGGCCAGCGCGTTCCAGTAACGAGTAGAGAAGGGGTCGTTGTCAACCAGCTCATTGAAGATACGCTCGCTATCCTTATATTTTCCCATTCCGAAGAGGGTGCGGCCCATCAGTTCCTTGAAGTCGGGCGACTGCTGGTGTCTGGCTCTCGCCATCCATTCCATGGCTTTCTGTGGCTGTCCGTTGTCGGTATAAATGTTGGCAACGTCCATCACATAGTCCTGATACTCGTCGGGCGGTACCTGCTTGAACTGCTCACGCAGGTAGTTGTCGGCATCGTCTATGCGTCCCTCTGCAATGAGAATCTCGGCGCGGTCGTATATATAGTCCGGATCGTCAGTCTCTATGATCTGGTCATAGTATTCACGCGCCTTGTCAATATCACCTTCATACAGGGCTTGGTGGATGCGGTAGGTGAGGGGAGCAATAGCTCCAGGTGCGAGGCTGAGTGCCAAGGAGATGGCCTCCTCGGCCTCGTCGGCCTGACCTATAAACTGATAGTAGTCGGCGATATCCGACAACTCTTCAGCATCCATAAACACAGGCTCGCCTGCATTTACGGAGTGCTCGTAGGTTTCCAGCATATCCTGGAACTCCTTGCTGTCGAAATATTCGTCGTCAGTTTTTTTCAATTTTCAACTCTTCAGTCCTACAGTCTTGTTGAATACGGGATGCTCGATGGTAGAGTCGGGGTCAACGTTGAAGTATCCTATGCGCTGGAACTGCAGATAGCTGAGGGCTTTCTGCTGGGCGGCAAAGGGCTCAATGTAACAGTCGGTGAGGATGTGCAGGTTGTCAGGGTTCATCATCTGACGCAGGGCGTCGGCACCCTTGATGCCTTCCTCTTCCTCCAGTCGCTTCAGTTCGTCGCGTGGATTCTCGTATTTCCACAGACGCTCGTAGAGTCGTACCTCGGCTTTGACGGCGTTGTGGCAGCTGACCCAATGCAGGGTCTTACCCTTGATCTTGCGGTTGGCACCAGGCAGTCCGCTACGAGTCTCAGGGTCGTAGGTACAATAAATCGTGGTAACGCGGCCCTCGGCATCCTTGTCGCAGGGGTGCTCCTCGTCGCACTTGATGATATAGGCGTTCTTCAGACGAACCTCCTTGCCAGGAGCCAGTCGCATAAACTTCTTCTCGGCTACCTCCATGAAGTCGTCGCGCTCAATCCACAGTTCGCGACTAAACTCCACCTCGTGTGTGCCGTCAGCCTCGTTTTCGGGGTTGTTGATAGCTGTGAGCTGCTCGGTCTGTCCCTCGGGATAGTTGGTGATGACAACCTTAACGGGGTCGAGCACGGCAGAGACGCGGAGGGCGCGAGTGTTCAGGTCGTCGCGCAGGGCACTCTCAAAGAGAGCCATATCGTTGAGGGCATCAATCTTGGTGTAGCCAATCTTCTCCATGAAGTTCTTGATGCCTTCGGGCGAGTAGCCACGACGACGGAAACCGCAAATGGTTGGCATGCGGGGGTCGTCCCATCCGTTGACAAGTCCCTCGCTGACCAGCATGCGCAGGTTGCGCTTGGAGAGGAGGATATAGTTCAGGTTGAGCTTGTTGAACTCGGTCTGACGAGGACCCTCGAAGGCGTCGAGGGCGTTTTTGTCCAGATTACCTAGATATCCGAGATTCTCTAGAGATTCTAGGGATTTCATCCATTCTTTCATCCAACCTACGAAGAGGTCGTAGAGGGGACGGTGCTCCACAAATTCCAGCGTACACCATGAGTGTGTGACACCCTCGAGGAAGTCGCACTGGCCGTGGGTGAAGTCGTACATGGGATAGGCGTTCCACTTAGAGCCAGTCTTGACATGCGGGATGTTGAGCACGCGATAGATGAGTGGGTCGCGGAACAGCATGTTGGGGTGGGCCATGTCGATCTTGGCACGCAGCACCAAGGTGCCGGGTTCGCACTTGCCGCTATTCATAAACTCAAACAGCTTGAGGTTCTCCTCAATGGGACGGTCGCGATAGGGACTGTTGGTACCTGGCGAGGTGGTGGTGCCCTTCTGCTGGGCTATGACCTCGGCGCTCTGCTCGTCCACATAGGCTCGGCCCTGCTTGATGAGCCATACGGCAAAGTCCCAGAGCTCCTGGAAATAGTCGCTGGCGTAGTAGACGTGAGCCCACTCAAATCCCAGCCATTTGATGTCGTTCTCTATGCTCTCGATATATTCGGTATCTTCCTTCACGGGGTTGGTATCGTCGAAGCGCAGGTTGCACTCGCCGCCATATTTCTTAGCCAGTCCGAAGTCGATGGCGATGGCCTTGGCGTGACCAATGTGCAGGTAACCGTTAGGCTCTGGTGGGAAGCGCGTTTGCATTCTTCCTCCGTTCTTACCTGCTGCCAGGTCGTCCTTCACCATCTGTTCCACAAAACTCACGGACTTCTTCTCTTCCGTGCCTTCATTCAGTATTTTCTCTTCCATTGTTTATATATTACCTTATTGTTTTTTTACTTGATATCTCTTTCGTTGAGCGCCTTGGCATAACGTGCTGCATTCTTCAGGTGGTCCTGATAGGTAACGGCGAAGTTATGAGTACCAGAGAAGTCCTCTTTGGCGCACATATATAAGTAATGATGGTTCACGCGGTTCAGCACAGCATCGATGCCCTTGATAGACGCTACCTTGATTGGACCTGGGGGCAGGCCAATGTTCTTGTAGGTGTTGTAGGGGCTTTCCACCAGTAGGTGGTTATGATAGATGCGCTTCAGCGAGAAATCCTTCAGGGCGAATTTTACCGTTGGGTCGGCCTGCAGGGGCATGCCGCTCTTCAGTCGGTTCAGATACATGCCTGCTATCATGGGCTTCTCGTCGTTGTTGGCCGTCTCTTCGTCAATGATGCTGGCCAGCGTGCTCACCTCGTTAGGCTCCAGACCTATGGCGCGTGCCTTCTGCTTGCGCTCTGTGTTCCAGAACTTGTCGTGCTCGGTCACCATACGCAGCAACAGCTTATCTACGCTGATATCCCAATACACCTCGTAGGTGTTGGGCACAAAAGCACAAGCGATGGTGCAAGTGTCGTAACCCAGTTTCTCGCAGGTCTCGTTGTTGCTCAGCGCCTTGATAATCTCTGTGCTGTCAATCATGATCTTGGTTGAGAGGCGGGCAGCCATCTGCTCCATGGTGCGACACTCAGGAATGGTGAGCATCATGGGCTTCTGTCTGCCGTTCTTCAGCATGCGGAACACGTGGATGGCGTTCTGTTCGGGCTCAATGGCGTAGCGGCCAGTACGAATATTCTCGTCGTAGTCGTAGTGGCGTGCCAGTGTTCGCAGTCCTGTCAGAGCGCTGCCGTTTGCTATAGGCTCCAACTTGGCATATACCGAGTCGGCGGTATCGTCGCTGTCGATATAGACATAGGTGGTTTGCTGCTGTGCCGAGAAAGCCGCGAAGAAATAGTAATACACTATAGCCGCTACTGCCGCAAAGCAGATAAACGCGGGAATCAGATAGTATTTTGCTTTAATTGGCTTCATATTTCTCATTTTGGGTGCAAAGGTACAAAGTTTTTCTGAGAATACTGCCATTATCCTTTAAATTATATCATAAAAGATATAAAAGCGGGCGAACCGTTTGGCTCGCCCTGCTATTCAAATTTTCCGCTCGGCTTTGCCGCTTTTACAAAGGCTTTAGCCGACTAAAAGAATTTTTCAAGCCTTCAATTCTACAGCTTAAGGTCCTTCTTCAACAGTTCAATCTTGGCCTCGCCATCCTTGCTGCAGCGGTCGTAATCAGCTGCACCAGAGAAGCTTGCATCCTTAACCTCTGTGTAGAACTTAATCTTTGGCTCAGTACCTGAAGGACGAACAGAAACCTTCGTGCCGTCCTCGCAGAACCACTGCAGTACATTAGAGGTGTCGGGCATGTCGAGCTTGGTGACATTACCTTGGGCATCCTTAGCCTCGAGGGTCTTATAGTCTTTCACCAGAACGACCTTTGAGCCACCCAATGTCTGAGGAGGATTGTTGCGGAAGTCAGTCATCATCTGCTTAATCTCGTCGGCACCAGTCTTACCAGGACGCACTACGTTGATGGTGTATTCCTTCGAGAAGCCGTACTCCTTATAGATATTCATCAGCAGGTCGTAGAGTGTCATGCCGTTGTCGCGAGCCCATGAAGCAATCTCACAAATCAGACAGATAGATGCGGGGGAGTCCTTATCCCTAACCTTATCGAATGGCAGGAAGCCGAAGCTCTCCTCACCGCCACCAATGTACTTCTTCTTGCCTTCGTTGACGCGAATCTCGTTGGCAATCCACTTGAAGCCAGTGTAGCAGTCCATCAGCTCTACGCCGTTCTTCTTGGCAATCTCGGCAATAACCTCGGTAGTCACGATGGTCTTCACCAGGAACTCGTTACCCTTCAGCTGACCCAGCTTCTTCTTGTTGGCGATGATATACCATGAGAACATCATGGCGGTCTGGTTACCATTCAGGATTTCCCACTCACCCTTAGGATTGCGGCAAACGATGGCCAGACGGTCGGCATCGGGGTCAGAGGCAATCACCAGGTCGGCATTCAGCTTCGTACCCAGCTTCATGCCCAGCGTCATAGCCTCAGCATTCTCGGGGTTAGGAGAAACTACTGTGGGGAAGTTACCGTCGATAACCATCTGCTCGGGCACTACATGGATATTCTGGAATCCCCATGAGCGCAGGGCCATAGGCACGATGACGCGACCAGTGCCGTGCATGGCAGAATAGACGATGTTCAGGTCTTTCTGACGCAGGATAACGTCCTGATCTACCATAGCCTCTTTCACAGCCTGGATATAGTCCCAGTCCATTTCACCACCAATGATGTCGATGAGGTCCTTGTTGCCTTCGAACTTCACCTGGTCGATGGTCACCTTGTTCACCTCGTCGATGATACCCTTATCGTGTGGAGCCAGTACCTGAGCACCATCATCCCAATAAGCTTTGTAACCATTATACTCGCGGGGGTTGTGAGAAGCGGTGACGTTCACACCAGCCTGACACTTCAGCTGACGAATAGCAAAGCTGATCTCAGGGGTGGGGCGAAGGCTCTCAAACAGATAAACCTTGATGCCATTAGCTGAGAAGATATCAGCTACAGTCTCGGCAAACATTCTACCGTTGTTACGGCAGTCGTGACCTACCACCACAGCGGGCTGGATGCCAGGGAACGCCTTGTTGATGTAGTTGGCAAAGCCCTGAGTGGCCATACCTACGATGTACTTGTTCATGCGGTTGGTACCAGCACCCATGATGCCACGCAGACCGCCAGTACCGAACTCCAGGTTCTGATAGAAAGCATCAATCAGCGCTGTCTTATCCTCTGCGTCGAGCATTGCCTGAACGTCCTTGCGTGTCTCCTCATCAAAGGCCGGAGCCAGCCATTCTTTTGCCCGTGCGGTGCACTCGGCAATCAGTTGTGAGTTGTTTTCCATTTTAGTTTGTTTAAGTAATGAATGATTTATTGGGGCAAAGTTAGTAAACTTTTCTCAAACCACCAACAATCTGCCCCAATAATTTCATTAATAATCCGTTAATACGTAAAAACTGTTACTTTATCACAATCTTACGTCCATTATGGATGTACAGTCCCCTCGTGGTGGGCTTGCTAACCTTGCGGCCACTTAAATCGAACCATGCATTGTCATAATCCGTATAATCCGTGAAATTCGTGGTTGTTATTCCTGATACTTCGTTGTTGTCTTCGAAGGTCATTCGTGTGGTGGTGATGACATCACCAGCGGTGATGCCTTTCAGACGGAAGTAGGCACGACAGAAACCGAGGTTCATTGCAGCGTTGGGGTAGTACAGCTTGTTCTCAGCACCGAGATAGAGTAGGGTGCGGTCATTGGCAGTAAAGGAAGTGGGTGAGAAGGAGCCTACGAAATCGGCATAGGTGCTTTCGGCGTTAGTAGTAGTGTTGCTCACCGTTACTCCGAGGAATACGGGGTTGGGCAGGTTGCCACTAATCACCTTGTTCCACTTCACGATATAAGGTTTGCCAGCCACGATGCTGGTAGCGTTGGCAAAGGTCAGCGTTAGCGTCCCAGCAGAGAATTCAGATTCGCTAAGTGTCATCACCGTTGCGCCAGCGATGGGAGAGTAACCATCAGCTCCAGCAGGAATACTAAAAGGAAAACAAATCGTGTTCCAATAATTGTCAGCATAGAGCGTGCGACCGCTTAGCAGCACATTTTTCCCGCTGCCCGAATTGTTGTCGATGACAGAGCTGTTGTCTAAATCATCGGCAAGAGAAATCACAGCAGGAACATCAGTACTTCTGCCGTTCAGATAGAAGCAACCAGTGACGGTACCTCCATTATTGCCACATATTTTTCCGTGTAAACCTACCTCGCTGATAGTTGCTTTAACGAAACAATTCTTGATATAGTGGTTGTTTTCACCAGCAATGCCGCCTATTTTTTTGCCTTTATAAGCTTCACCAGTATAGACTTCACCTAAATTGTAGCAGTTCTGTATAACTCCTTTGCTGCCGTTTTCTCCTGCGATACCGCCCACACTTGCATTGGTCCAGTTGCCGCCACTGACTAATGCAGAATTGGAGCATCCTACGATGGTGCCATTATTATATCCAGCAATAGAACCTACAGCACTACTTGGTTCTCCTTCGCCTGTTAGGGAAATGAGAACGATAAGTCCACCGTTGATATTCACGTCTTTAACGACTCCTCCATCTCCGATTTGTCCGAACAATCCAGCCACATTATTTGTTACACTACCATCCACATTGACGTTGAGGTTTGAGATAGTATGACCACCACCATCAAAGGTACCAACAAATGGATGAACAGTTGTGCCGATGGGAGTCCAAAGCTCATTATTAAGGTCGAGGTCGGCGGTGAGTGTAACCGTTTTGCCAGAATATTCATCACCTTTATTGACACTTGCGGCGAGATCTTGCAGATTCTTCACGCTACTAACTGTAGTTACAATATCGGCCTTGGCCGTCATTGCGACAGCCAAAGCCATGATGCAGAAAATCTGTTTCTTCATTTTCAATTGCAATAATCAATTTTCAACTTTCAACTTTCAACTATCAATTTCCTATGAACTTGGGGCGATAGATGCCACTGTTGCCTGTTGGAGCCGCAGAGGTGTCAAAACGTGCCCAGTCGTTGATGGTGTAGATGCGATGCAGGCTGTCACAGTAGTAACTGAGGCTGACGTAGTTATCGCCCACATTATCGAAGATGATGAGTGGATAATACACCACGCCTCCCGTCTCGCTGGGTTCTGCTACGGCTCTCACCTCACCATTGATAGTAGCACACATCAGGTCCTGACTGGTCTGGTAGTTGGCCAAGGTGTCGCCTAACTGAACCTGTACCGTCATGCGCAACTCGTATTGACGGTTGTCGTTGAAAGTCCAATTGGTGGGACGTTCGTCATTACCAGGAACCAGACTCGATGCTGCTGGCGATGGTGGCGTGGACGACTCGTTGTCGGAATCGCTGCTACAGCTCCACGCCACACACATCACTAAACTCAAAAATAAATACTTGATCTTCATTCCTTTATTATTTAATTACCTTTTTCTTACCATTGTAGATATAAACGCCAGCCTTGTTGGGACGCTTGTCGAGCTTGATACCGTTGAGGAGATACCAGCCGTCAGCCTCGAAGTCATCGGCAGTGGTGAAGCTGATGATGGTGGGAGCATTAGGCGTACCCAGCGCAGCATTAGGCTGATAGACCATCTGAGGCTTCGATGTCAGAGCCACCATCTCATCATCACGCTCAATCATGAACGTGAGCTGAGAGTTGATCATAGAGATTTGAGCATCCTCTGAGCCTCCCACATTCAGGTAGAACACACCCAGCTCGTCGGCCTCGGCAATACCGCAGACCTCAGCACCACGATAGGCGGTGAGACGGTCGCCAGGCTGCACCTCTACGCCATCGGCCATTGCCACAACAGTCATGCTGGTTCCGCTGACATTCTGGAAGGCGGGAGCCTCCTTTGCCAAAGCAGCCATGTTATAGCGGTTGTCGCTAGAATAGAGCGGATAGCTGAATGTAGCCTTGCTGTCGGCGTTGCGCTTAAGCATATAGCCCTCGCCGGCCCTCATAAATTCGAGTGTTCCCTTCCACGTCTTGTTGCCAGTGGCATCCTGAGTAAGGATGGCAAACTCGCTCTGGCTCTTGATGATATCGCCCTCAGAAGCCTGGTCGGTATAATTAGCCAAGGCAGTACCCAGAGGCAGGTTGAGCAGCGATGAATAACCTATGCGGTTCCATCCCTTGTTCACGGTGATGGGGTCGTTGAAGATGCTACCTGCGATGTATGCCAGCTTATCGTTTGTAGAATAGAAGCGATACATCAGATGCGGGTCGAGGTTAAGCGTGCTGTCGGCATAGTCCCATACATAGTTCACTGACTTAGGATCCTTAGGATTGGCGATGGCCTTGTATGAGATGAGGTAGTGTGAGCCGTCAGCCTTGTCAGCCTCCAAACCGTCGCCTACCTGCCATTTTGTAGCGTTGTTCAGCACTTGCTTCACTGGCGCATTTTCTGGCTGTATGTTGAACGATACCCAGTTCCATCCCTTCTTCAGCGGCACAGCCTGAATAATGCTGTTGGTGTTGGTGAAGGTCACAGGATTTGTGGTAGTACCCATGATGGTGTCGTTCTTGAAGGTGATGGTGGCGCCTTTGGGCATTGGTGTCATCTGATGGATGAGACCCGTAGAGGCATCGAAGAACTCGAAGTACAGCGGCGTGGCTGCGTAGTTAGAGTTATAGACGGTGAGATAAGCCAGACCCTCATTGCCAGAAGCCTCATTATGAAGATGTGTGACACCCATGAGACGATGGTTGGCGTCGAAGGCAGCCAGCATATCCTCGCTGTCGTTAGCCACATCGTTCTCGTCGATGGTTACCTGTCCTACAATCCTCATCGAGATGTTGGTACTAATCAGTCCCTCATCTACAGCCCAGTCAGGTTTCTCGCCACGAACCTTCAGGTTGATAGGCAGCGGTTCGTTCATGCCGTCCTCGCCGAGGATATAGATAATCTCGTCGAAGTCGCCTATATTAATATAAGGTGAAACGGTGAACGTAATAGGCAGCTCGCCAAGCGGGCCAACGGTGCCGCTATTCTGTGATGCGGTAATCCATATTGGCAGTCCGTCAAGGCTGAAGCGCTTGCTCTTGCCGCTGAGGTTCTGAACGATGGCCTCGAAGCTATAAGCCTCGCCATAGTCAATAACCTGTGAGAACTGTTTCATATTCCAGCGTAGCGGGTTACGATAGACGTAGATATCCATCGTCACGGGCGAAGCCATCACGTTGCCGTTGAGGTCGGCCACGTCTTTCACGGTCACTATCACGTTGGTCTTCTCAATCGCATAGGCTGGCACATCGAGGTTGATGTACATCTCGTTGTCCTTGGCCACATACGAGTACTTGATATTCTCGAGGCTTGCGATAGCACGCATGGGAGCGTAGTTTGTCTTGTCTGCCAGGGCATCGACAACACTCTGTTCTATGAGGGTGTCGCGCTGTGTGGTAAACTCGCCAGTGGTGGCATCGTAGTAACGCTTCAGGCTGATACCAGTAGGCATGAGTCGCTGAGAATTATCAATCTGCAGCTCGTTGCGTCCGAAGCTCAGGTAAGCCAGCAAGCCAACCTCCTCGCCGTTAGGCGTGGTGGGAGCTGATGCCTTGATGATATTCTCTGAGAGAGCCATCTCGTACATACCAATCTCGTCGATGTTACCCTTGATGGCATTCGTCGTAGTGGTGGCATCGAGATAAGTAGCTCCTGCTGCCAGATAGTTGCCGTGCAGACCGCCTAAGGTGTCAACTGGGAATGTCTTCTTCAGCGACGCGTCGATGTAGAGGCTACCCACATTGCGAGAACGGCTTACGGAGAGGGCAGCGTGGTGCCACTGGCCATCGTTGACCTTCACGTTGGTGAACTGGTTGGTACCGCCCAACTTCAACTGGAACATACCATTTTTAACACCGAAGTTGAAGTGATCCTTGGCGCCAGCCTCTGTCTGTGCAAGACCGTTGCTGAGCAGCGTTCCCTCGCTGTCGTTAGTACGGAACCAGAACATCAGCGTGTAGTCGTGATAGTCGGCACGCTCAAACTTCTGTGGGTCGATGCGGAATCCCTTTTCGCCATCGAGCTTCATGCCGATGCCGTCGGGTACCTGCCATGTACCTCTGACAATGTGCAGGTCGCCACCATTGCTGGTGCGGTTGTAGCTATATTCGCCTGTTCCCTCGTTCAGTGGGAAGTTATCCATCAGACCCAGCTCGTTACCCGTGAGTCGCTTCATGCGGTATTCATCCATCTCGCCTTGGCTGAGGGCGCGGTTCCACAAGCGGAACTCGAGCATCTCGCCAACATAGGCATTATGATTCATCAGTTGACCGTTTCTCCTGGTTCCCAGATAGTATGCGCCAGAACCAAGATAGAGTCGTGGCAGGGTGAAGGTACCAATCTCCTTAGAGCCGTCGTAGAAGCCCACCGTTGTGGTCTCGGCCTCAATGTTGCTCTTGAAGACATACTGTACCTGATGCAGACTGGTGAAATCTACAGGTTCAGTTGATACGAACTTCACAACACGATTGTCAGCATCGGCGTTCGGTGTGGTGAATGTAGCTGACAGATTCTGCTCCTTCGTGATACCGAGTTCCAGCTTGTCTCCATTCTTCTCGCCGTGACTGAAGAATATCATATCCTTATCCTTGCTGTCGGGGTTGAGCATCACATCGACTGTGAACGACTTAGCGCTGAGGTTGCGAGCACTCATTGACTCTGCCAAATCGCCTACACCGAAGTGGAGGTTGGTGCCCAGTGAGATGTTCGTCGTATTGGTCTGTCCCAGCACTTGGAAGTTATTCAGGTCGCGGAGATAGTTGCCAGCAATAGGCTCTGAGAAGCGCAACATGATATCCTCACCAATACTCAGGATTCCATCCTCAGGCTGTGGTGTGCCGAAGAGCTGTGGACGACGCGTGTCCTTGACGCCCGAGAGGATGTTCGACGAACGAGTGAGGAAGCCATTACCATAGCGGCAATAGTTCACCGCACGCAGGTCGTATCGCTGCTCTATCGGGTCACTCTCGCCCCAGAAGGTAGCCATAATCTTACCGTCGTCCTCAATGAGCTTGCAAACGCCAGTAGCCTTGGCCATCAGCGAGTCGCTCTTGTAGTAAGAGCAAACGTTCACCCAGTCATTGTCGCCCTGAGTAGAGAGCTTGTACTGCAGCTCGATATGGTCGAAGTTGCGGTAGTTCACGTCGAAGCCGTCGATGCGCACAGGCATGTAGTACTGTTGTTTCTCGTTGTCGTACTGCGACTCGGTGTTGACCACCCATTTGTCGCCAGGAAGTGAGATGTTCACCTTGCCGGCCACGGGCACGAAGTGTGCAGAGAGCTTACAGCTATAAACGCGCTTCTTGTCGTTGGGGTCGTAAAGCTGAATCACCACATTGTCGTAGTCATAATCGGCACTGGGACAAATCTCCACCTGCTTGGTAACTACCTGCCCCGAAGGAATCTTGATAGTGTGGCCTTCGCCAGGCAGGGTATTGCCGTCGACGGTAATCTTGGCACCATTGGGATTGTCAGCATCAGAGATCATGTAAGTGAAGAGCTCGGTACACATAGCGGGCATCTCACTTTCGTTGGCCATATAGATGGTGAAGCGAGCAGGCTCGTCGTAAGGCACATTGCTCACCGAAGCCTGTTCGGCCCAGATACGCGGGCGGTCAATCTCGACGGTCTTTGCGTCGAGCAACTGTCCGGCATTGTAATACTTGGTTCTGCGTTCGTCCTCATAGGGCTGATTGGTAGCGCCGCCACGCGTGCGATATACAAAGCTGCGATACTGTGGAGTGAAGTCTTGTGCATAGCTGAGCCAGCTGCTATTGCCATTAGTTCCACCGCCTTTTGCCCATTTGACAACCTGGTCAGTTGGTATCTGGAAGAACATCTCTTTAATTTGCTCGTCAGTATAGCCTGCTTCCTTCATTTCCTCAATCTTTGCATTCAGGTTCTTTTCCGACATCTTTGTGCGATAGACATCAACCAGCAGATTTGATTTAGTGCTTGGTGCTAATGTGAATCCTGCTTTCTTCGTGTAACCTTCGCTTCCGCCATAGTTGTAGTTGTAATCAAGCGAGGCAATAATCTTCCAATCAATATATAGTTCTTTTCCAAACATTTTGATTTCGATGTAATGTTCAGTGGAGTCTTGCTCCTCAACCATTTTAGTAATTTTAGTTGGGTCGTTTTTAAAGCTAGAAATGCTCGACCAATCGATGCCGCTTGTGCCTTGGAAAGGAGACTGGAGATAACGTGACTCTGTATCACTGGTAGCGAACGATTCGGTGTAGGTGACGCTGGTGCGACCGTCAACTTCGTAGGTCTTTACCAAATCGTTGGCTTCCAGCTTCTCACGCTCGTTTACAGCCAGGAATTGAACCCAGGTGCGAATGTTGTTGTTGATGATGTTGATGGAGTCTGAGCAGCCGTCTTTGCCTGTAGGATTAACTTGCGTGTAGTTTCCTGAAACTCCGAAAGTATCATCATCATTGGGCACCTTGCTGATATAGAAGGCATGTCCGGCATTGTCGGCCATCTGTTGAGCGGTCTGAGTGTCGGTGCCCATCGGCAGCAGCAGCGTGTTGCGCACATTGACCAATTCAGGAATCAGCTCCTTCTCGATATAGGTCTGCGAGTGTACAAAGGTACTCTTCAACTGCGATGAAATGCTCATCACCTCGTCGCGTACCAGATAGACCTTCTTACCTTCGCTGTTCACGCCTTCGGCAATCTTCTTCATGGTACCTTGTCGTACATTGAAATCAACGCCCTCTACGTTGAAGGTGCCGCCCTCGTGGGTTGTCAGCAAGTTGTAGGTGTCTTCGTTGATGGCGCGTACTGCAATGGCATCTTCCAAAATAGCATATTGTGACATGCCTATGAACACGTCAGCATCGCGGCCCACGTTGAGGTTGCCCGACGAGGTGCTGATACGTTCCGTGGTTTCAAAGGTATAACCAAACTGCCAACTGTTATAGTAAGTTGCTACAATGGGTAGTGAGAATACTTCCTTGTTGCTGACTTGAGTGATGTTTCCATAAGCAGTGCCACCTCCGTATCCACTCCAAAGGCCATCGTATCCGTTAGTACCTCCAGAACTCTGTTTGATAGACATCTTGAAACCTAACTGGGCCTTGACATTCTGGGAGAATGTGAAGTTGAGTTTCGTTCCGCTCTCGATATAAGCGCTTGAACCAGCTCCTGGCGGGTCGCGTAGGATATCAATGAGGAAGGTGCCGCCGTCGGTTATCACACGGTTACCCTGCGACTTGGCTTTGGCCGCCATTACATAGCCTCTGATGGGCTCTCCGTTAACAGGCAGCACATCGTAGTAGGTGCCGTCGTAGAGTAGCGTCATGGTGAGGGTCTTCAGTGCCATGTCATCTTCTTCTGTGAAGGTCAGGTTCTCTGGTGTGAACCGATAGATACCTTCGCCCACACTGTCGAGTGCTATGGTCTTTGAGTTGTCTGTGCCAACGAGTGCATTGTTGATGAGCACTTCACCGCCAGTGAGATTAACGATGTCGGGCACGCCAATCTGATCGTCATTATTATAATAGTAGCGCTCTTCGGCGGTCAACATCAAGATGATGGGACTGCCAGCCATAAACACGGGATATCCAAAGCTGTAGCCCGTAGAGTCGTTCCATAGTTCTACAAGTGCTTCCTTGCCGGTATTGTCGAGCTCGGTGTATTGCTTGATACCCATATATGTTTCGCCCATCATGTTAAACTGTTCTACAGCCAGCGTGGGCGTGTTGTGGTAGATGCGGCTATAGGTGGCCGTGTCGCCCTGCATATAAGCAGAGAGGTCAACGGTCTCTCCCACCTTTCCTGCCTGGAACAGGGTGGGGTAGCCTTCTGCATAAATCTCTGTCACCTTATATTTCACGGGCAGCATGGGAATGCAGTATTCGCCAGTTACAGGACTGGGCTTGACAACCAATCGGTGACGATACACGTCGGCATGACAAGTGTCGAGCTGATTGGTGCCGAAGTAGTAATCTGTGTGACGCTCGGTAATGCTGGCATTCAGTTGGTCGCGTACCAGCCACGAGGCATTGTCACCTTCCAGCTGCATGACAATGGTGATAGAGTCGCCCAGGTTGTTCTTCGAGGCCAGCTCGCCCAGTGGCTTGTTGCCCTGTGTCTCACCACCTACTACGCGTCCCTGGAGCATCACCTTGGTCTGGTCCCAGAACACATGGCCCGCAATACTCTTCTGCCAGTTGTGGCGCAGCGTATCTACGGCATCGGGGTCGGTGAAGTAACCGTCAAAGAGGAATACGTGACCATCCTTCACGGCACGCACGGTGTGTGCTCCCTGCGGAACGCTGATGGTGAATCGACCCTGTGAGTCGGTGATGATGGGCTTGCCCGAACCGTTGTGCACAATCTCTCCATCGCGCTCAAACTGTGCTCCGATCACTGGCACGCTGGTGCCGTCGTACATCACATAGCCCGAGAACAGCACATAGGCGTTCTGCACCAGGTTGGCATTGGTCACCATATTGGTGTAATCGTCGAAGTTGACCCAGTAGTCGGTGAAGGCTCCCATGTCGCCAGTACTCTCGGCCATGATGTGATACGAGCCAGAGCCATTATATTGCAGGCCCTTGATCTCGTAATAGCCGGTACCGTCGGTAGTGGTCGAGTCTTTCTGTCCTGCGGTGCCGGTCTGTGGCTCGGCAATGACTTTGATGCCAGCCATAGCTGTGCCGTCGGTCATGCGCACATAACCGCGTACCATACCTGTGGGCTCGCAGAAGCCTTCTTGTGTCACAGTACTGATATGCTCACCTTCGCAGTTGTTAACACCTTCTACCGTATAGATATATACATGCTGTGGCCGTGGGCTCTTGTCGATATAGGTGGCCTGCGAGGTGCTTTCATTAAGCACTACTTCCTCGTCGGTGGCCTTGTCGCGACGACTGATGCGGTAGAAGTCGCCATTGCCTGTTGACTTCCAGCTCAGTACTACCGACGACTGCTGTGTCAGGGCCTGCAGGTCCGACAGTTGCACGTTATTATTAAACTCATAACGGGCCTCCTCGCCAGTCTCGGTCTTTGTCACCACAATACCAACGGTATCTACTGGCTCAAGCATTGAGGTGCCTTTCTCAACAACGAAGCGGAAATCATGATCCACGCACGAGGTTACTAGCTCGAAGTCCAGCTTGCCCGAAGCACGCTCTTGCTCGCTCAGCTCACGACGTTCTGTGTAACGTACTTCGCCGCCTACCAACTTGTCGACGTTCAGCACCAGCTTGGCATTCTTGTCCCAAACGGTTGGCACATATTGGTCGTCAGTCGTGACGGTTGCTATTGGTACTACGGTATTGCCGCTGACTTGCCACTTGGCACCCAGCTTAGCGGCCAGTTGTGTCAATGTCATGCCTCTGGCATCGCCTTCTGCATCCACGTTCACTTTGGTCTGCTTGGGGGCAACGCTGTTTAGTAATGTCATCCAATCGTTGCTGCCCAGTTTCTCAACCAGTTCATCTGGCGTAAGGCCAGCAGCTGTGTTACACTCGTCCCAGACGTGAGCGCTCCAGCAGTTGTTGCCACCAACGGGTTGGCCAGTGGCGTCGCCGTTCTTGGAGTGGTAGTTAAAGCCAGCGTGGTTGAAGCCGGTGTAGGTACCGTTCTCATAGCAGTCATCTACAAGATAATTATGAGTTTTTTCTCCCCAGCCAATGATTGAACCTGCATAGGTCTTATCGGCAAAGGTCTCGGCAGTAATGGTGCCGTCAAAAATACAATCAGATACTTTTTGTTGCTCCGTATGCGCATGACCAATGATGCCGCCTGCATAATTGCCGGTGGTGTAAACGTCCGTTGACACATGGCAGTAATGGACGCCATTCCTCCACTCAGCACTACCGATTAAACCGGACGCATGCTTGTCACCCTTGACCGTTCCTCGAACATTCAGATTTTGGATGGTTGCACCTGAAACATGGTAGAAGGGAGCCATGTATTGTTCTGATCCACCGTCGATATTGACCGTCAGCGTGTGGCCGTTGCCATCGAAGATGCCTCTGAAGGGCGCTTCATTGCGATAGCCAGCAGGTTCGGTAATCTCGAAGTCGCTCATCATGATGGCATAAACATTTGACGCAGCACCCTTTGCTTCTACAATTTTCTGGAGGAAAGTTTCCCAGTCTTGGTTATTGCGCAGCACCAAATAGGTGTCGTTTCCAATCTTCATGGTCTCGGTACCGTTCAACGAAGTGGTGAAGTACGAATTGTTGATGATAGCACCGTATCTTACTCTGGCAAAGGTCTGACATTGTGAGAATGTAGGAATGATATCCAGGTTGGAGGGGTCCACCAGACAGTTGGTAATCGTGGGGGTGGTCTCGCTCCATCCAATCAAACCGCCAAAGCCCTTGGCCGTCTCGTCGTGGAATTCTCCGTCGAACAGACAGTCTGTCATCGTGGTCTCGCCAGCACGAATACGTCCCACAAAACCACCGGCCGAGGCATCGCCGTCGATAATGCAGGTTATAGCCACCGACGAGCGGCAGTTGGTGAGTGTCAGGTTTTTCATCGTCTCGCCCACAAAGCCGCCTGCGTATTTCGTGGTAGTGAATATCGTACCCGTTACCTGCAGGTTGCTAATCGTGGTGGCCTTGTTGCCGATATAGGCGAAAGGCGCAGCATAATCGTTTTTCTCGTTGTAGTGGATGGTCAGCACATGGCCGTTACCTTCGAACGTGCCGCAATAAGGATGACCGTTCACGCCCAGCTTTGTCTGGCTTTCGCCCAAGTCGATGTCGGCAGCCATGATGACGTTCATCTCGGTTTTCTCGCCAGTATTGATAAGGTTGGCCAGCGTCTCCCAGTCTTGTGCCGTGCGCAGGATAAAGCGTCCTTGGTTGTCGTACTGCGGACTGCCGAAGCTGAAGGTGAAGTTGGCCATGTGGCGGTTATCGTTCCAGGTGCCGCGTTTCACGTTGGCGGCATCAACAGCCTGCAGTTTCATGATCGATGGCAGCGATACCTGGGCATAGTAGCCCGTTGGCCAGTTCCATGCGGTGGTTGAGGCGCGTCTTACTCGATAATAGACGGGCTTTCCCTGGTAGGCTGCCAACAGGGTATTGTCCACATAGTTGAAGATAGAGTCGGACGTTACCGATGTCTGACTGATGGATACCCATTCGCCGTCAGCATTCAGCGACCCTGTGGTGTTACGCTGAATATCCCACAGGTCGCCATCTTGAATGTCAGGCCACTTGGGATGGCTCTTTCTCCATGACAACAGCACCGAGCCGTCGGACTGCAGACTGGCCGACAAGCCTACTGGCAACTGCATGGTGGGCAGAGGTATGGGGTCGGAGGCGGAGTTGCGCACCTTGTCCTCCGTATCAGTATATTTGGCTTTGATGGTGAAGTCCTTGTAGCACTTGTTGACATCCAAATAGAACATACCCGACATCTCGGCTTCCAGGGGCATCACCTTGGTGGTCTCCTCTATGCCGTTCACTTCTTTGTATTCTGCAGACAAGCTCTTGATGTTGCTTGATGGCATAGAATATACTATCATCATCTGGCCTCCATGCATGGCGTCGTAGCTCATCATGGGTTCCATCACGGTGGGTTTTACCAGCTCTGGCGCTGCGGGGAAGGTGACTTCAGATGGTTCTATATCCACATCCGTTGCCCACTCGGTCATGTTACCCGTCTTGTGTACTTTCCACGACACGGTTAGCTTCTTGCCACGCATATTCTCGGGCACCTTCCACGACAGGTAGAGCTTACCATAGTCCAGTCCCGACTCGAACGGGATTTTATACTTGGTACTCGAGGTGGTGACGACCACGTCCGAATAGCCGCGTTTGCGGTGGAGGATCAGCAGTCCGTCAACGCCCTTGCTAACGGTGGCCTCGCCATAGTCGTCAGCATCTCCTTCATAGGAGCGATACTTCAACAGCGTTTGCTTGCTGCCGCCCTCGGGCGTTACATACACATAACCGTCGTCAACCCAGCCATCGTAGCCCTCAACGTCGAATACGGGCATCTCGAAGTCCAACTGGTCCACGCCAACCATGTTCACCATATAGAGGTAGGTGTCCTCAATGTGGTCGGCCATTGTCCTGACAGGCATCAGAATAGCCAGCAGAACGAGTAGTTGTAGCTTTTTCATTTTTAGATTCATATTATGTTATTATTTTATGTTTCATCGTTTGATGACTTTCCCTTCAACGGGAGTCATATACCAGTTCTTCGAAGTGGGGTCGGCAATGCTGTGTGCCCAGTCCGTGAATTTCGGGTAGGCATCCTTGATGCAGGTAGTCTCAGTAGGCCACTGCCACTTGCCGGGGATGATGATGCCGTGAGGGTCTTGACCCTTCTGGGCAATATGTATGGCGTAATAGTCGCTTTCGTAGATGCCCTGCTGGTCGTCCTTAAACATGCAACCTAATACGAACGAGCACTTCTGGAAGTCGAAGCCCTCGGGTTTGCTCACGGTGATGGTGACAGGCTCTGCCGAGGTGCGGCCAGTGTTGACCAGCGTACCTACTGGCACTCCCAGTACCTCGTGCAACTCCTGATTGAACACGGGGATATAGTCTATGTAACTCTGTGCTTTCTTGTTCTCAAAGCCCAGCCACAGGTTGCGAGCGCCGCCCAGTGCCACCAGCGTCACGTCGAGCTTGCTCGGGTCCTTGGCGTTCTCCTGCACCTCAATCACACAGTCGTTCATGTCGTAATCACCAAAGTCCTTGTCCTCCCAGGCATAGGTCCAAACCTGCGGCACCGAGGGCACGGGGTCGAAGGTCTCTTCAGCCACCTCGAGGTTGGCTGTGCCGTAGGGGAACCAGAACAGGCGGTCGTTGAAGTCCCAGTCGTCGCCGTCCTCGCAGGCCACGAACAGCTCGCCGTTCATCTGGAACACTTTTACGCGCTGGCCTGAGTACTCGTCGATGGGTTCCTCGCCCACATACATTTGGAAGTACACAATATCGTTGGGGTTGAACTCCGTCACAGGCTTCCTGTCAGCATCCAGGGTGACCAGATACATGCCTTCTACGAGATACGACTTTGTTTCACCGTCGTACTTGGGCTGGAAAGCGTTCTTGAAGCGGTCTTTCATCAGGATATAATCCACGAAAGCCTCGCCGCCCTTCGATGTTGTCCAGATATAACCCAGATTGTCGTTGTCGCTCTCGGAATTGGGCTTGCCAATGCCGCCGAGAAATACCAGTGGCAGGTCGTAGAACCTATAGTCGTTGTACTTCACGCGCACCTTGCTGCCAAAGTCGCTGGCCAGCTTGTCGGTGTTGTTCTGGCCGTCGGGCAGGTTTTCGTACAGCGCCTTGCGGAAGTTGAAGAAGTCCTTGATTCTGAATTTCTTATAGGTGGGATAGTCGATGATAGCATCGGCGCTGCGGGTCGTGGCCTCGCTGTCCTCCAGGTCGCCAGGCACCACCACGAACGATACCTTCTCGTCCTTGCCAGGCACGAAGGCACGGGCTATGCACTTGCCGTCGTTGGTCATGCAGGCGGCATAGAGCATCTCGGCGGTCGAGGGTGCACGGAATGTAAGCTTTGCTTCTGCGTTGTTCGACGCTGCTGCGTAAGCCAGTATGGCCGACGAGCCTGCATAGGGGTTGCCGTCGAGCACCGCCACCTTGCTAATGCCGTTCAGATGGGCGTTGGCCACGATGGTCACGCTATATTCGCTGGTCAGTTCCCAGTCCTGCTCAGGGTCGATGGTCACGCCCAAAATCTTCTGGGCATACTCCACGCGCTCCTGGTCGGTAACGGGGTATGGTTTCAGGTAATTGTCTGTGTCGTGTTTACAACTGGTCAGGGCCACTGAACCATATGAAAATATAATGGCAGTTAATGCCAATAATAATGTTTGTTTACGTCTCATTGTTTTATGCGTTAGTAATTTTTTTATTCTTGTTAATAGTAATTGGTGGTACAAATTTAAACAAAAAACCTGTACTACTTATAGTACAGGCTAATATTTAAGGTTATTTAAGAATTCGCTTTGGGCGTTTACCACGTCGTGTCCGACGTATAACTACTCGTCGTGCTGGTGTTTGTCGTGGCCTGGTCGCGCAGTTGTGCCACCTTCTCGGCCAACTCCTGATTGCGCTTCGTCAGTCGTGCGTTCACCTCTTTCAGTCGCTCTACCTCCTCTACCAGCTGGGGCTTCTCCGGGTCAACATATCTACCCTTATAGCGGCGGAACGATCTCACCGCCATCCATACAATGAATCCGATAATGATGAGGCTGACCAACTGGATGATAAACAGCACGGTACGACTGGAAACGATGCCGTTGTAGATGTCTATCGACAGCAGCGAGACGTCCTCCATAGGCACGTCGGCAAAGAAGACGCCCACCGTGGTGCCGCTCTGGTCGTGCACAGGCATCACGTAAGTACACATAATGATGTGTGTGCCACCCTTGTCCACGTAAGGCTGCGTCCACAGGCTCTTACCGTCAGCAATAGGTTTGTTAAACCATTCGCGGTCCGTATAGTCGAAGGGCAGTAGGGTAGAGGTCACCATCGGTGCCGCAGTCTTTTTCTTCTTCAGCGTCACGTCGGGCTGACGGTCATAGACATAAGGCGCATAGAGTCGCTCCTTGCCTTGGTGCTTGTAGTAGTCGGGACGGAAGGCCACGCCAGCGCCCACAATGTTCGGGTTGTTGATCACCAGG
>Ga0310786_10002629_pt1 | contig 27128 bp, 25 predicted proteins | sample AusTroGonzalo_MG_FD_203881 | JGI IMG/M metagenome (GOLD analysis project Ga0310786, IMG submission 203881) | Bovine rumen microbial communities from tropical cattle in Woodstock, Queensland, Australia - Gonzalo_03 (v2) (version 2) | ecosystem: Host-associated > Mammals > Digestive system >...
GACATGACCAAATCCTGAGCAACAAAAAGTTGCTCAGGTACTTATAAAGAAAGTTAAACTAAAGTGCTGCGGAATTTAGGTATAATATAAAATAGATATAGAGATTTTTCAGCAAGTTGAATTTTGCTAATGTTGCTGTGTTGCTGTGTTGCTGTGTTGCTATGTGAGTGCTGGGAAATGGGGGATATTGGATGACTAAACGACGAATATAGCAACGGCCTTCGATGATATATTCATCGAGGCGGGTTGATAGTATCATCGTCGCTGGACGCTATTTTGGGCGAAAATGAGGCGATTTAAGAGGGCTGTAGCAAGTGACGTTAAGCGGCGATTAAGGACGGTGTTAGAAAACGTAAGCAGCTGACGTGTAAATATTTACGATCGAATTGACTAAAATAATTTTGGAATAAAGTTGGAAAAATCTTGGAGGTGAACGATATTTTTCGTACCTTTGCAACGTGATTACAAGGCGGGATTCGGCCACCCGATGTAGCTGGCCGAGCAAGAGTCTAATACCATGAAAAAAACACAGAAGTATGGCAAAGATTATCTATGAAAGGTACCAGAACCAGAATTCCTACTCGAACGCCTACGGGAAGTGGTACGCCCGTGTGAGGTACGTCGAGACCCTGAACACCCAGAAGCTGGCAACCCACATCGCCAACCACGGAAGCATCTACACCCCCGACGTCGTTTACGGCGTGCTGGAGAAGTTCCGCTCCTGCCTGATCGAGCAGCTGCTCGACTCGAAGAAGGTGAAGATCGACGGCCTGGGCACGTTCTACTGCACGCTGAAGAACCGTCTGAAGAAGGGGGGTGCCGTGTCGAAGGACAAGTACACCATATCGGAGTACGTGGGCGGCCTGCACATCCGCTTCCTGCCGGAGGAGGCTGCTGAGAACAACATCTCGAGCAAGGAGTTCCTGAAGCAGGCTGAGTTCATCGACGTGGAGAACCTCGTCACGAAGCCTGAGGAGGAAGATGAGCCCGAAACTCCCGGCGATGGCGATTAAGCATCGGACTGAACGGACTGACACGGACTAAGTGCTACGGAGAGATTTTTAATTCTAAGGAGATAAGGAGAAAAGGAGTGTTGCTATCAGCAGCCATAAAAAGAACTCCAAGACTCCTATACTCCTTAGAAAAAGAAAACTCCTAAGAAGAAAAACAAACTAATACTTAGAAACAATGAAGAGGAAGATCATTGAGATTGCGGTGAAGATGATAGTAGCCGCGCTCACGGCATTCCTCACGGCGATTACCACCACCAGCTGCATGGGGTACAGACCGTTTTAGGAGTGAATAGTGAAAAGTGAGGATGCAGTGCATTGAAAAAGGCAGTCCGTCGGACTGCCTTTTAAGCTGTTACGATTGTTAAGCGATTAGCCCAGGCTGATAGCCTCAGAAGGACAAACACTTGCGCAAGTACCGCACTCTGTGCAGAGATCGGGATCGATAGAATACTTCTCACCCTCAGAAATTGCCTCAACGGGGCACTCACCCTGACAAGTACCGCATGCGATACAATCATCACCAATTACGTATGCCATAATGCAATAAATTTAAATTGTTAATACTATCTATTACTCACATTTGATGATGCAAAGGTAAGGACTTTTTTCGAAAAATCCTAATATTTAGGTATAATTCTTCATTTCAAAGGGTCAATTTATACAATGTCGAAATAATATTCTGGCTTTTCATACGTTATTAAATAAGGTATGCAAAAAGTAAGAACTATCATTTTAGCCACCCTGCTGGCGAGCGTCATGACAGCTCTGGGCCAGGAACGGAAGGTGCAGAACAAGCCGTACATCGACTTGCGCCCGATGCACTTCGGCATCCTTATCGGCCTGAACATGCAGGACTTGGAACTGGATAACGTAGGCCCTCAGGCCGTCACCCTGGAGGACGGCACGACGGAGATGAAGACCGTGGTCTGCGATGCCGACACGTGGAACGCCGGCTTCTCCGTAGGCGTGTTGGCCGATCTCCGTCTGTCGAAGCACTTCAACCTGCGCTTCTCGCCGACAATGCACTTCGGCGCCAAGCACCTCACCTTCCACAACCTGACAGACCTGACGGAGGGCAGGCCCACCGAGGTGACACAGGACCTGAAGAGCACCTATATCTCCTTCCCCATCGACCTGAAGTTCTCAGCAGAGCGTTGGAACAACTACCGCCCCTACCTGATGGCGGGCATCAACCCGATGGTGAACCTCACGGGCAAGGATCAGGACTATATCCAGCTGAAACGCACAGACACGTTCGTCGAGGTCGGCCTGGGCTGCGACTTCTACCTGCCCTTCTTCAAGCTGATTCCCGAACTGAAATTCTGCTATAGCCTGACGGATGCGCTCAACAAGGACCATGCCAACGAGCTGTTGGACGCCAACAAGCGGCTCTATGCCAACGCCGTCAAGGGAGGGCAATCGAAAATGATTGTCCTGACGCTGTATTTCGAATAAGTAAGGTATTACTTCTGCAGGCTCAGCACCAGCTTTCCCACGAACACGCCGCCCTTGCCGTTCTGATCCACGGGTACCATCCTGCCTGTCTTATCAGGCGCGTATTCCAGCGTCGACATGTAGGTATGGGTATGTCCGCCCAGCACGAGGTCGCAGCCCTCTATCTGTCGGATGAACTTCTCGTCAGGATATTCCGAGATCTCCCAGCCGAGATGCGACAGACAGATGACGATGTCCACCTTCTCCTGTTTGCGGAGGATGTCGATGTATTTCCGGGCCGTCTCGGCAGGATCCAGGTAGGCGATGCCCTTGCAATTGCTGTCAGAGACGAGGCCCTTCAACTTCGGAGCCAAAGCAAAGACACCGATTTTCACGCCCTGGCGGCTGATCACGATATAGGGTTTCACGAGTCCTTCAAGCACGGTACCCGTACAGTCGTAGTTGGAGCAGACGATGGGGAACGTGGCCATACGGAAGAGCTTGGCCATATTGTCCATACCAAAGTCGAACTCATGGTTACCGATGGTTGCGGCATCGTAATGCATCTCATTCATCAGGCCGACCTCCACCTCGCCCTTGAAGAGCGTATAGTAGCCTGAGCCCTGCGAGAAGTCGCCGCTGTCGAAGAGCAGCAGGTCAGGATGCTGTTGGCGCTGCTGTTTGATCATATTGACGCGTCGCAGGAACCCGCCCCGTCCAGCCAGCATGGTATCGGCCAGGTTGGGATTCATCGGCATCACACACGAATGGGTATCGTTGGTATGGAGCACCACCAGTTCCTTCTTACCCTTAGCGGCTGCCGTCAGTCCAGCCAGCAGCACTATATATATAATAAGGTGTAATCGTTTCATAATTAATTTTCAATTATCAATTGTCAATTCTCAATTATAATCCTTCCTTCAACCTGTGCATCCACAACCTCTCCCCGCGCCTGCTTGTCGCGGAAATAGTTCATGATCAGGAAGCGTGTGTTATTGCTCTTGTCGTCTGGTGCGACCTTGTTGGAGCCTTTGCGGAATGCCGACAGCTTGTCGTTGCCCTCCAGCAGATAGTTGAGGGTGGCCACCCGATAGTCGGCCTTGGGGTCAATCTCCTTGCCGTGCAGGCGTGCCGAGAGCAGACGGCCATCCTTCGAGATCACCAGTTGCGTGCCCTTGCTGACTCCTTCCCCACCCGACTTGGCCATCTGAGCGAAGAGTTCCAACAGCTGTTCACCCGTCAGGGTGATGAAGCTGATCTTGTTCTCAAAGGGTGCCACGTTGAGCACGTCGCCGTAGGTCACATCGCCCTTCGTCAGGTCGGCACGGATGCCGCCCATGTTATAGACGCCCAACACCGGCTGCTCATTGTAGTCCTTCGAGGCCCATACGAGGATGTCAGCCAGCAGGTTCGAGAGGTCGCTCTCAGGCCGTGCGGGATGCATGTTGTGAGCCACACGTCCCATCACGGGGCCCATAATACTGTCGTTCACCCGCTTGTAGGGCGCGATGAATGCGGCGGCCTCGTCAGGCTGCTGATCGTAGCGGCTGTCGACGATGATGCGTGTGCGTTCCACGCCTGTCAGCTGATAGTGCTTCGGCGCACACGACGTCACCGCCAGTGCTGCCACGAAGCCCCATAGATACTGTCTGTAACTCATATTCTTCTGTGATTTTTGGATGCAAAGATACAAAAAAAAGCAAAAAAAGAGGCTGCGGAAGCAAATTTTTCACTTTTCACTTTTCACTTTTCACTTTTTTTTGTACCTTTGCACCCGCTTTTCGGCGTAACCGATGGAGGGAAGTCACGAGTTGCCCGTCTATGTTGCGTTGGAACGATACAACAAATTTAATTATTAGATTTAAAAATGGATTTAATTAAAGTTGCTGAAGAAGCATTTGCAACCGGCAAGAAGTTCCCAGAGTTCAAGGCTGGTGACACTATTACTGTCGCTTACAAAATTATCGAGGGTTCCAAGGAGCGTATCCAGCTCTATCGCGGTGTGGTCATCAAGATCTGCGGCCACGGCGAGAAGAAGCGTTTCACCGTTCGCAAGATGTCAGGTACCGTGGGTGTTGAGCGTATCTTCCCCATCGAGTCGCCAAACATCGACAGCATCGAGGTGAACAAGGTTGGTAAGGTTCGTCGCGCTAAGCTGTACTACCTGCGCAAGCTCACAGGTAAGGCTGCCCGTATCAAGGAGAAGCGTCGCGCCGTTTCAACAGCCGAGTAATCCGCTGACAGGACAAACAGATAAGAAGAGACCTCGCAAGGGTCTCTTTTTTCATTCTCCGTGGAGGGCACGCTGAAAGGCCTCCCAGTCCTGGAATCCAGCCAGCAGCGACAGGCGGTCGAGTGTCTTACGGTCGGGCTTGTGCAGCAGTTCCTTCTCCACCGCCTCCATCAGCTTCCGTAGTGCTATTCGTTTCTTTTCCATTTTATTACGATAATTTGGTGCAAAATTACAAAAAATATTTGTACCTTTGCACACAAAATCAAAAATATCGCAATAACAATGAAAGAATTAGCCCTTAAGTACGGATGCAATCCGAACCAGAAGCCCTCCCGCATCTTTATGACGGAAGGGGAGTTGCCCATCGAAGTGATCAACGGCCGTCCTGGCTATATCAACTTCCTCGACGCCTTCAATGCCTGGCAGTTGGTGAAAGAGCTGAAGGCCGCTACTGGCCTGCCCGCCGCTGCCTCGTTCAAACATGTCAGCCCTGCCGGTGCTGCCGTCGGCCTGCCCTTGAGCGACACGCTGAAGAAAATCTATTTCGTGGACGATGTGAAAGACCTCGATGCCTCACCTATCGCCTGTGCCTACGCCAGAGCCCGCGGTGCCGACCGTATGTCGAGCTATGGTGACTTCGTGGCCCTGTCTGACACTTGCGACGCTGTGACGGCCAAGTTGCTGAAGCGCGAGGTGAGCGACGGCGTGATTGCCCCTGACTATACCCCTGAGGCCATTGAGATCCTGAAGGACAAGCGCAAGGGGACGTACAACGTCATTAAGATCGACCCGGCCTACGTGCCCGAGCCCATCGAGCGCAAGCAGGTGTTCGGCATTACCTTCGAACAGGGCCGCAACGAGATACGCCTCGACGACGATGCCCTTTTCGAAAATATCCCCACTCAGAACAAGACCTTTACGCCTGAGGCTAAACGCGACCTGATCATCGCCCTCATCACGCTGAAGTACACGCAGTCGAACAGTGTCTGCTACGTGAAGGACGGTCAGGCCATCGGCATCGGTGCCGGTCAGCAAAGCCGTATCCACTGTACCCGTCTGGCCGGCAACAAGGCTGACATCTGGTGGCTGCGCCAGCACCCGAAGGTGATGAACCTGCCCTTTGTGGACGGTATCCGCCGTGCCGACCGCGACAACACCATCGACGTGTATATCTCTGAGGATGAGCACGACGACGTACTGCGCGACGGTGCCTGGCAGCAGTTCTTCAAGACCCAGCCAGAGGTGCTGACGATGGAAGAGAAGAAAGCCTGGATTGCCCAGAACACGAAGGTGGCGCTCGGCAGCGATGCGTTCTTCCCCTTTGGCGACAATATCGAGCGTGCCCATAAGAGCGGCGTGGAGTTCATCGCCCAGGCTGGCGGCAGCGTGCGTGATGACCATGTGATCATGACCTGTGACAAATACGGCATCGCCATGGCATTCACCGGCGTCCGCCTTTTCCACCATTAATATGGACGACTTTCAGCATATCCTCGAGAACGGCATCAACTTCGGACGCGGAGGTGACAAGCCGAAAGAAGAGGGCAAGGTGAAGACCAAGGCCAAGAAGAAGCAATACATCACCGGTGCCCATGGCAGCGGCTCCGCTCGTCAGAAGGCGAAGTACCGTGAGCAGCGTGCCAACAGACACAAGAAGTAATTAAAGGAGAGGCATAGAGAGGATGAAGCGGCTGCCATCGGTGTAATTCGGATCGAGGGAGATCTGTGCACCGATGGAACTGGCGAGGCGCTGGCTGATGGGAAGGCCCAGTCCGATACCCTCCTTGAAATTGCCGTCGGCCTTCTCGAACAGTTCAAAGATACGGTCACGATCCGACTCCGGAATACCAACACCCGTATCCGTCACCATTAGATTGAGCACCTTCTTGTCGGTATCGCAGACACAACGCAATTCGACATGTCCCTGCTCTGTAAACTTCTGTGCATTGTCGAGAATATGCGTCAGGATACGTCTCACCGTCTTGGAATGGGTACGGATGGTGAAGTCGTCGGCCACATTTGTCGAGAAGCGCGTCTCTACCCCCTTGTTGGCCTTGATGGCCATCGAGCGCAGGATGCTGCGGCAGAGTTGGTTGATCCGTACCTCCTCCATGTCAGAGTCTGGACGCAGACGGCTCTCACTCTCGCTCTTCGACAACTCCAGCACCTCATTGACAATCGTGGTAATCAGTTCTACATTCGTCGTGATGCGTTCCTGCATATCGGCCTTCTCCTCATCGGCCAGTTCAATGCCGGGCGTGCAGAGCACCTGCGAGAAGCCCGCCACTGCATTCAGGGGCGTACGGATTTCATGACTCATATTACTGATGAAGGCAGTCTTCATACGGTCTGATTCCTCAGCGTGGGCGAGGGCATCCTTCAGATCCCTGTTTTTCGTTTGAATCTTCAGCCACAGACGGCGACGGCCCATGAGATAGATAATCAGGAAAGCCACGGTGAGTCCGATAAGCCAGTTGGTGAGCCTTTTCACTCTCTGCTTACCCGTCTCTGCCTCTTCCCTGGCCTGCATCAGGGTGCGCTCTGTGGCGATATGGTCGAAACTGGCCTCCTGCGCTAAGCAGAAGATGGAGTCGAGTTCCACGTAACGATGCCTGATAGCGGCAAAGCCATCGGAGATGTTTCCTTCGGAAGCGAGCAGACGGATGGCCACTAAGGCACTATCGACATAGAGATTGCCTCGGCGCAGGATATTTCGCGCACCCTGATAGTCCTTGTCGAAGGTCAGCTTGGCAATCTCCATCATATTATTGTATCGCTTACTGAATTCTGGATCGCCTGAGGTACGCAGGTCATCGTACTCGTCGTAGACCTGATAGAAGCGGGCGGCATCGTCAGCGAGGAAATAGACGTAACCCTTCATGGCAACAGCCATGCTGAGATACTCCATATTGTCAAGCTCCTGAGCCTTCGTCTCAGACTTCTCAAACCACGTAAGCGCCTGTTCAGGATTCTTCAGGGCCAGCATCACACCAAGGCTCTGATAGACACGCATAGTAAACTTCGGATCGCGGTCGCCCACCTCGTCAAGAGCACGGAGGAAGAATGCCTCGGCCTTGTGCATGTCGTGACTCTCGTAATAGATGTCGGCCATCACGCCAAGGGGCAGGTAATAGTAGTCCTCAGCCTTGTTCTCGCGCACCTCCTTCTCCAACTGCTGGGCATAGTCCATAGCCTGGAGGATCTGGTTGTGGCGCAAGGCAAAGAAGCTCTCGTTGCTTTTCAGTTTGTAATAGAGGTTCATGTCGCCACGCTTCTTCAGGTAGGCGGCATAGTCTTTGGTATAGCTGTAGAATTCCGTAGCATTACCCGTCGTGAAGATATGGCGGAACTTATCGAAACGCTCCTTATCCTCGCCTTTCAGGTCGGCAACGGCCTGATCTGCGAATACCCTATTCACGCATACCATCAGAAGCAATGCTGTCAGGATAAGGTTTAGACGTATCGTTAGGTTCTTAATCATCTCTGCAAAAATACGGTAATTAAACGAATTCTGCAAAAAAGAGCGGCAGAATTAACACAAATTATGTTATTTCTGCCGCTCTGCGTGATGACGAGTCACGAAAGACTGTCACAAAGAGATGTCCTGTCCGCGATAGAAGGCGATGAGTGCCTGCTGGTATAGGTTCTCGTAACGGGCCTGCACAAGGTCGGACTCCGATTTCAGGTAATTGTTCTTCGCCTCGTTGAACTCGGTGATGGTGGCCTTGCCGTTCTCGTACTTCGCCTGCATCAGCGTGAAGGCATCCAATGAACTGTTGACGGCCTCGTGCGAGGTCTGCTCCTTGGCCTGCGCATTCAGGGCATTGTAATACACCTGCTGGATTTCCTTATAGAGCGTCTTCTTTGTATTCTCGAGCTGCAACTGCTGGTTCTCCTGCTCGATGCGGGCATTGCGGATGTTGTTGCGCGTCTGGAAACGGTTGAAGATGGGCACGCTGAGGTTCACACCGATGTACTGCGAGAAGTTGTTCTTCAGCTGGGAGCCGAAGCCATCGGACTTGAAGCCGGAGGTGGTATAGTAGTTGGTATTAAGACCACCACTAAGCGAGAGCGTCGGATAGTTGCCAGCCTGGGCAATCTTGATACTATGATCCGTAGCCTTCAGACGGAGTTGCTGCGAGAGTATCTCGGGCTTGACGCCAAGGGCGTCGGCATAGATCAGATCAGGAGAGGGAATCTTCTCCGATACATCCATCTTGTTTAAATCCTCCAAGGCCGGTCGGATGATGTTGAAGCCGTCAGGACTGGGAAGTTCGAGCAGCTGGGTGAGCGTGAGGATGGCCAGACGGGTATTGTTGTCAGCCTGTGTCGCCGTCAGGTGACTGTTGGCGAGGGCAGCTTTCTGTTGGGAAAGCTCAGCCTCGGAAGCCTTGCCGTTTCTGACGAAGGCCTGGAGGCGTGCCACCTGCCCGCTGTCGATGGCAATCTGGCGATGGGCCACATCGGAGATCTCCATGTCGTAGAGTATCTGCATATAGGCCTGTGCCACCTGCATACGGATGTCGTTCTTCGCCTTCTCGAGGTCGGCAGTGGCGGCTTCGAGGTTCAGTTGGTTCAGCTTGATCTGATTGGGAATCTGGAAGCCGGTAAAGATGGGTACGCTGGTGCCGATGCCGATGCTCGTGCTACTGGTGTTCGTGTTCGAATAGGTGTTCTCTGCCGTCAGGCCACGTCCGAAGGAGAAGTTCTGTCCTACGGAGCCTGAAAGGTCTGGCAGGCGCTGGTTCTTCGCCGTAGAGAGCTGCAGCTCCTGCTGGCGGCACTGGTTCAACTGCTGCTTGATGCTGATATTATGCTCCACGGCATAGTCGCAGCACTCACGGAGGCTCCAGAGCTTAGGCTGCGCCGAAGCAGAAGTGAAAAGTGAAAAGTGAAAAGTGAAAAGTATCGCGAGTACTTTCACACACCGACTCACACTTCTTATCTTGTTCTGATTATAAGCCATTGTCTTCATCTTTCTTCTTTGTTTATTCACCTTTACTTCTCATTGTCGTCGGTTATAATCTCAGGACCGCGGACCTTGTCCTTGGTGGTGAGACCCTTCTTGATTTCAATGTTCACACCGTCAGAAAGGCCTGTGGTGACAGGTGTACGCTCGTAGGTCTTCTCCTTGCCCTCGCCCTTGATAATATATACGAAGGTGGAGTCGCCGCTGAACTCGATGGCACTCTCAGGAATGCAGAGCACCTTGTCGGCCTTTGACAGTACGATCTCCGCATTGGCACTGTAGCCCGAACGGATCTTGCCACCCTCGGAGAGCTTCACGGCAGCCTTGATCTCAAACTGGTTGGCGCCGTTGCTCTCGATGGCCTTCGGCGAGATATACTCCAGGGCAGCATCGAACTTCAGGTCCTGCAGGGCGCCGATGGTGATCTTCATGGGCATCGCACTCACCAACTGGCCTACCTCCGTCTCGTCAATGTTACCACGGAAGATGAGGTCGTTCATATTGGCGACTGTGGCGATGGTGGTACCATCATTGAAGGTATTGGCCAGGATTACCGAGTTACCCACCTTCACGGGGATGTCGAGGATGACACCTGAGATGGTCGAGCGGATAAGCGTAGAGGAGGCTTTGGCATTCGACTTCGACACACCATCGCGGACAACCTCCAGAGCGTCCTCGGCAGCCAGTTTCTCCTGCTTGGCCTGATTCAACGACAACTTGGACCTATCGTACTCATCGGCTGAAACCAGCTTCTGGTTGAAGAGGTCCTCCTCACGCTGGAAATCGGTCTGAGCCTGCTTCAGGTTGATCTCAGCCAGACGTACGCGCATCTCTGCAGAACTGAGCTGACTCATATCGGGAATCACCTTCACCTTGGCAATCACATCACCAGAATTCACGTAATCACCCGGCTCCTTATAGAGCTCAGAGATGATGCCAGAGATCTGCGGCTTGACGTTGACCTCGTTGCGAGGTTCGATCTTACCTGTGATGATGGTCGTCTTCTGGATGCTGTCCAGTTTTGGGGTGAACTCGTTATAGACCACTTCCTTGGGCTGGCTCTTCTGCCACAGGAACACGAATGTTCCGATGAAAATCAGCGCGATAATCGCTGCGATAATCAGTTTTGAATACTTTTTCATACTTATATTATTTTTTCATTAATTTCTATTTTATCTAGTTGAACTAGTCTGACTAGTGCGACTAGTTTGACTAGTCTTTATTCATCGCGCATGGCATCGACAGGCTTGATGCTCATGGCGCGGGCGGCAGGAGCGAGGCCTGCAAGGACACCCATGGTCGCAATGACGACTGCTGCGAAGATCGCCGTCCAGAAGCTGACCTGGAAATGCGTGTTGACGATACCGTCCTCCGTGTTGTACATCTCCAGCATCTGGAGTATCATCACGGCAAAGAAGATGCCACTCATACCCGCCACCAGCGTCAATACAATACTCTCAGAGATAATCTGCGAGAGGATCATCTTTGGCGTGGCACCGATGGCACGGCGGATACCGATCTCTGTGGTGCGCTCACGAACGGTGACCATCATGATGTTCGACACGCCGATGGCACCTGCGAAAAGCGTTCCGAGACCAACGAGCCAGATGAGCACGTTAACGCCCTTAAACAGATTGTTAATCATCTGGAACATCAGTTCTGTATTAAACACAAACACACCTTGCTCGTCGGTAGGATCGATATAGTGAGACCTGGCTACAGTTTCGCGGATACGCGGGGTGATCTTACTCATCAACACACCAGAGCGACCTGTTGCAGCGATGATGTCAATCGCATTACCACGATTAAAGGTAGCCTGCATGATGGTGATGGGGATGGTGACCCTCTCTTCTGAACGACCACCAATGGAAATGCCGCCTGAGCTATAATCAACGCCCACCACCTCGTAATAGGTAGAGTCCACGCGGATCTTCTTTCCGCAAGGGTCGCCACCTTCCTTGAAGAGGTCTTTATAAATCTTCTTTCCTATCACGCACACCTTACGCTGCTCGCGAACATCCATCTCATTGATAAAACGTCCGTAGTATATCTTCGGTGTGATGATATTCACTATCTCAGGCACCGCTCCCTGCATGTTGGGTGTGGTCTTCTGGTCGCCGTAATAGGCTGTTGAGCCACGTCCCATCAGGATAGGAGCCACAGCATCCAATTCAGGAACCTGCTGTTTCAGGCGCTCCACATCCTTATACTCCATATACCAGCTGCGCCCCTTACGAAACCCCTTATAGGGCTTGGAGGTCTGTTCGGCACCAACGATGACGGTATTCTGCGCAAAACCATCGAAGTTACTGTACAGTTTCTCCTTCACTCCCTGTCCGCCACCCATCAGGGCAACGAGCATGAACACGCCCCAGAACACACCGAATCCTGTAAGGAACGAACGTGACTTATTACGCGTCAGCGTGTCGATGATTTCTCTGTATGAATCAATATCTATTCTCATAATTCTCTAGTATTTCTAGGATGACTAGTTCGACTAGGATGACTAGTCGGCGCGAAGGGCTTCTATGGGTCGGATACGGCTGGCCTTGTAGGCGGGGATCAGTCCTGCGATGGTACCTGCGATGATCATCACCATCGTCGCCTCGAAACAAACATCCAGGCCTACGGTTGGGTCAACAAACAGGGTTATCTTCTCTACGCCCAGGTCTGTAACCTCGTGACCTAAAGTTGCGTCCATATACTCATTAGCGGCCACACCACACAACATGCCTACGTAGCCAAACAAGGTGGTGATGATCACACTCTCGATAATAATCAGTTTCAGGATGCTCCAGGGCTTCGCACCGATGGCTTTGCGGATACCAAACTCGTGGGTGCGCTCCTTGACGGTGATCAGCATGATATTGCTGACACCCACGATACCAGAGAGCAACGTGAAGAGTCCGATGACCCAGAGGAAGGTGTGGATGATAGTGATACCATTATCCATCTGCATGCTCTGTGTGTAGTTGTTCCATATCCAGATGGCACGCTTGTCCTCAGGGTGAGCCTGATGCATCCCATTCAACCGGCGACGATAGTCTTTCTCGAAATTCTCGTTGGCCTTCTCTGTGTTCAAGCCGTGAAAGGTAAACTCAATACTTCCCAAACTGGGACTGTTGGCACCATAGATACTCTTGATAGCCGAATAAGCTGAATAGGCACTGCCACTACCCTCGCCACGACTCTTGTAGATGCCCACCACCTTGAACGAGATATTGCCCACCTTGACGTACTTACCAATCAGCGTCTTGTAATCCTTGGGCTCCAGTTCCTTAGCCTGAAGATCGTTGAGCACCAGCACTTTGCGCTTCTCCTTCTGGTCGATATCATTGATGAATCGTCCACACTGCAGATGCTCTTTGATAATCTTGGTATGAACGGGATACACACCTGCGATCTGGATATTCTTGTAATTCTCGCCATAGGTGGCGGTGCCATTGACGTAGTAACAGGCTCCCACTTCATCGATGTTCTCAGTGAACTCTGATTCAGTGGCTTCCATATCGTTCTTGTTCAGCTGGATATAGCGACCTTCCTTCAAACCATTATAAGGCATCGATGTCCAACCTCCATTAACCTCCATAGAGTTGGTCAGGAAGTCGCCGCTCATCTTTATCGTGGCATTGATCAGGCCATTACCAGCACCCAACAGCACGATGATCATGAAGATGCCCCACGCCACAGCGAAGCCCGTGAGCGTCGTGCGGAGCTTGTTCCTCCTGGCCGTCGACCATATTTCTGTGATTATATCTCGCATATTCTTCTTATTTCTAGTATGACTAGTTCGACTAGTTCGACTAGTTATTTCATAATGCCTCCGCTGCCGAAGGGTGAGGCATCGTGGCGGAGGTTCTCTTCGATCTCTCCGATGATGCCGTCCTTGATATGTACGATCTTGTTCGTCTCGTTCGCCACGCCACTCTCATGCGTCACCACGACGATGGTCATGCCATCCTCCTGGTTCAGCTGCTTGAGCAACTGCATCACCTCCACAGAGGTCTTCGAGTCGAGTGCGCCCGTAGGCTCATCGGCCAGAATGATCTGTGGTTTGGTGATGAGTGCTCTGGCAATTGCCACGCGCTGTTTCTGTCCTCCCGACAGTTCATTGGGGTAATGTTCTGCCCAGTCAAGAAGGCCCAGACGCTCCAGATACCCCAGAGCCATCTGATGGCGCTTCTTCCTGGACACCCCTTGATAAAATAATGGCAACTCAACGTTTTCCACGGCGGTTTTGAAAGAGATGAGATTAAATGACTGGAAGATAAAACCTATCATGCGGTTACGGTAGTCAGCCGCCTTGCGCTCCGAAAGATTCCAGATTGGAACGCCAGCCAGTTCGTAGGTGCCTGAGTCATAATTGTCCAGGATGCCCAATATATTTAATAAGGTGGACTTGCCTGAACCAGAGGCACCCATGATGCTGACGAACTCGCCCTTCGCGATGTCGAGGTTGATACCCTTCAACACATGGAGCGGCTGCGCTCCGAAATAGGTCTTGTTGATGTCTTGTAGATGTATCATAAAAACAATCTTCTTACCTTAGTTTAACTTAGTTCTGTCTGTTAGACGCCGCAAAAGTACGAAAAGTTGCAATACGCACAAAATATTTGTGATAAACTGTCGACATTTGTGACGAATAGACGGAAGAAAGGTTGCTATTTAACATTAGTTACCTCTTCAGACTCCCATGCAGACGTTATATCTGCGATAGAAATATCGAGGAGACGCATCTGGCGGAAGAGCTCTGGCAGGCGCTCCTTCATGAACTCCTTCTTACGCGCCTTGAGGATCTGCTTCTTGGCGCCCTTCGTCACGAAGTAGCCCAGGCCACGCTTGTTGTAGATGATCTCCTCGCGTGCCAGCTGCTCGTAAGCCTTCACTGCCGTATTCGTGTTCACCTCAAGGAGCACACTGTACTCGCGGACAGACGGAATACGATCGTCGTCCTGATACTTGCCTGCAAGTATCTCATCACAGAGGCGGTCGGCCATCTGGATATAAATGGGTTTATCGTTTGAGAATGTCATAATTAGTCCACTTATTAGTTATTAACTGAAAACCTTTGAAGATATGGAACGATGCCCAATAATTGAAGATAGTGAGTAGCGGAAGCAACACGGCGACAGCGTAAGCCAAGAAACCTGCTTTGTAGAGAATATGCCCGTCTTTCAAAGTCTCTACATAGAACATCTGGAGTTCAAACTTTCGACTCAGCCATACCATCAGAACGAAGGACAGGATAGCCACCAGACTCGACACGACAAAGGAATACTTGCGCATCAGGGTGCCTCCAAGGATGTAGAGCGAGTGGATCCAGAAGATAAAACCCACATACCAACAAGAAAGGACCACCATGAAGGATGTCGTAGAGATGTCGATGCTACCAGTCGTATGGAACGTTGGTTTCATTCCACTAAATATCTCCAACACCCTCGGCACAACGGAATACCACTCATTGCGAAAGAACAGGGCACGGACCACCATTCTGAGCGTATCGCCCACGGCAAAAGCCAGGAATCCTGCCAGCGACCAGACCACTGTGATATAGATGACCACTGAGAGGAACTTCTCCAGATTCGTTGAAGGCAGCATCAGGAAGGCCTCGCGCTGCGGCTTCTTCGAGTAGTCGGAAAAGCCCGTACTCAGTGCCACCAACACAAATATCATGAGAGCAATTGTGCAGATTTGAGAGATGTTGTAACGTAATTCGCTAATGTAATTCCCACGATCAGGATGAACATTAAAGGCGATCAATATGATCTCCATGAGGAACACACCCACTGCAGCGCCTAATGTCCACGCCAGAAAATTGCGGAAATTGGTAGCCAACACCCAGCGAAACGTCTTTCCAAATCTATTTATATCGAAACTATTCATAACAGCAACTTATATATTAACGATTTTACCAATGACCTGCGTCCTGCAGAAAAGCTTGTACGAGAGCCAGAAGTTCAGCAGAATCCAGGCTACATATATCACATTACCTAAAACATAATCCAGCGTCGTAGATTTATGATCGTATTGAAGAGCAGAGTGTTCTGGCGTCAGCCATGCAACAAGGATGCCCACCAGTATGACAGCCACCGTTGTCATTACCCAGTTGAACTTACGCGAACGGAAGAATGTGGCGCCGAGGGCATAGACGGAATGGAGCCAGATAAAGGCCACAATTGTGCTGCCCAAAAGTCGGGGTTTAGAAAAAATTGTCGGCTCAACCGTCTCCCTCACGAATTTCATGATAAGCGAAGTCACAAACATCCCATAGTCGTGACCCAGCACCCAGTGAACGGCATACTGCAACAAGTCGGCAGCAAAGAAAGCCACCATATAGAGCGGCAACAGGATGATCCACGTGGAGTAGCGCATCATGTATTTCTCGAAGTTAGAGGCAGGAAGCATCATCAGCGACTGCATGTCATGTTTGCCCTCCATGCTGTAGAACATAAATGCCGGCCCAATTGTAGTCGTAACAACTATCATGGCCAAGGCCACGAAGATACAAGGCCCATAATTGCCAGCAAAGCCATTATGAGTTTTCGTTATCAGCGTGAAGAACAGGAACACCAGCAGCAGCGTCACCAGCATCTGCAGGAACGACTTCACGTAGTATCGCTTATCGTTCCTCAGCGACCACTTTGCCAGCTTCCCGAATCTATGTATATTAAACTGTATCATAACACTCAATTGTCAATTATCAATTGTCAATTATCAATTATTCTAAATTTTCCCCTCGTTGACGGCGTTGAAGAGTAGTTCGAGGTTCACCTGGGTCTCTGGGCTGTCGGCCTTGCGAGGCGCGATGACGGCATTACCCTGTAGCGAGGGCTCGGCATAGAGCGCATCGTCCATATCGTCTGGCGTGCGATACTCGAAGGTGTATTTCTCCTGAATCTCAGCCACATTGGCATCGAGCAACAATTTCTGCTGGGAGAGGATCAGGATATGATCCAGCAGCGACTCCACATCATGCACCTGGTGGGTAGAGATGATCAGCGTACGGTCGCCACTCATATACTGGGCCACCACCTTACGGAACTGGCTCTTCGAAGGGATGTCGAGGCCGTTGGTAGGCTCATCCATCAACAACATCTTCGTATTCGTAGCCAGGGCGAAGGCCATGAACACCTTCTTCTTCTGTCCCATTGAGAGGGCGTTCAACTTCACATCCATCGACAGCTCGAAGTCCTTCAGGCAAGCCTCCAACACCTGCGTGCTGAAAAGCGGATAGAACGGACGGTTGACCTTCACATACTGATCGAGCGACATGGCGGGCAGGTCGAACTCCTCTGGCACGATGAATATCTCACTCAGGGTCTCTGGCCTGCGGAGTTTTGTTTCGATGCCATCGAAACATACAGTACCCTTCTTCGGACGAAGCAGGCCGCTGATTAAATAAAGAAGAGTAGATTTGCCAGTACCGTTCTTGCCCAGCAAACCGTAGATGTTGTCCTGTTTCAGCTCTAAACCGAAATCGTCGAATACCAGATCCTTCTGACCTGCATACTTGAAACTGATGTTGTTTACCTCAATCATAATCGTATTATTATTTGTTCGTTTTATCTCTGTTGTAGTGTACCACTTCAATAGTACACTGCAAAAGTAGTGCTTTTATCAATACGCTCCAAATGTTTTGAGGAAAATCTTCTGTTTCTTAACAATCTTTAGCAAAGCTTCTCGCGCGGACATTATTCATTATTAAAAAAAAGTTGTACCTTTGCTTAGGAAAATGGCGTCTTCGATTGTATTAAGGGAAAAGACTGCAAGAAACAGATGACAGACAAACGGGAATTCGAAAAGATCTTCAGGCAGCATTACGGCGGAATGTTCCGGCTGGCCTTGAGAATGCTGGGCGATGAAGCTGAAAGCAAGGACGTGGTGAGCGACGTGTTCGCCCACCTGCTGAAGAGCAACACTGACCTCAGGTCGGATACGCTCCAGGCCTTCCTGCTGACCAGCGTCCGCAACCGCTGCGTCAATCTGCTGGTGCACAGGCAGAAAGAGCAGCAGATGCAAAAGGCCATCGTGGTGGAAATGATCACCACCGAACAGACGGCAGAACAGGAACAGATGCAGATGCTTCACCACTACATCGACACCCAGTTGCCCAAGCTCTCACAGCAGATTCTCCGCCTGCGCTACCAGCAGGGACTGAAGTATCGCGAGATTGCCGATGTGCTGCAGGTCAGCGAAGTCACCGTTCACAACCACCTGTCGCAGTCGCTTAAACAATTAAAGGACCATTTTAAATCATTAGGTTATGGAGTCAAATGACAAACTGGAACAGCTGCTCAGGCAGATGTATGCCAAGGAAGCCCTCCACGATGACGATATAGACACATCGGACATCATCGATGAGGAATGGACGAAGTTCGAGGCAAAACACTTTGGAAGTGAAAAACGAAAAGTGAGAAGTGAAAAGTCCTCGTTCCTCAAGATCGCTGCCATGTTCATTGGCGTGCTGATGCTCTCGGGCATCGCTTACGCTGCCATCCACATCGTCAGCAACCATGTTGGAGGGGATATGAAATCCTCGGCTCAGGAGGTGCAAGTTACAAATTCACGCCAACAACAAAGTGACGAGCTGCCTGCCGACTCGACGGCCATGCAGCCCAAGATCTACGAAGATGTCGAACTGGCAACCATCCTGGACGACATTGCAACTTACCATCAGGTAGAGCCCGTCTATAAGAAGGAGGACAGCAAGCATATCCGCCTCTACTTTACATGGGACAAGAAACAGACCATCGACAACCTCATCGATACGTTCAACAAGTTCGAACGCATCCATATCACTCGCCACGACAACATCCTGATTATTGAATAAATTAAAAACAACAACTTAAACAACTATAACAACTGGCTATGCAGAATCATGATTGTTTGATCAATCAGAGTAAAAAAGTTGTCAAAGTTGTCAAGGTTGTCGTAAATAAACTAAAGATATGAAAAATATAGTCTTTATATTATTGTGTTTCTGTACTATAGGAGTGCAGGCACAACGGATCAGCCGCCAGTACCAGAACGAGTCATTGTCGAAGGTGCTTGAAGACCTGAATGCGGCCACCAGCGACCAGACCCTCTATTTCATCTACGACGAGCTGGAGGACTTCACCGTGACCACCAGTTTCCAAGGCCTTACCATAACTGAAGCCATCCGACAGGTGATAGGCTTCTACCCCATGAAGGTGACCTACGACAAGGACCGCATCTTCGTAGAGTGTACACAGAAGGAGAGTACAAAGGTCATCGGCCGTGTGGTCGATGAGTCAGGCAAACCCATTGAATTCGCCAACGTCTCATTGCTCAGCGACAAAGATTCCACATTTATCAACGGCAGCGTGAGCAATGAGAACGGCGACTTCGTCATCCCCTGCCATGCAAAGCGTGCAACGATGAAGGTGACCTGCATCGGCTATAAGACCGTAGAGCGCAGTGTCAGTGTGGGTGAGATCGGCACCATCGCCATGCAGCCTGAGGCATACGCCATCAACGGCGTGGTGGTGAAGGGTGAGATTCCACAGTACAAGATGGTCAAGGGCGGCATGACGGTGGATGTGCAGCACTCGCTGCTCCACGACATCGGCAATGTCGATGACCTGCTGTCGATGATACCGATGGTACAGGGCAAAGACGGCAAGTTCGAGGTGCTGGCCAAGGGCGAGCCTGAGATCTATATCAATAATAAGAAGGTACGCGACATGGGCGATCTGAAGCAGTTGAAGTCATCAGACGTGAAGAGCGTCGATGTCATCACTGCCCCTGGTGCGAAATACAATGCCGAGGTGAATGCCGTCATCCTCATCAAGACGCTGAAACCACAGGGCGACGGCTTCAGTCTGATGGCCACCAGTCAGACGTGGCGAAACAACCAATGGAACAACTACGACGACCTGACGCTAAAATATCGCACAGGCGGGTTGGAGGCCTTTGCCAACGTAGCGTTCGACTGGGGGCATTTCAGCAATGACCAGGATTTAGACCAGGAGCTGCACATCAGCAAGGATATGTTTGATATACATGCCTCTTCACCCCTAAGAAGTCGCTGGGCGACGTTTCAGTACATGGCTGGCCTGAACTACGACTTTAGCGCAGACCATTCAGTAGGACTGAGTTTCTCGTCGCAGAAAACTCTTTTCGGACACATGAAGAATGAAATGAATCAGAACTATCAGAGAAACGGGGCCTTCTACGGCGACATCCTTCTGAAGATGGATGTCAATGAGCTCGACAAGCCTGTATGGGAACTGAACACATACTATATAGGAAAGGTGGGTAAACTGGGTATCGACCTGAACGCCACCTTACTAAGACGCGAATCGGAGGACCAACTCTTCCAACAGGAGTATAGTCAGGAACTCGGCGACCGTCCCATCACTACCGTCAACTCGGAGAAAAACACGATGGCAGCAGGTAAGCTGATATTGACCTATCCCATCTGGAAAGGCGAGTTGAGCTTCGGATCGGAAGCTACATCAACAGAGAGTCACGGCAGTAACTACAATAAAGAAAACATCATACCGGAAGCCGACAACGAGATGAAGGAAAAGAATATCGCCGGCTTTGCCGAATACGAATTGACGTTCAATGTAGAATCTTCAATGTTCAATATCAACGCCGGCCTACGCTATGAACACGTAGCATCCGACTACAGCTCGTTTGGCGTCTGGCAGTCGGAGCCCAGCCGCACCTATAACGACTGGTTCCCCAACTTCTCGGCAGCATGGCAGAAAGGCAAGTGGGGCACACAGCTGAGCTACAGTAAGCGCATCACCCGTCCGCCCTACAATATGTTGAGCTCGATCGTCATCTACGACAGCCGTATGCTTTATGAGGGTGGTAACCCGTTGCTACGCCCGTCGGTACGTCAGAGCATCGACCTCAACCTGACCTATTCGTGGCTGACCTTCGTTACAGGATTTACCCGCGAGAATGATTTCTTTACCCATATAGGTCAGGTATATGATGAAGTGAACGAGATCGGTATTTTCAAGCCGGCCAACTTCGACCACCAGGATCGTGTCTATGCCACCCTTGTAGCCTCGCCCAAGTTAGGATTCTGGCAGCCCACCGCCACGCTGCACTACTATCAGCAGATGTTCGATGCCGAAGCATACGGTGCGCCAGAGAAACTGAACGAACCTGAGTTCAGCTTCGACCTGAAGAGCTGGTTCGTCATCAACCCCACGACAAAAGCACTGGTACAAGCCAGCTATACCGGCAGCAACCACTGGGGATTCATGTATCGTGGCAGCAATTTCATGCTGAATGCCCGCATACAGAAATCATTCTTGGAGGGACGGCTGAATGCGACGCTTTATGCCAACGACATCTTCCGCACGGCCAGGACAAAGGTAACCACTTACTATGACATCGGCAAGACCGTCCAGGACATCTACAGCTATACCCAGCAGGTAGGCCTCACGCTGAGCTATAACTTCAACGCCAGCAACTCGAAATATCGCGGTACTGGCGCTGGTAACGATGAGAAGAGCCGCTTCTGACTACTTTTTGGGTGTAGTGCAGAGATTGACAAGGTAGATGATGCTCATATACGGGATGCCCGTATTCGTCTCGAGGCCAATTTCACAGGTACGGCTATTGCTATAGCCCACCTCGATGTGATTGGCCTCGATCTGTGGACGCAGTTTGCGCAGGCCATACTTGTTGAGCTCAGGGAAGGTGAAGCCCCTGTCGCCGGCGAAGCCGCAGCAGCCCACTCCCTCAGGCAGAAATACATTCGTAGAGCACAGCTTAGCCAGAGCAATCATATCCTTATCGACACCCATCTGACGGGTGGAGCAGGTCAGGTGGAGGGCGATGTGCTTGTCTGTCGGATGGAAGTCAAGACGGTCTTTGAGATAGGTCATGATAAACTCGGCAGGCTCGTAGAGCTTCATCTTGTGCATCACCTTCCGCATACGGTGCAGACAGGGGCTCTGGGCACAGAGCACAGGATATCTGCCCTGCTCAGAGGCCTTCCAAAGAGCAGCCTCCAGTTCGGCACTCTTACGGTCAGCAATGTCAAGCATACCCTTCGACTCCCAGATCTGTCCACAGCACATCTTCTCCATACCCTCCGGGAAGATCACCTCGTAGCCGGCTTTCGCCATCAGTTGGATGACCTCATCCACAAGGTCGTGCTTCATCTTGCTCTCCTTCGACTGTCCCATCGTCTGGTTAATACAGCTGGGAAAATAGACAACCTTCAGGACCTCCCCTCTGGGGAGGTTAGGAGAGGTTTTGGGGAGGCTCTTTTCGATGATGAATTGAGTCAGATCCGATGGTTTCGGCTGGCGCTTCTTTTTCGGCATGGCCGTAGTCCAGAGGGGCAGGCCCATCTTGTTCATCGTACGACAGACGTTCGTCATCAGCGTGGGGCCAAGAGTGACGTGAGCCGCATGGGCCACATCGAGGACGACGCGCAAGCCTGACTTGATGCCTGCCATGTGGTTGGCCGCAAACTCACCCACCTGATAGCCCAACTTCGAACGGTTCATGTCCAACTGGCGGATCAGATGCGTCAGTTCGCCCGTATTGATCTTCATCGGACAAGAGGTAGAGCAGAGGCCGTCCGTCGCACAGGTCTGGTCACCATAGTACTTGTATTGTTTGCGCAAGGTGGCTGCACGCTCGGGATTCCTGCCAGTCGCCTCCAGCTCACGGATCTCGCGCTGTACGGCGATACGCATCCTCGATGAGAGCGTCAGGCCGCACGACATACAATTGACCTCACAGAAGCCGCACTCGATACACTTGTTGGCACGCTTCACCTGTTCGACGGTCTCCTTGGCCGTCGAGAGCGAAGGATCCATCAGGTAATGGCCGCCATCGGGCACGCTGTCGAAATCGTAGTCGAGCACAGGCAGCGGCTTCAGGCACTTGATGAAGCAGTCGGGATCGTCGTTGAAGATCACACCCTGGTTCAACAGGCCATCAGGATCGAAGATGGTCTTCAGTTCCTTCATGGCCTCGTAGGCCTTGTCACCCCATTCGTATTTCACGAAGGGTGCCATATTCCGGCCTGTGCCGTGCTCGGCCTTCAGTGAGCCGTCGTAGCCCTCGACGACGAGCTTTGCCACGTCGCGCATCATCGCGGCATAGCGGGCCACCTCGTGCTCGTCGGCGAAACTCTGGTTCAGGATGAAGTGGTAGTTGCCCTCGAAGGCGTGGCCATAGATGCAGGCGTCGGAGTAACCGTGGTCGGCAATCAGCTTCTGCAGCTTCACTGTCGCCTCTGGCAACGACTCGATGGGGAAGGCCACATCCTCGATGAGACAGGAGGTGCCGACGGGACGGGTACCGCCCACACTGGGGAAGATGCCTGAGCGGATGGCCCAATACTTGCCATAGACGGCAGGATCCTCCGTAAACTCAGCAGGGATATAGAGACGGAACTGCCCCAGACACTCCTTAATGGCATCAATCTTGTCGAGCAGCTGCTTATGGGTGATGCCCTTCGTCTCTGTGAGGATGGCTGTCAGGTTGTGGTAATCGCCAGGCTCCACGCCCTCTATCTTACTGGCATCCACATCTTTCTTGTATTGCAGGAACACAGGATCATCGACAGAGTTCAGCGACATATAGTCGAGCATCTCGGCACTCTTCACCATCAGGTTCTCGGCACTCATCTCCAAGTCCTCTTCGCCAGCCTTCAGCTTCTTCATCGCCACCACAGCCTCACAGCTCTCCTTCATCGTCAGGAAATACACCATTGCCGAGGCCTTGTACTTGTAGTCCTTCAGCGTCTTCATGGTCACTTCCGAGAGGAAGGCCAACGTACCCTCAGAGCCTACCATCGAGTGGGCGATGATGTCGAAGGGATCGTCGTAGGCGACGAGCGGACGGAGGTTCAGACCTGTCACATTCTTAATACTATATTTGGTACGTATGCGTGAGGCCAGCTGTTCGTCGGCTCGCACCTTGTCGCGCAGGGCCTCGATCTTCTGCAGGAACTCCGGATGACTCTTGCGGAAGGCCTCACGACTCTCTTCACTGCCCGTGTCGAGGATAGTGCCGTCAGTGAGGATGACCTTCGCCGAAACCATCATTCGGTCGCTATTGGCATGCACGCCGCAGTTCATGCCCGAGGCATTATTGATGACGACACCTCCCACCATCGCACTTCCGATGCTGGCTGGGTCAGGCGGGAATACCCGTCCGAGGGGTTTCAGGATCTCGTTTACACGGGCACCCACGATGCCAGGCTGCAGACGAATACTTTCGCCATCCGGCGAAAGGGCAAATTTTTCCCAGTGCTTGCCTGCCACGATCAGCACGGAGTCAGTACAACTCTGTCCTGAGAGTGAGGTGCCTGCTGCACGGAAGGTGAAGGGCAGCTTATATTTCCGGCAGGCCTTGACAATCTTCGAGATTTCCTCCTCGCCATCACTGCGGATGACCACCTTCGGAATCTGGCGATAGAAACTGGCATCGGTACCCCAGCCTAAGGTACGGAGCTCATCGGTATAAATACGGTCAGACGGAATGAACTGTCTGAGATCGGATAGGAAGTTGTTCAGCATAGGTTTGTCTTTTTTAGTTACGTATATTATCTGCTGCAAATATACGAAAAAGAAGTGAATAATGAATAGTGAAAAGTGAAAAATTTACTGCTCTGAGGCTACGTTTTTGTTTTTTTCACTAAAATAAGATGGTAATATGGCTAAAAAGTCGTATATTTGTCGGCAGAATCCAACAATAGTGAACTTATATAATAATTCATAAAAACTAAAGACCTATGTCAGCATTAGTATCTGTCATCCCAATCCTATTGCTCATCGTACTGATGATGGGCTTTAAAGTGTCTGGTTACAAGAGTGCAATCGTCACACTCATCGTAACAATCATCCTGGCTCTGTTTGCAGCCCCTGCTATGGGTATCGTACCGGAGAAATATGCCGAGGCCAGCATCTACGGCATCACCATCTGGTCAGTCGTCGAGGGATTCCTCAAGGCCTGCTTCCCGATCATCCTGATCATCATCTGTGCCATCTTCAGTTACAATATCCTCTGTGAGACGAAGGAGATTGAGACCATCAAGACACAGTTCATCCAGATGACCTCCGACAAGGGACTGTTAGTGCTGCTGCTGACGTGGGGTCTCGGTGGTGTGCTCGAAGGTATGGCCGGATTCGGTACGGCTGTGGCCATCCCTGCCGCTATCCTCATCGGACTGGGCTTCAAGCCGATGTTCTCTGCCGTCATCTGTCTGGTGGCAAACACGGTGGCCGTAGGCTTCGGAGCCGTTGGCCTTCCTGCCACGACACTCGCCAACCAGGTGGCTGCCAGTGGTGTGGCTACGCCTGAGGAACTCTGCGAGGTGGCCACGTTCATCATCCTGCAGCTCTCGCTGATGTTCTTCATCACCCCGTTCCTCATCCTGATGATGACCGACCGCACGAAGATCTTGAAGAACATCACCATCGCCCTCTTCGTGGGCACGTTCTCGATTATCGTGCAGTTCTGCTGCGCCCACTTCATCGGCCCTGAGACGCCCGCCATCCTCGGCTCTGTGGCTGCCATCATCGCCATGCTCATCTACAACAAGCTGTTCATCCATGACGAGAACCCTGCCGACGAGGTGATTGTCGAGAAGAAGAAGTTCGGTCTGGCCAAGACGCTCAAGGCCTGGAGTGTCTATGGCCTCATCATCTTCTTCATCCTCATCTCGAGCAAGATTGTGCCCCCCGTCAACGAACTGCTGAACAACACTTTGGTGACCAAGTTCGAGCTGCCCGTCATCGGCAACACCTTCAAGTTCGGCTGGCTGTCGAATGCCGGTCTGATGATTTTCCTCGGTGCCGTTATCGGCGGACTGATCCAGGGCATGAGCTTCGGCAGCCTGATGAAGCTGCTCGCCAAGACCACCGTCAACCTGCAGAAGACAGTGGTGACCATCTGCTGCCTGGTTGCCATGGCCATGCTGATGAACAATACGGGTATGACCAACGACATCGCCAAGGGCCTCGTGCTGCTGACAGGTACGGCCTTCCCGTTCTTCGCTCCGCTGATCGGTTCTATCGGAACATTCGTGACGGGTAGCGCCACCAATGCCAACATCCTCTTCGGTAAGCTGCAGGCCACTGCCGCCAGCGACCTCGGACTGGTCAACCAGGGCACGTTCTTCGGCGTTACAGGTAACGAGACCAACTGGCTGGCCGCTGCCAACTGTGCCGGCTCTGAGGGTGGTAAGCTGCTCTCGCCGCAGTCCATCGCCATCGCTACGGCGGCCTGCGACATGGAGGGTCAGGACGGCGACATCATGCGCAAGACCATGCCGTTCGCCATCTTCTGGATCTTGATGAACGGCCTGATGGTCTTCCTCGGACTTCACGTCATCTGATACAAGTACCTCAGCAATTTAAGCGTATGAAGAAGGTTCTGTTTTCACTATTGTCTGTCTTGTTCATTGCAACCATCATCTGTTGCAATGACATCGACAATCCTGTACAGAATGTAGGATTGAAGAACTTTGCCAATACTGGTTGCAAAGGCAATGATACCAGAGCTGGCGAAGAAGGTGGCAGGGTGGAGTCAATCGAGTATTCCGTGATACACGACGGCTATCTCTATCTGAATCATCAGAATGTGTTGTTCAATTGCTGTCCTGGAGAGTTGGGAGCCGATATCTCTGTCGATGGCAATACCATCACCATCAAGGAATATGAGACGGAGCAGGGTTGTAAATGTATCTGCACTTATGACCTGAGCTATGAGATAGGACCTCTTACGGAAGGTATGATGTACACCATCTGTATCACACGAAGAGATGTTGATCCGATAGAGGAGAAATTTGTATTCAACAACTCTATCTCAGGCGTTTGGAAATGACTTATCGGGTATCGGCTCCCCACATCATCTTCTCGCGGAGGGAGTCGAAGTAACGGTGGTCTGAACGCTTGAACACCTTGATATCATAGGGGGCACGACGGAGAGTAATCCTCGTGCCCTCAGCGCATTTCTCCGAACGGCCGTCGATGGCCACGAGGAAATTGTGGCTGCGGCTCTCCACCTCGAGTTCGATGACGGAAGTGTCGGGCAGCACGAAGGGACGCACGTTCAGCGAGTGAGGGGCAACAGCCGTCATCGAGAACACCTTGGTGCCTGGCACGATGATGGGGCCTCCGTTGGAGAGCGAATAGGCCGTAGAGCCAGTGGGCGTTGAGATGACCAGACCGTCGGCCTGATAGGTGTTCAGATACTGGCCGTTGACGTGGGCACGGATGCTGATCATCGAAGCCGAGTCGCGCTTCAGGATGGCCACATCGTTGAGGGCACAGGGATAGCTGCTGAGGGGCTTGCCGTCGGCCTCCACCTGGATGAGGGCACGCGATTCCAAGAAAAAGTCATCGCGATAGATGGCATCCAGGGTGGCATCGAACCGTTCCGGGCTGATGTCGGCAAGGAATCCGAGACGGCCCATGTTGACGCCGAGGATGGGGATGCTCTTCTGCCCTACCCTGCCGGCGGTCTT
>Ga0310786_10002630_pt1 | contig 27127 bp, 44 predicted proteins | sample AusTroGonzalo_MG_FD_203881 | JGI IMG/M metagenome (GOLD analysis project Ga0310786, IMG submission 203881) | Bovine rumen microbial communities from tropical cattle in Woodstock, Queensland, Australia - Gonzalo_03 (v2) (version 2) | ecosystem: Host-associated > Mammals > Digestive system >...
ACCTGGCTTGCTTTCCCTTCAATTTGTACTGCTCTTTTATCAATTTTAATCATCTTTTTTCTCCTCTTTTATTTTTTCTGCTGTGTATAGGCGACCTGCTATGATCGCTTGCAAAAGTGTTCTGTATTGGAGCGACATCAGGACTGACCTGTGCGATGTTTTGCCGTTCCACTTGTACCAATTAGACTCGCACTGATCAAACTGTGAGATAGATTCAATCCGCTCCCCTGTTTTATACTTTGGCTTGCTCATCTTATGTCTCCTATCAATTCATTGACCGCATACAGTAACTCCCTTTGGATGTGTCCTCTTAATTCCCATAAAGTCATGTCTCTCTGTATGCTTTCTTCAATTATGGTTCGCTTTTTAGAGTAGATTGCTTCCACACTTTCTCTGTCTTTTTCGGTCAGGAAACTCAGTACCTTTTCTACCCTTTTTTTGTTCGCTTCCAAGCCTTCTAACTGCTCTATCAGGGCATCTTTCGTCACAATATACCCAGCTAAACGCTCATCAAGACTCGGGGCTGCATAGTGTATGTCGGTGAGTGATGGAGAGTGATATTCAAAGCGGTTCTCCAATACCTTTATTTTTTCTTCTATGGCTTTTCGGATCTCCTCGGAATTGTAATAGCTTTCTATTTCGGCTTTTATCCATTCCACTCTTTGTCTATCACTCTGCTTCATTCACTCTTCCTCTTTTGCTAATTGGTAATTCCTTATTGCGTGGATGATGTCGGTCAGCGTGTCAATGGCTTCATCGTATTCCTCTTGCTCAATGAAACCCTTTGCTTCCTCTAACCCATCAGTCAGGTTTGTCAGTTCTGCTGTCATCGGATTGAAATAAATCATCGTACCCCATCCTTTCATCATAATCGCTCGCCACCACCAAACATGCATAACAGATGCCGATAATGGCTGCCAAACTTATCAGGATCACTACAATCATTCTTCTCTTAGTATCTCCTTCAGCAGTTCGTCTATGTGTTTATTAAGCCTGAGAAGCTCCTCCAAGGCGGTTTTCAGCTCAATCTCACGATGGGATAATAATTCTACCGTCCTTGCTCTGAAGTAGCCCTGTACGGCTTTGTATAGCGTTGAGTAATATCTTGCATCTGACCATACATCCTTCTCTTCCCCGGTCTTTTTGTCAATGCGCTTGCCCAGCTTCTTCTGTAACGTGTAGCACAGTTCGTCTACCAGGATGTACCAATCACCTTCAATGTGTATCATTCTCTTCTCCCATATCTCCGCATCTGTCTGCTTCTTTCCATGTCTGATATAAAGCCCATGCCAGCGGATTGTTTATGTACTTCAGCTGTTTGGCTTTGTCATAATTCTTCTTCAGGATCTCAATCGCTTCTTCAAGAGTCATTCTTCTTTCCTCTCAACTTCCCACTCACACGGATTAGACATTTGCAACTTGCAAGCGACATAGTCAAAGTCACCGATTTTTTCTGTTTCGCCATATATGCATTTTCTGCACTGTGTTTTTTCACAGTAATTCTTGATTTGCTCAATGGCTTTAATTGGTGGTCTGCTCATTCTTCTTTCCTCTGCTCTTTCTGCCAGTCGCCCAACAATGTCGAACCAGTTACAAAGAAGTACGGATGTTCAAATATCCACGTCTTTACCCACTCCACTGGTATAGCTTCAACTATCGGAGCGCACTCTATCTCGCTTTCAGCACGTTCAATTCCACAGGTATAGCCATACTCCCAATCAGTCAGCGGATTCCCAATCATCGCTTTTCTGATTTCGCAAGATTCAAGGATTTTGTATACTGCATCCGCAAAAATCAATCTTCCTGTCATGCCCGGATCACCGCATCTCTTTCCTGTCTCATGACGATTGATGTAATGGTCAGCGGGTTTGTGCCGAAGTGCTTTGCGATGGCATTGGTTATCTGCTGTTTGGTCAGTCCCTGTTTCAATCCTCTCAAGTACATCTGATAGATTGCTTCATGGTCATACTTCGGAATGATTCTGCGGAATTTATCGTAGTCGGCAAGGCATCCAGTACAGATGTAGTTACACTCGCCTTCCTGGTCTACCCAAAAGTAGCCGTATGGTACATCTTTCCCACAGGATTTGCAGATCATAATCCAAGCTCCTCAAGGGTATAGACCTTGTTAACCTCTAAGCCTTCGTACATCGTGCCTTTCTTAAACAGAGGGAGACTCACATTAAGGTCACCGCCCCCACCTACAATGGTTATCCACTCACTTTCACCTGCGAAGCGTTTCACCACTTTGATACCATATAGCTTTTTCTTAAACGGCTTGATGATGTTGTTGATGTACTCTTTCTCAATCGCATCCAGCGGTGGCACTTCATACTTAAACTTCATTCCCGCAAGATACTTCTGAGAGTATTTACTTAACAGGGACTTGTATCCTAATTCATCTCCATCACGGTAGTAGTTCAGCCCGTCCCATAAATATGTAGCTCCGACATCTGCCATAATTTTGTCGGGTTGTGTGTTGTTACGGATCATGTCCATCAGCTGTCCGTATGTTACTTCTTTAACTTTGGTAGCCATCCTGTATCCCTCAAAAATTTCTCCATCATATCCATCGGTATTGCACCGTTCTCAAAATATTCGTTCAGATAATTGTTCCATGCTATTTCTACGCATAAGGCTTCAGTGGTCAGCTCGCCCTTCTTCCACAGCTTTAACACCCTCATGTCATCCTGGTATGCTTCTTTCCTGAAAGCTATTCTGTCAGCTGGGAATTTGTACTGCTGCCTGAAATGCTGTTTGTCACGGACTGTAGGTTTTGCGTATGACTGTATCCTGATACTCATTTCTTTCTCCCTTCTGCTTTTGCTACAACCAACCATGCATAGTACGCACTGCATCCAAGCTCTCTGCCTATTGCTCTGTACGTCATGCCTGTTGCTCTGAGGGAGATTACTTGATCCTTGTCAATCCTCTGAGGTCTGCCTTTTGCCATTGAGTAACTCCTCTAGGTGATTCCTGAATCCCGGTTTGCTTTGGTTTCTTCTCAGCCATTCAGCGTATGTGATTCTCTCCTCGTATCCTTTCCGATCTTCTGCTCTTCTGCTCTTCATCATCCCGGCAGACTTGGCAGCTATGCAGAATCTTCTCGGATCTTCCTGTGTACGGTCTATCTCTTTGTCAAACTTCCACGGATAAGCTGGATAGACTTCAAAGCGGTAGTAGTCATGCACATTCCTCTTCCTGTCTGCATCTGTGGCATTGTCTGTGATTCCGTAGGGCAGTGTCCTGTAGCTGTCGGAAAGCTCATCTGTGTAGCTCATCCGTCAATCCTCGTTTCCCATGCGTTCCTGATGACGGGATGCTGTCTCTCATACTCCACTCGGTATTCATGGCACTTGGCGAGGAATTGTCCGATGGTGGGAGCGAAGTCACCAGTGTATTCAAACAGATAGTATTTGAGTGCTTTGTCTGCGTAGTCCTTCTTCATGTCAGCGAGTCCTTCTTGCCATATCTCCAGGTACACCTGACCTGTCTTGGTATCCATGTTTGAGAAAGACTTTGAGTAGTTCATTCTGATTTTGCTGAGTACAGCTTTTGCTTCGTCTTTTGTCAAAACGGTAGTTCTCCTTTCGTAGTCGTTTGTGGTTTCTGTTTGCTTTGCCAGTAGCGGATAGCAGATTTCCAGTCTTTCATCTTTGTCTTACCTACCATCCATCCGTTTGAAGTGTAGTAATTTAAGAATTGTTCAGGAGATATAGAATAGCCTTTCTCTTGTATGTAGTCAGCGACTTCTTCAAGTGAAGGAGCAATAAATATATTTCTTACCTTCTTTTCATTCTTTTCATTCTTATCATTCTTGTTTGTTGTTAGTACTGTGTTAGTACTGTGTTGATACTGTGTTAGTTCGTGTGTTGATTCTGTGTTAGCCACTGTGTTAGTGGGATGTACATCACCTTGAAAATCTGCCCATTTTACTACGGTTATCAGCGTATTTTTGTGTGTTGATTTGCATGTTATTTCGCCAGTGCTTTCTAGCTTCCTCAAAGAGGTTCTTACATTCTGTATTGATAACGTGCTTTTCTCAGCCAAACTGCTGTAACTTGTGACCATCTGCCCAGGAAGGATCTCTATCCCTCGCCAGTCCCTTTTCTCATGGTTCACATGGAGTAGAATTGTTATCCACAAGATGACTGTGTTGTGATCGCCCCACCATTCCCAATCAAACAACGCTCTATGTAACTTGATCCACCCTTCCATATTTAGAACGGCAGATCCAGCTCTTCGTCAGTAAATGCCCTGACAGGGATCTCATCAAATGTTGGCTTCGGAGCAGGTCTTGTCTCTCTCGGTGCAGGTTCTACATTGTCAATTACTCTGTCTACCCACAAGCTGATCTCGGACTTCCTGTCTTCCGTCTTCTTCACTGTGAGATGACCTTCCACCAGCAGATAGTTACCTGCCTTTACATACTGCTCAAAGTTTGTGGCTGCTTTGGAGTTTGCGCTGTCCCATACCACACAGGGCAGATACTGATTGGTTTCTTTCCCTGTCTTCTGATACAGTGTGAAGCTGGCAAATTTGAATCCTGACTGTGATGTGCCGATGTTGATGTACTTGCCAACGTATCCGCTTTCAATGACTTTGTTAATCATTTCCCTGTCTCCTCTGCTTCAATCTGAATCATGTAATAGATAACGTCTTTGAGGATTGACTCTGTTGCGTTCTGAATCAGAAGGATCAAAGGTAGTTTTTCTGCCTTGTTCTCTGTCAGTGCATCGGCATATCTGAAGATCGCTTTTGCTTCTTCCTTGGTCTTTGCATATTTAGCCAGCTTGGTAAATTCGCCTTCTGTCCACATTCTGTCCAGTGCTTCTTTGAAACATTCTTTAACTGTCATGTTCTTTCCTTTCTCTGATTGTTATTTCTATGCGAGGATGTTTAGGATCAAAGGCGACTGTGTGATGAATCAGCTGGATGTACTTTGTGCTGTCATCGGGGAATACACCAGCCCTGACCATTGCATCCTGAATGAATTTCGTTGCGAATGAGATGTTATCTAGATCTCTTCTGTGGTTCTGTTCTACCCATGTAATCCATAGCTCACAGGGCTTTGTATGAGAGTGCAGAGTACCCTTTTGAGCTGCTTCAGCCAAACATAAGGTGATGACCTCTTCCATCTCACGCTTGATTGATGCCGCCTTGAATCGGTTACTTCTCTCCGCACTCACATACTCATTCAGCCCCGTCAGCCGACCTTTAATAATCACCCTGTCTTGTCCATTCACGATCGGCTTGAGCATTGAGGACACGAATTTGGAGCTTAATTGAGTTGATTTTCTCCTGATATGTGTCTCTCCACGCTTCGCATATGTCCCTCTGTTTCCGTAGCTCCGCAATCTCCTCATCTCCTCTCAGGAATTTATCTATGAATGTCACGGATACACCCTCACTTTTTTCAAGTAACGCTTTCTGACGCATCGTGACCTGGTACTTTCTCTCAGCTTCAGCCAGTGCAATATCGGAGCTGTTGAAGAGTTCAATGGTTTCATCAAGGTCTTTGGTCAGTTCCTCAATGGTTAGCAGCAGATTTCCATCAAACATAATTCTTCCCGTATCTCCTCATCCACTCTGCGTGGGAATGTTTTTCTTCATATGCTTCCTGTGCTATTGCTTTGAGTTCGTACATTTTCATTCTTCCTTCGTGAGTGTCATGCAGATATTTATGGACAGAGTCATTTAGCCATACCCACAGTCCGTCCTGTTCAGCTTTCTTCCTCTCCGCATTTCCGTTCATAAGATGATGCCTTACGAGATCGTACTTAACGTGAGTCAGATAACATTCCTTTTCGTCCTGGACTATGCTTTTTGAGTGTTGCTTCGCCATAGTTTTATGTCGTTAATAATCTTCGTTGTGTCCATGAATGGTACGGGAATCAGATTGGCATATCCCTTCTTCGGGAGGTGCAGACAGTATCCTTTTTCAATCTTCATGTTCTCGTCCATTTGTTCTATAGCCATCTTGTACAGAGTTAATTGGTAGCCCAGGTACTGAGCGTTGTACTTAGCCGTGGTCTTAATGTCTATGATGGAGATCTCCCCATTCACTGTGCCTAACATGTCGTAAGTCCCGGCATATAAGGGCATGTCCTCATAGACGTAAGCGACTGGCTTTTCTGTACTGACTATCTGAATATTGTGTCTGTCTTTTAAGCGCAGGTAATTTTTCAGCGCACGACCCTCTTCAGTGTGCCTGTCATACCATTCAGGAAGATTCGGATCACTCTCTATAAGCTCATGTACTCTGTTTCCGTAGTCAGCTGCATTTGCCAGTACGGATTGAGATATTCCCTTGTATAAATTGGGTATCCATATCTCATGTATCAGCGTGGTTGCCGATGGAGTGAGGATCCCTTCCACCTGATAGGTATGGTCTTCTTTGAAAAACTCAATCATTTGATCGTATGTGTTACCGATGCTTTGACAGGTGATGATTTGGAATAGTATTCAAAAATCCCGTCCTGTTTCATTTTCTGTACATCTGCGCTTGTTCTGACCGTGGCATCCTTGCGAGTGAATACATGTGTTACTCCATCGCTGTCTTCAAACTCCACAGTCTTTAATCCATTTGCGGTGAGTGCTTCCTGAACCATGTCATTCAACACTTTCATGTCATCTTTGTTTTCTTCAATGACCAGTTCCTTAACTCTGTATTCAGTCAGGAGCTTTTTAAATTCTTCGGTTGCTACCAGCTGTCCATCCCGGACTACAAGCTCATTCATGCGGTTCTAACCTCTTCCTGGCGATTACTTCTGAAGCCTGTGCCGCAGTCAGTTTGCCGATCTCAGGTACATTGAAGTATTGAAGCATTGCCTGAATATCTACTCCGCTTGACTGGATGATCTTCATCTGTGCAGGTGTGATAAGTCTTTCCTTCTGTTCGGCAGGTTCAGATCCTTTTGAGCCGATAGTGGCATCCGTGCTGTCATCTTCAACGATTTCCATTGCATCCATCCACAGGTATCTCCTCATGTAGGTTGATTCAGAACCAAGAGCTTGGATAGGAAGCTGTCCCTTCTGCTCTGCCGATGCTCTCTTCTTTGTAAAGATCAAGGGTTTGTCATCGGGTTTGTCAGCATTGAAGATTGTCAGAGTGTACATCTCAGGAGCAAGCTCAACACCAGTGTCCTTATCAATGGCTGCATTTACATGTCCCTGAACTCCGATGAGTCCAAGCTCGTTGAAGATCCTGAGAATCTGAGGGATAAAGTCTTTCAGTTCAAAGTAGTTAAACTTAGCGAATCCGTTGTAGCCTGACTTCTTTGTGCAGGTCATTGCGAGTCTGAGTCTTGCTTCATTCATCTTCTGAAACAGATTCCATGTGGTGTAGTCGGGGATGATCTCTTCAACCTCAACCTTGACTTCTTCTTTTGCCTTAGTCATCGTCTTCCTTTCTGCTTACATAGTTCATGTAGTAAGTCCTGATTTCTCTCTGTGATTTGTCTACGTTAGAGATGTCTTCTTTCAGTCCGAAGTAGTTCTGATTCATCTGCTCCACTACACCGACTGTTCTCTGAGTGATTTCGTTCTGCGTTCTCATGTCTTCCTGTACTGCGGAGAATCCTTTGTTTGTGTCTCTGACCACTCCGTCAATGCGTTTATGGATTCCGTCCAGGTACGATGCCAGCCATGCGATGATGATGCCCTCTCCAATGACGAGGATGTAGAGTAAGATTGTCGGAAAATTCATCTTCTGTTCCTTTCTTGTGTCATTTGAAATTCGTTTGATAGGTTTGCTCCCTCGTACTCTTCCAGGAACCTGTCAATTTCGTTGGCTGAGAAGATGAATGACTTCCCTAATTTGATGCCGTGCAGAATCCCTGTCTTTCTGAGTGAGTCAATTAGTTTGCGGTTTACTTTCAATAAGTCCGCTACCTCTTCGGTGGTGAATACTAGGTCGTTTGTGGTTGTCACGCTTCTCCTTTCCGTGCATTATTGCACACTACTCTTCAAAAAAAATAGTGGATGCCATCTTTGGCTTCAGCTTCAGGGCGACTGCAATACGTTTAGCATTGTTGATTGAACAGCCCCTTTTGCCACTTAGAACACGGGAAATTACCGATTTATCTACACCGCTTCTCCGTGAAAGTTCGGCAGCCGAAACATTTTGGCGATCCATCTCAGACTTTAACTCTGCAATGTTCATTCCGATCTCCTTTCTGCTCCGTGCATTATTGCACTTACACCATAATAGTACCATCTCATTGGCACATGTCAACATTTTTGTTGCAAGTTTGCACAGATTTTTTTATAATGATGTTGGGAGATGACAATATGGAGAACGAAATCAAGTCCACCGCCGAAAGGATGAAGCACAGAAGAAAGGAATTAAGGATGTCACAGCAAGATCTAGCGGATGCCCTTGGTGTTAATCGTTCCACTGTCTCCCGGTACGAATCAGGATACATAGAAAAGCTCCCTACTGAATATCTCGTTGACCTGGCACAGGCACTCAAAACTACACCTGCCTATTTAATGGGATGGGATGACGAAACATTTGAAGAGCGTTTGATCAATGCATATAAACATGCTGACGAGAAGACGAAGCGCACCGTTCTGATACTGCTGGACATTGAATGAAAAAAAGCCCCCTGGCACTGCAATACCAAGGGGAATCAGAAACTCACCACAAACGACCAAATTCATGAATGAGGATCTTCCTTTCTTATTATACACGATCCAAAGAAAAATGCCCACTGCGTACTAGCGGACATCTTCCCCAAGAAAGGAGGTTTACAAGAAACAAAACAACCGAAAGCCTGTAAACGAGTTATGGAGATCCTCACACACCATGCACACCACCGACAAATATACACGGAGGACTATATATACTATGCCAAAAAAAATGAGGACTGAAAAGTTTACAAGCGTACAAAAAAAAGGAAAATCAGTATTTATTTTAGTAAAGTTTACATATAAGGTTGGCGACCAGCGGAAGACCTATACAAAAACCTTCAATGTCGCTGACTATCCATCTTATTCTGAGTGCCTTAAAGCAGCCTGTAAGCATCGTGACATCAAGAGAGCAGAATTACTCACGGGATTTGTTCCTGAAGCTGAGATGACCTGTGACGAGCTTATAGACATATACAAAGCAAAGAAACATCTCGCATCCAGTACAGCCAAAGCCTTTGACGCAAACTATCAGAAGTACATTCAGCCTGAGTATGGTAACAGGAATGTAGCTGGCATCTCACCGCTGGAAATAGAAGACAGTCTCAATGCTCTTACCCGTACCTGCTCACAGAATGTTATTGACAGGCTCTACAACATATGGGGATCTATCTTCTCCACCGCACGGAAGCTCAGAGTTATCACGATCAACCCGATGGAAGAAGTTGATAAGCCTAAATCAAGGTATTTCCCTGAAGAGCGCACAGCAAAGGCGACAACAGATGAAGACATCCAGGCATTGATTAACGCACTGCTTGAGTCCGGGAGAACAGAAAAGGAAAGATATGATCACACCATCCTTGCCTATATGGTTATTCTCGTCAGACAAACAGGGATGCGACCACAGGAAGTCACGGCAGTTTGCAGAAGCAACATTGACTTAGAAGGCAGGATCATCAGAGTAGACCGTACATACGGCTCAGACGAGACAGGAAGGGCGATAGTGGGTGCAAAAACCTCTACATCCATCCGCAACATTCCACTCACAGAAACCGCCGTAAATGCGCTACAGCACGTTATGAATATGTCAGCCAATGAATATATCTTCATGCGGTACAATGGCAAGCTGTTTACATCGGAACATATCGCAGGTTGTTTAAGGGACATGAGAAAAAAGTACGGATTAAATCCAGTCTCGCTTTACACACTCCGTCACCAGTTCTCTTCCGATCTTATCACAGCAAATGTTGACCCTAGATCCGTCATGGAATTGATGGGGCATAGCAATGTCAGCACCACTCTGAGCGTATATGCACGTTCAAATGCCGAAACCAAGAGAAATGCAGTAGAAGAAATTGGAAGAAGGTTTTACAAAATTGCCGATGAATAAAGGGTTTTTGAGACATTCTCATGTATTTCAATAGATAATTTAATATTAAAATTTGAGTTGATTACAGTGTATTTTGATGGATTTCAGCCGTTTGCGGTATGCTTTTGGTTGATTGCAGTTGATACTGGTTGATGTACTTTGGAAGAATGTAGAAGAAAAAAAGAGGGGCAGCCTATATAGACCACCCCTTTTAATTACTTCTTTTTCTTTTTTCTGTTCGGACTTGGATCGTATGCGTGATCAAGCATTAACTGATAGTAGTAAGTGAAGTCTGAAGTATCCCATCCAAGGACTGTCTTATTCAGATTGAAGTCACCTGCCTGGAACCACCCGTTATTCACTGCTTCCTTAACACGTTCCCATACACCATCAGCTTCCATCTGCGCACGGATCTTCATCGCCCTGGTATTGTTGATGTGTTCGCCATCCTCATACAATTCAAAGTCTGTATTCAAATAGCTGTAGAATTTCGCTGCACTGACTCCACTTTCGCCAACGTAGTCACATGCCTTATCCCTTGTTGTGAGAACACTGTCAGAGTTAGGCACGATCCTTCCGAGATATTTCTTCGTTGCTTCTGCTTTGAAGTGTGACGACATGGAGTTGAGAATGGATGCTCTTTCCTTATCATCATAATAACGATATGCATCCGACTGTATAAACTCTTCGGCAGCCTTCTTATATTCAGACAGATAATACTCGTTGTACTCTGTTCTTTCTTCAGGCTTAAACTTCGTATTGTTCAGGTATGTCTGCATCTCAGGAAGTACACCTGTATTCCCGGTGGCTTTGTACAGTCTTTCCATTTCAAGATCTGTCTTATCTCTTGTATCACGTTTGACTGTTGCCGGGTTAAGGAGATTCGTAAATGCCCTACCTGCCATACCAAGTCCATAGTCCTCAGTCTGAATAGGTTCACCGTTGAGATCCAGCTGTGGCTGTAGATACTGCTTGCCATTCATCTTTGAAAGTGCCATATCAATAAGCCTGAAGTTGATTGCAGCTGATCTTATCTGTCTGTCCAGGAAGTTATCTGAAGCTGTAGAGTATTTCGTACCATCAAAAATACCTGCAACCTTAGAACCTGCCGCTGGTGTAAACTGTCTTGTATAATTCTCTGTCAGTTTTGAAATGAATTTACCTGCGATATTACTCTTATCTGCTTCGCCGAATACACTCAGGTTATCCACCAGTCCTGACATCATAGTCGTGTCAAGCAAAGGCTGGAAGATTGACCCTGAGTTTTCCAAAAATGCAGTCAGGAATTGAATCGTACTTTCCATATCGTAGTTGCCATCAGCAGGTGCATACTTTTGATGAGCTTCATATGTCGCCGCACCAATAAGGAACGGAGCAATACCGGGAGCTAACCAGTCAACGGACACGGACGTACCATCAGGGAGCTGGATAGAGTAATTCTGAACCCCCTTCTTTGATTCAAAGTTCGTAATTTCATCATCTTCTTCATCACCGTTCGCTTTCAGGATTCCAAATGCAGCAAGAATAAAACCAAATGCCGCCGCAGTCACACCTGTTGCACCTTTAGATGCACTGTTAAGCCATGTTTCGGCAGACATTTTGCCCTTCTTAACATCGTTTAACTGCTTGAAAGAGTATGCAAATCCAGCAGGTGAATATTCTACTGACCTTTTAGCAATGTTGATCGGAGTCTTAATGAACGGCTGTAGTGCGCCCATCATAATATCTGTGCCAGGGTTCAATCCTCTAAGCTGATTAAGGATGTCTGCCACCGCACTAGGATCATGATAAGTGTCTTCCAAAGCCCTACGGTATGCATCCGCATTGATGTCATTCAGAATACTTTCTGCTTTCTTGTCAGAGATTTTGTCACCATTGCGGTCATACAGATCAATCTTTCCATCGTTGATTTCAGCGTAGCATCCCTGTGCATCCAGCATCTGTGACATGTTCTTAGCATAGGCTTTTCTCATCCAGTATTGGTCACCCAGGAACGGAGCCTTGTTCATCATGTAATCAATGCCCTTGGATCGCCAGTTCTCCCACTTACCAAACAGATTATTATTACTGAACACGTTCTGCCTTCTAGCTTCATTGTAAGCAGCCATGAAAGCATCCGGGGCAGACTTCCCTTCGTTCATAAGACCTGCTACACTTTCGTGCATTGGATTCAGAGTGTCAAAGCCTTGGTCATGCCAAAGTTCATACTGAGTTTTGTTGACCCTAGCCATGCCAGCGCTGTCACGTTTAGCCATGCGGAGTGAGTCTGCTGAAATAAACTGTCTCTTCGCCTGATGGAAGGACTCGTTCAAAAGTTTTACATAATCTTCATGAGACATTTCGTTTCCGTTTTTGTCTACAATCTGATTGTCTTTCACAGTGTACCCAGCATCTTTGAGATTGTTAGATACCTTCTCAATGAACCGTGCATTAAGCCTGTTGTCCGTTGTGCTGAGACTGAATGTGTCGCCCTTGAACCCTGCCATTCTGTTCAAAAGATCACCTTCATAGCCGAGGGACTTCAAATGCTTTTTAACATTCCCCTTTGTTTTACCATCCAGGAAATCCTGTGAGAGAGTATCCCCGGCAGTGGTCTTTGTGTGATTGAACAGAGCAGCATCGCTTTCGTTATACGGATCAATGTTGTTGTATCTTACTCTTCCAAGGCTCTTCTCAAGAGATTCAATTCCGTACAGCATCACATTTTTCATCTGTGCCATCTTGGACTGACCGAAGTTTCCGAAGCCGTTCCTGATCCAGGTCAGCGGATTGAACAGAAGGTTGTTGTAACGGAAGGCATCAATCTTTTCCATAACGGAATGAGGGACTTGGGAAGCCATTTCAAATGCCATCTGCTCAACAATCTTTGCCCTTGTCACATCGTCTGTAGCTTCAAGATACTGCTTAACAAGATCCTGATTCAGAGATACTGGACTAAGTTCACCGCTTCTGATTTTACTTCCGAATTTCTTCTCCATCTCACGGTTTATCTTATTCACATTTTCCTGAATCCCTTTGATCTGTGCCGAAGGAGTCATCTTGCTGTACCATGCCTGTCTCAAAGTCAGAGCTGCATTGTGATAGGTGTTGTTTAACTTTGTATAAATGGCATTGAGCTTTGACGTTGCATCATTCAGATCGCTGATATACTTCTTTGACTCTTCTGAGTTGAGTGGTTTGCCATCCTTTGTAAGAGTAAATGTTGTAGTTCCGTCCTGGTTCTCAACAGATTTAACTTCAATACCCTTCTTTTGAATCTCATCCATCAAAGAGTTTTTGCGCAGTTCAATTCTGTCCGCAAGGTACTGACCCTCTGCAATGTGAATGTTCTGTGCATAGTTTGTCTTGATGCCGAGCGCACTTCTAAGCGGTGCCGGGTTCTTAGACATGAAGTCATCGTATGTAGCCTTTTCACCGCCAAGCCTGTCGTACATCTGTTGAGCCGTTGCAGTAAGAGGATCCAAGTGTGTTTCCAGGTAGGTTACATCATTTGTCCTCTTCTTAACTTTTTCTTTAAATTCCTTTGTTGTCTGTGCCGACTGGAATTCCTGTGCTTCACCGCTTGTCCTACCCTCTGACTGTTTAATAGCACCTTGAGTAATCTTTTCACCACCAATCATGCTGTTAAGCAGTTCTTTAGGTACATTCGGCAGGTCAGAAGCAACCTGTTCCACGGCTTCGTTGTAGCTGTTAACAATATCTTCGGCAGCCTTATTGACTGTTTCCTCAGAAGCATCGGGAATGTCTTTGACCTTTTTGACTATCTCTTCTGTCTTTGTCTTGAAGTCATCAACAGTCTTCTGCGGAGTCTTAGGTTCTGTTACCTCTGTCTGTTCAGGAGCCGTTGGTTCAGTTTCTTGCACTTCTTCAGTTGGCTGAGTTGTTTCAGCCGCTTCAGGAGCCTGTAGTTCTGCGTTCAGCTGATTGGCTGTGTCTTCTGCCATCTCTGCTTCAGGCTTATAGATTCCGTCTGTAATTGTATCCTCATCGCTTGCTACTGCCTGATAGTCTTCCGGGACAATATTCTGAACAGGTTTAGCTTCAGGTGTAACTTGTACATTCTGAGTCTTGAAAGCATCTGATGTGCCACCGACAAGTGCTTTATTCGTTGTTGGTTCTGCTGACTTAGGTGTCCAGTTTTCAGATGATTCGTTAATCTGACGGGCAAGCTTGTTATTTGTTGTATTAGCAATATTGCCAGCACCCATAGCCAATGATGTCGCAGCACCCATTACAGCTGAGTCCCAAATGTCCTTGCCATACTTGCCGAGAAGACCGCCACCGACATCGCCAAACGTATTGTTATAGGCTTCCTGTCCGTAATCAAGACCGTATCTTCCGTGAATGTCAGGAGTGTTGGACATCTGTATGTTGGGATTTGCAAGCGGATCAATATACGGTTCAATGGTTGCCGACACTGCTTCTTCAAGACCTTCACCAACCAGCTGTCCGATGAGATGATCCGGGTTTGTCCATGCGAATGTTTCAAGACCGGGGACTATACTGGACAGTTTTTCTGTTGCCACTTCCAGTCCACCTTTTAATGCACCTGTAGTCAATGCCCGTGCAGAGTCATGTGCTGTTAAATCGCCATCAGCTGACAGGTTATTTAAGGCTTCAGACCCTTCGTTGCCAAACGCACTTAATCCCATCAATCCAAGTCCGAGAGCTTCACCACCGCCCGTAGCAATGCCCGATGCAATCGTAGGAATCATACCGCCGATATTCTCTGCGATCTTGCCAGCGTATGTGTTCGCCATCGTGTTATTCTTGCGGACGTTTTCAATCGCCTGTTCAATGCCAAGTTCCTGGTCAAATTTTCTGCCAGCTTCAACCATTTCCTTATTTCCGATCAGACCACCTATGCCCTGTACAACATTGGATGCAGCACGAAGACCGCCACCAACACTGTTAGATAATCCACCGATAGCGGACAAACCCAGGTCAGAGAATGTCTTTGTAAGATCATTACTGTCAATCAGCTTACGGTATTCATCGTTCTGTTTCTGAGCGAGTTTAGCCTGTGCCAATGCTCTCTTCTGTTCCGATGTAGTCTGCCAGTCACTGACATTCCGCATTGCTTCGCCGACATTCCTACCGTGTAAGAGGGCATCAATACCTGCACTAGCCTGTGAGTATGTCTGCTCTCTGCTTGCATTGCTGTTCTGCTCTTTTCTTAAAGCGGAAGCATATCTGCCCTCTCTTTGCGCTCTGTTCTTATCTGCTTGAGTAAAGACTTTGTACTGCTTTTTAGGTTCGGCTATTCTTACTTTAGAAGTTTGCTTCTGATTTTGAGTCTGCTGTTGTGCTTGCCAGTAATCACTTGTTGGCTGGTAAGTCTTTTTGGTTTGAACCCTTTGAGCCTTCTGCGCCTTCTGCTGATTCTGCTGAGTAGGCTGTGACTTCTGCTGATTCTTTTCCTGAGTCTTCTGAGTTTTTTGGCTTTTCTGCTGTGAGGAAGAATCGGTTTTCTTCGCCGCCGCTCTTAACAGATCATATCTTGACATAGCCGATTCCCCCTTTTAATCACTTCTTTTTATCCACTTTGCCACGGGTGGTTGCTTCCGCAGGTCGCCCAGTGGGATTCCTATGCCTACGAACATAACCGTGTGCTGTCTGCAATCTTTCTTCAGCGTCATAGTTTTCCCGTGCATGCCCGCCGTTAGTGGTAGAGCCTTTCATTCTCTGAGTAATGCTTATTCCGTCCCTACCTGCTTTATGCTGATCGGGATTAGGTGTCTTATACGCTGTTGTGCCGTTACTTAATCTTTTAGAACCTTCGTCATAGGAACGAGCATTATGCCTAGCATTATGTCTATCATTAGAATATTTAGATGAGCCGCCATTACTTGAATATCCAGTCCACGGAGTACGGTTTTCAAATCTTCCGTGTGTATTATTTCCTCTGTCAGACCTTCCGTTGATGGGGCGAGTCGTGTCTTTGCCCGAACCAGTGTCTGTCTGCTGTGTGCTTCTCAGGAGTCTGTTTGCCTGTCTCAGTCTGTCATATTTGCTCATACGTTATACCCCAGGGACTGTAAATACTTCTGATAAAGACCGTTACCACCGAGGGCATTTGCCGCCAGCTGATAGTAGTTGCTCATCTCAGGTGTGTAGCCACTGTATGTAGCATTGATGAGATTCTGAAGTGCAGAGCTATAGTCAGCGAGTCCATTTGTCATGTTGTCTGCCTTCTGCTGTTCTACATTTGCGTACATCTCATTGATTAACTGCTGGATATTTGCACGTTCAGCCGCTTCCTGAGTGTTGATTGTATTCAGATTATTGTTGTAGTTGTTCTGAAGTGCGAGTGCTTCCTGGCGCCCTGCTCCACTGTCAAGCGCACCTCTGTTTGCAAGTGCTTCACGCTGATTGTACTGCGCTCTGTAACGGTTAACTTCTGCCGCATTTCTTAACTGCTGATAATCGTTTGCAATGTCCTTGAGATTCAGATCATATCTTCCCTTCATGGCTGTTGCCTGTTGATCAAGAGCTTTGTTTGCTGCGTTGATTGCATCCAGTCTTGCCTGTTTCTGAGCTTCCAGTGCTGCTGCCATCGCTGCGAGATTATTTGTGTCACCTGCTGTAGCGTATGAACCACCGCCACCACCGCCTGATGAGTAGGTTCTGTAACGACCATATCTTCCGTTTCCGTTTCCATTTCCGTTTCCATCATCAGTGGCTCCGGGATCTGTTTTAACCGGGTGAACAATCAGAGGATGTCCATTTGTTGCGTTCGGAAATCTCTTATTCGGATTGTTGCGCAGTTTAGTGTTGCCTTTTGATGTTGATGTCGTCTGATACTTGGCAGTGTTTAAAGCCTTTGTGTATCCGGATGGCTTTCTTCCACTTGAGCCTGTGTCTGTCATCCATAAATTTGTGTTTCTGAGTGCCATTGATTCCCCCTTAACTGAATGTAAGTGTCAGTCTGCCTTTGAGTGAAAGAGTAGAGTTGTTCGTAGCGTTGGTGAAAGCTGTTGCCTTTGCAATGTCAATGCGGACTGTGTAGTTATCCACCTTCTCACATGTGACTGTATAGTTTGTCAGAGTCCATACACCTGAATCAGATGTGTTCTCAATCATTCCACCTGATCCTCTTAATCCACCTGCGAGATAAGTAAGGGAAGGAGTGACATTCGCCATTGATTTAGGTACATGACATATCAGTGAGATATTCTTTGCACCATTGGTAATCATTCCGAACAGCACAGTCATATTTCCGCTGACATTTGAATATGTATCAGAAGCCTTGTAAGCATCATCCAGTACATCTTTCACCGATCTTGTGTCTGAATCAGAAGAGTTGTACTTAATCAGAGATGAATCAATAGGACTCTTTGTTTTAAAATTTCGTAACCAGTTCGCCATATTACACCTTTGTCGGCTTCTTCATAATCTCATCATGGATTTTTGTGCCGACTGAATTAAACCCAAGCTCATGATACGGTTTGTACAGGTTGTCCATTTCTTCCTGAACATTTGCAGGTACTTCATTCGCATCACGATACTCTTCATGAATCTTGAACATTGCGTTTCTCAATAAAGCTCCGAGTGCATCCTTCTCTGCTTTTGATGATCGTTTCACCTTTTTAAACGCTCCGATAAAGTACCCCAGCAGAAGAGATACAACAACGGAGTAGATAGGTGAGATATAATCGCTCATGATTCACCCCCATTAAAGAAAATAGCATTGATACCTTCATTCATTCCTGTAGCTGCAAACCCACTTGCGATGCCCTGTAGGAACAGATTGAAGTCCATTGACATGTGAATCCATGCTGTGAAAAGCACACCCAGGAGAGCCGCAAACAAGGGCATATAATCATCCAGTCCGAGCTTCACAAACACAGGTTTCTTGAGGATCTGAATAACAATCCATACCGCCGCCATTACTGCCACAACAACATAATCTTTAATGTCCATGCATAACCTCCTTCACTTCTTCCATCGCTTTCATTACGGGATCAGGAACAAATGCATCCATATCCTTGAGGATCTTCATCAGATATTCCTGGTGTTCATTCTCGTCTTTCATAATCGCTTCAATGATTTTTCTGTACTGTCCATCAGGATCGCATGGAGCAATGTCGATAATCATCTGAGCATATTTCTTGATGCCTTCAACCTCGTCAAGGTATTCAGCAGTCAGTTCTGCAATGAGTTCTTTTTTTGTCATATAGGTTCACCTCTTTGTCGTTTATCTGATATAGACCCTCGTCTGAGGAAGTTGTAGTAATACATGGGCATGTCCCAATCAACCACCCACGGATGCTTATTGAAACATTCCTCGTGGAAGAACCAGTCCGATACAGCTTCAACATTCGGGAATCTAGTCTTTCCTATGAATGAGCGTTTCCAACATTTGCTCCATACAGCAATCCAGTGTTTACCGCCCATGCTCAATGGTGAAGCGTACCCCTGTCCCTTAAAAATAAAAGAGAAGCAAAGGATGTCCTCACCTCTCAGTTTTCTATCTATCTGATCCAGCACATATTCATGTAACCACCAGTCATCATCATCCATGAACAGTACATATTCGCCATTCGCCATATCCAGTCCTTTACTTCTTGTCAGACCATCGTTATGAAAGTCCACTTCAGCAGTTCGGAAATGATATGACTTGGCAATCTCTAGTGTCTTATCTGTACATGAATCACACACCACAATGCACTCATAATCTTTGAATGTCTGTGACTTGACTGAATCCAGTGCTTTACGGATATGTCCTTCTGCGTTGTAGGCTGGGATTATAATTGAAAATCTCATAGCCTTTTAAGAAGCTCCGTAACTCCCTGTTCAAACTGTGCCTTTTCATCTTTGATCACAGCACGGTAAGCGGAGAATTTCTTCTGATGTGTTTCAAAGTTATCAAATATCTTATGGATCTTTTTGCGGATCTCTCCCAGGTCAGCGTATGTAAGGTTATCAATCTTGTACCATTTCTGAGTGTTCATATCAAGTTGATACTTTGATGAACCTCGCTTGCCAGTTATAAGAACCATCCCACATGAAGCAGCTTCTCTTGGCAGTCTGTCTTTACCAGGGAAGTTGCCGAAGTCAATCCACACCATACTGTGAGTCATCTTGTCTACGATCTGAGAACGGTTCATGTTTTGAATAGGCACAAACGTAATCTCAGGACATAACTTGATGAGCTTGGATGTGTATTCCATTCCCTTTGCCGGGTTATATAAAACGACTTTCTCACGAGGGCAGTTAATATCTGCATCCAGGTAAGCATCGTTAACGTAGTCTGTAATATCTACAATGTCTTTCGGATCAATACCGCATGTTTCTGTCAGGAAGGTTTTGGAATATTCTCCCTGTGACAGATGGATAGTGCCTTCTCCGAATTTAAACCATAGCTTTTCAGGAGTGTGGGGGAAATAGTTGTCTACAGACTCCCAAAATACAATCTTCCTGTAGTCTCTGTAGTTTGGATCGTTTGTACAGTGCGCCCATATTTCCGGGAACAGCAACACATCGTCCTTCTCTATCATAGAGTCAGCCACCGTATTATACATGGCATATTCGGACGGTATTGCGTGGATAAGCGGAGTGAACAGATACCATATATCAGCATGTACACCTTGTTTATTACATTCAGATGCAAACTGATGCAGTAATTCTATTCCACCTGTGACTGTATTAGATGGGCAAGCGACCTTTATCCTCATGTTTTATCTCCTCTCGTATTGCCATGCATGTATCTGAACGGACGAGATTAACGCACGGGCATTGATATTGATATACACAGGTTTCGCAAACAATCTGATCTTCTTTTTTTTCTCTCTTTTTATATGCCCCAAGATAAGGCATTTCTTTTTTAGACATATAAATAAAAAAGGGGCAGCCGTAATGACCACCCCTCACTCACCTTTAAGCCGTAGTTCCCGATGTAGGTACGAATTTACCTAACTGAGAGAGAAGGTACTGTGACTGATTTGCGTTTGAGATAGCACTCTGTGCCGCAACGAGCTGTGCCTGTGTGTCAGCAAGTCTATCATTGAGCATCTGAGTCTTGATAGAACAGCAGCACTCATTCAGCTGTGCGCTCATGGACTGAATCTGCTGTGACAGAATATTTGTCTGATTCTGAATATTCAGATTGACCTGATTGAAGCCCTGGATGGCATTGATCAGATTGGTATTGTTCTGCTGAAGCATTGCATTTGTCTGAGCGTTAATCAGCTGTGCAGTTTCATAATTGTTGTTTGCTGTTTCGACTGCGAGAGACTGCATCTGATTCTGCGCTGTCTGAGCATTAAGTCCAGCTGACAGATCTGCCTGATTGAGACCATTTCCGTTCAGATTGCCGAACCCACCGCCCGCAAGGATCAACAGAGCGAAGATCCAAAGGAAAGCATTACCGCCGCCAAGCCCGTCATTATTGAGCAGAGCGACATCGGATGCTGTAAGATTACTGTCCATTTTGATTCCCCCAATTTTCTATCTATAACTTTGTGCGCACAAATGTTACAGCCCTTTTAACATTTTCAGAATGTCGTCAGGATTTACACCCTTCTGTTTTGCAAGCTCATAAAAAGCCTTTTGAGGATCACCCCCGTACTGCTGGACAATCCTCATTACATTCTGATATTGCGGATGAGCCTTTAACATGGATTGGAGCATCACCTGTGGATTGGATGCCCCTTTCATCATGTTTAGCATATCAAATTGATTCATTTACCTTCTGTGTTACGATTACTGCCTTAAATCCAGCATCTTTTATTTTCTTCTGCATGGCTTCAGCGTTTGTCTTTACTTTGTAAGCTCCGACCTGTACCCTGTGCCATCCATCTTCTGATTTCAATATCGCTGAGAATCCTTTAGCCTTTAACTGCTCACGAAGATCCACTGCATTTTTCTTTGTTTTGAAAGCTCCGCACTGGACTTTGTAGAGAGTATAGCCAGGATACATGACCGCAAGAATGTCTTTTTCAAACTGACCGCTTGTGATCTTGTTGGAAAGATATGTTCCCGGACATGCTGTGTTTGCCCACTCTTTATGCATTTGGATTGTGCCTTTTCTGTTTGGCTTGTAGCACGGGGTAATACCGTATCTCTTACACCATTCAGCACAGATCTTTACTGCTTTCTTGTAGGCTTTATCACTGATGTGCCAGTTTCCACCGACTTCATCATTAGCAATTTCCAGTGTCAGAGAGCATTTGTCTGCATCCCATCCACCAGTAGTCCAGGGACGTTTTTCTTCAGGTACATAAGCAGATACTTTACCGTCAGAATAAACAGCCACCGTGGGAGACATTTGCCTTTCTCCTGTCATGATGGCATCAAACTGTTTCTTAGTAAGATTACCTGCCATGTGATGAGGGATGATGCGAGTTATCTTGTTGCCAGCTCTGTCAGACCATTTCTTGTGACCGAACCAGTACCAATTCGCTTCGTCTGTTATGGTATATCCTTCACGCTTCATATCTTTCTGTCCCCACTTTATCGCAAAATAAAAAACAAGATTTGCTACCTTGTCCTGATCTCTTCCAAAACTTCTTTAATCTCTTCTTCTGATAACATAGTTAATTACTGTAATTTATCATCCATGTACAAATCGGTGACATAACCCACCCAACATATATCATGTCTGCACCGCCTTCATTTCCTAAGTCCTGTGTCAATGCAGAAGTATCCCAGTTATCGTCTTGGATGTTATACGCACCCCTAATTGTTCCGTTTGTGTTTACATTTCCGACATTGAAATAAAGGTTTGTTGAACAAAAGTGTACAATGCCTTTTGATGTAGCCAATTCCGATTCGCTTTCATCAACAAGACTGCTCAAATAATAGGCTTCAATCGCCCACGATGTTGTGTAGACATGATCGGTTAAGCCGTAAAAATCATTGGGAAGGCTGGTTGTTTCTAAGCCGTTCCTGACTGCCCCTTCCGTTCCGATACAGTCATTCAAATAAACAAGTAGTGTCTGCCTTAATGACCGCCAATCGGCTACATTAGCATTATTTGGTAAATAATATTCAGCTGCCGCAATTCCTCTAATGACGATTGACTGATCTGATGTCGGCGGTCGCCAGTATTCAGTAGTTGGTTTGACTTCACGGCATGTTTTGATTCTTCCATCCGGAAGCAACTGAGTGTTGATAAATGCAATGCCGTTTTCAATGGCTGTGCGGTATCCTGACTGGTTACTCGTGTGAGCATATCCCATTGCCAGTGCAGTGACCGCCTGTGCAGTAAACAAGGCAGTCTGCGATGTGTCATTGTCTACCGTTCTCCATGATCCATTCTGATTTTGAATTGATAACAAAAAATCGGTTGATTCTAAAGCATATGCAATATATGTACTTGCATTATCCGTGTCTATTTCGGCACATCTTAACAACGCAATCGGCACTTCACTATTGCCGCCAGTATAAACGTGTGTATCAGTGCCGTTATAAATAAACATGCCGAATGATCCATTTTGATTCCGTCCACTTTCAAGGCTTGAAATCAATGCCCTTGCTGTTGTCAGATATTCCGAATTGCTTGTGTACTCCCACAATTTCAAATAAGTCAAAGCTGTCTGAGCCATCGCCATTGCAGTTGCTCCGCTTGACCATGACCAATTATCCATTCGGTATCTTTCACGAACATATGTTTTGCTGTTCGCTGTGTATGTCGCAAGGTTTACAAGCCAGTCTTTCAAATAACCGATCTGTTCATCGTAGTATCCTTGATGCCGTGAAAAAATGATATTTCCTTCTATGTCATACGCATAGTCAAGACTGTTACCTTCAACATCATAAACAGCGGATAGTTCCGTTCCGTTTAAGCTGTAAATACTCATGTCGTAGCCTCAACAACTGTGTAATTCGCATTGTAAATAGTCATTGCATTAACTACATCCTGTGAAAAACCTGCACTCATGGCATTTGTGTCTTTTTGCATGACAATTCTTACATACGCTGTATTTGTCGGAAGTGCTTTGTTAATAGCATTACCTCTGAACATACTTGTTCCGTTAAGTAATGACCCGACAAAGTTATATGAACTGTCGTAACATCTGAAGAAGAAACCGCAATTTGACGCAGCCCAATCGCTCCACGCACTCGCAAACGGGCAATTAAGCGTGTCCATTGTGCCACTTGCAGGGATATAATCTGCCGACCTAATACGTTTTGTTTCAGTCTTGTCTTCCCCTGTTGTAGAATCAATATCACCAATTTCCATGACTAAATCAAGGGCAGTTCCATTGTAAATATTGAACGTTGAAGATGACGACCCATACCATGCAATTCTGAAATATTTTTCGTTTGATGCTTTAGTAACATTGGCAATATATACATTGCTTGGATGAATTTGCCGTATAAAGTTGTTGCTTGCATCATACATACTGATTCTGAAATTGTTACATGTACTCTTGAAAATTAAATCTGTTGCCGAACCAGTAAGCGAGAAATATTCTGTATCATAATGGCTTCCGTTGTTTGAAGTAACCGCACCTGTATCGTCTATGTATTGGTTGTCTACAACACTGGAAAGCGTAATCGCACCATAATCAAACGGAATTGCGCTAACTGTTACTGTGAATGTTGTTGTTTTGCCACCATATGTCACAGTGATTGTGCTTGTTCCAACTGTCAGCGTTCCGCTTAATGTATATGTTGTGATTGTTTCTGTGCTTGAGTCATCATATGTCGCAGTTACTACAAGGTCGGATTTTAAATCGTCAAGCGAATCGGTTTCATATACCGTTCCACTTTGTGTATAAACCGCACTGATAGAAACAAGGTTTGTGGGAGGATATAAAGCGGCTTCAAGAGCGTCTTTGGCATCTTCCAGGTCATCGTAATAATCTTGCCCGTTTGCATCAATGTACGCAACCTTTTCGGCGAGCTGCAAAACTTTGCTTGCGAGTTGCATCAGTGAAGACCTAATATCAAGTGACAGTTTTGAGCCGTTGATAGATGCATTGCCAATGCCCTGAGAATTATAAACACCGCCATCTTCCCACGAGTCACCGTCATAGTAGTACCAGTGACCATTTGTAAGCGAACCACTTGTCGTGCCTGTGTAGACATAGACCTTTGTGGTGTCTTCCATATCAGCTGAAGAGTTTGCTGTTAATGGCGACCCGACAGCGTTCCTGGCTACTTCATCTTTCAAGGTATAGACGACACCGTTAATTTCAAATTCTTTTAAATCAGACATTATCCGAATACCGCCCTTTCCCCTTCAACAGTAATGGAAACACCGCCAGCACCGACAGCAGACCCGTTCTCCCATATATGAGCGATTGCCTGTGACCTACTCTTGTTGTAGTAAACAAAGATGTCATAAATCTTATTCGCCTGTACTTCAATTTCAGGAGCAGTTATACCTGTAAATGATAGCGTGGGCGCATTGTTTCCTGTCAAAAAGCGCAGGTAGCACTGATTCATAACACCATTGCTTGCAAAAGAGCTGTTAAGAGACACATTGATTGCTGTCCATGCCGTTGAATGAATGTAATAAAACTTGTTTGGCTGAAGTGCCACGTTAAGTTCGCCAGGTGGAAGCGGAGATGTAGGATACTCAAGCAGCTCAAGAACGGGATTATTGTCATAAAGACCTGCATCAGTCCATGTAGTACCGTTGTAATAATACATGTGACCCTTTGTAAAATGAAGCTCGTCCCCGACATATAAATAAATGGCAGAATGGTTTGTCATTTCGGAAGATGAAGCAACGATAATAGGCGAACCACTTGTCGTACCATTCATTACATACAGGTTTGACTTTCTGCCGTTAGTAAGAGTCGCAGTCCATACGTTCGTGCCGCCAGGAATATCTGAAGCCACTGTCTGTTCAATGTTGGCAATGCCTGTACCGAACAGTTCATCCAGTTTCATTTTTATTTCAGTATCTACTTCAGTAAGATTTATTCCAATCTGTTCTGTCATAGTCACCCCTCATAAATCGTATCTGCGACCTTTTCTTTTCCTATGTCATTGTTCTCCCATGTACCATCAACGGTATGGACAGTAACCTGACGTTTTACAGATCCTTTGGCAAACGCTAGAGTCTGCTCACGGGTAAGTGTTACATAAGCTCCATCCGCTGCAAGCTCACAGGTAAGATCAAGTTCCTGGGAAATGTTCCCGTCCTCGTCCGTCTGCTCAAAAGAAAGAATCACCTGATCAATGTCTGACATATCTCTCCCGGTGATTGTAATTAAATAAGTTGGTGTAGTTCCCCTTCTCATTCTGAAGTCTCCTCTTCTTCCTCGTCATCACCGACATAAGCCACATCTTCAGAAACTGAAAGGAAGTCCTGTACTTCAGAGATTGCTGTAAGGATTTGCTGGATAGCTTCCGCACTTCCCGTAGCACCTGCAATAGACTCAATGGCTGTATTCATGGTATTGATCTGAGTAACCATCAAGTTAATAAAGTCTCTTGTCTGAATATGAAGTTCATTTAACTGGTTGCGAGTATCCGCTTCAGACGTTGGATTGGGGAAAGCTGTAGCATCCGCAAGTCCGTTGGTTGGGTTAAATGCAAATTGATCCATCATTTCACCTCTTTCACGATTGTGTACTTAAACTTGATTCCGCTGATGGAAAGATCTCTGTTGTATTCGTTATTCTCTAAAAGAACAGCAAACAAAAGAACCTTCTTTATGGAACATTTTCTTGCGAAGGTTGTCGCATATCGCATGATAGACCACCCAAATGTATTCCATGTAAAGTTATCCCAAAGCCATGATGGAACATAAATATCTTCAGGATCTACTTCTCCATTGGGGTTGTCATCTGTGATGTATGTAATTCTGATCTTGGTGGACGTGTCGCCACGGGTTTCAAAGAAGGCTTGCTTGATTGTCTTCAGTGATTCAAATGCCTGGAAATCAAAAAGAGGAGTCTGATAGTAGGCTTCAATAGCATTGCCGAAATCATTCAGATCATTCGTAAATTTATTGATTGCATCCCCACCGTAGTAGAGTTCACCTGCCACAGACCCACCATAATACAGATTGCCAAGGACACACGCACACCTGACTGTAGGAATTGCATCCCACTTATACCATGCTGTAGCCTTTGCAGAATCATCAACGGTTTTCCTTAAAGTCTCTGAGAACGGGGCATTTCTGTAATCCCACACATAAGCGTTATGGTTGATAAACAGAATATATTTCCCATCATAGTCCACTGCAATAGCATCCTTTAAGTTAGGCTCTGCAATAAGACCATTCTCCCTGTCACCGCCATTGATGTTTCTTGAGATTGCCCTGACATTACGCTCATCAACAATATTGGTTGAACATAACGTACAGATGCCGTGGGTAGTGTTGCCCCATGTCAGACGGTTATCAATGTACTGAATGGTGTGGGGCATGTCACATCCTACTTCGTTATTAACAGGCTGAGATGAAAGAACCATCTTCTCAAGACCCAATGTATCAGTAGTAAACGCATAATTCACACTGAATATTTCACGGGGTTTGAATATGATCAGAACATTATACTGAAGTCCGAAACCAGTGATGTCATCCTCTGTTGCGCCTATAGCAGCGTAGTTCATTTCAGGGAAGTAAGTCGCATCAAAAGCATCGGAGTAATAATATTTGGAATCACCGCCACCTGCCAGGAACAGATGTGAGTTATTGTTGCCACCATACGAAACAGCATATTTACACTTCAGTATCTTATTTATATATGCAGTGTTGGTAACGTAAGCCGTGATGAATACGTTGTCAGTTCCTGAAGCCGGGGCAGTAGTAAATGTAACCGTATAGTTTGTGCGATCTACTGTAAACCCAGGAGTGGTATCTGCTTCTGAATGTTCCGTAGTGCCGATGATAACCTTAACAGGCATATTGCCTTTGCCTACTGGTTTTGTTTTATCAAACGGATCTATCGGAAGTTCATTGCCTGATTCGTCTTTTTGTTTTGGTAAATGGTAGACCGTAGAAGATCCATCACCATTAAACCCGACACGGAAGCCAGCACCAATCATATTGTAGTTATAATCGGTCATCTCACCGCCAGTGCCATCAGGGTTACAGACAATCATAATGTCCGGGATGTACGGTTCCACTTCCTTTGCGGTTGTCCCGTCATACTGCCAATATCCATCTGCTGAGAGCATGTACAGGATACGGTTGAATATAAACATTGTGACAGGCTTTGAA
>Ga0310786_10002631_pt1 | contig 27126 bp, 20 predicted proteins | sample AusTroGonzalo_MG_FD_203881 | JGI IMG/M metagenome (GOLD analysis project Ga0310786, IMG submission 203881) | Bovine rumen microbial communities from tropical cattle in Woodstock, Queensland, Australia - Gonzalo_03 (v2) (version 2) | ecosystem: Host-associated > Mammals > Digestive system >...
GCGGCGCAGTAGACCACGAAGTCAGGCTCGAGGTCGAACTCGGCCTGGTTCTGCGGACGGATGAACATGTTGGTCACGAAGTGGGCCTGCCAGGCCACCTCCATGATGAAACGGATCTTCATGCGGGTGTCCTTGTGGGTACCGCAGAAGCCGTCCACGACGAAGAGGCGCTTGCCGCTGAGCTGCTTGACAGCGAGGCTGCGGACCTCTTTCCAGACCTTCTCGGACATCTCGTGGTTGTCGTTCGGATAATCCGGGGTGTTCCACCACACGGTGTCCTTGGAGTTCTTGTCCATCACGATGTACTTGTCCTTAGGAGAACGTCCGGTATAGACACCGGTCATCACGTTGATGGCGCCGAGCTCGGTCACCTGACCTTTGTCGTAGCCCTCGAGGCCGGGCTTGGTCTCCTCGTTGTAGAGGACTTCATAAGTAGGATTGTAGAGGATCTCAGTCGCTCCCTTGATGCCGTACTTGCTTAAATCGATCTTAGGCATAACTTTTATGTTTTAAAACTTTACTTGAATGACTTGCATTTTGCCGATTCCTTAGAATCGGGCAAATATAGTAATTTTCCGGGAGAAATCCAAAGTCTGTGCCACGGGGAGTTTCTGGGAAAAATTCCTACATTTGCCCTGATGGAAGCACTGGATGTCCTGAAACAGTATTGGGGCTACGACGCCTTTCGTCCGATGCAGCAGGAGATTATCTCCGCTGCGGCGGACGGCAAGGACGTGCTCGCCATCCTGCCCACGGGCGGAGGTAAGTCCGTCTGCTTCCAGGTTCCGGCGCTGATGCGCGAGGGGATCGCGCTCGTTGTCACGCCTTTGATCGCCCTGATGAAGGACCAGGTGCAGAACCTCGAAGCGCGGGGCATCCGCGCGCTGTCCATCCATGCGGGCATGGAACGCCGCGAGGTGGAGCTGGTGCTGAACAACGCCGCTTACGGCGATTTCAAGTTCCTCTACGTCTCGCCCGAACGGCTGGGCACGGCCCTCTTCCAGTCCTGGCTGTCGCTGCTGCCGATCAACTACATCGTCGTGGACGAGGCGCACTGTATCTCGCAGTGGGGCTATGATTTCCGTCCGGACTACCTGACCATCAGTGAATTACGGAAGACGGTGGACGCGCCTGTGATCGCCCTCACGGCCACGGCCACGCCGCGGGTGGCGGAGGACATCATGGACAAGCTGGAGTTTCGCGAGCGGCTACTGCTTCGCAGCGGCTTCGAGCGGCCCAATCTTTCGTACATCGTGCGCCGCTGCGAGGACAAGAGCGGCCAGCTGCTGGACATCTGCCGCGGGGTGGAGGGCTCCGGCATCGTTTATATGCGCCACCGTCGCCGCTGCGAGGAGACGGCCGCGTTCCTCACGGCGAACGGGATCGGCGCTTCCTATTACCATGCAGGCCTGTCCGGCGAGACGCGAGCGGCGCGCCAGGAGGCTTGGAAGCGCGGGGAGATCCGCGTGATGGTCTGCACGAACGCCTTCGGCATGGGCATCGACAAACCTGACGTGCGCTTCGTTGCGCACACGGGTCTGCCGGAGAGCCCGGAATCTTATTTCCAGGAAGCCGGGCGTGCGGGGCGCGACGGGAAGCCGTCCTACGCCGTGCTGCTCTGGAACGCCACCGACGTGCGGCGCCTGCAGCAGCTCCGGGAGGTGTCCTTCCCCTCGCTTTCGTACATCGAGGACATTTACCAGAAGCTGCACATCTTTTTCGAAATACCCTACGAGGCCGGGGCGGGCCGCCAGCTGAAGTTTGACCTGGAGGCTTTCGCGAAGCACTTTAAATTGGAACGCGCGCCCGTGCATTACGCTTTGAAGTACCTCGAGCGCGCGGAGCACCTGACCTTCTCGGAAGACGTGGAGATTGCCACGCAGGTGGGTATTCTCGTGGATCGCAATACGCTCTATGACATCGACCTGCCGGACCCGGCGATGGTCTCGCTCCTGGAGGTGCTGATGCGCCGCTACTCGGGCATCTTCTCCTGGCCCGTGCCCATCCGTGAGGAGAGCGTGGCCGCGGCCCTCTCGCTGACCATTCCGCTGCTCCGCCAGCTGCTCTACCGCACCTCGCTGGAGCATATCATCAAATACATCCCCGGCGACCGCTGCAGCGTCGTCTTCCTGCACCATAACCGCTTGATGCCGGGCAATGTAGATCTGCAGAAGGAGAAGTATAACTTCCTGCTGGACAACGCCCGCGCCCGCTCCGACGCGATGATCGAGTACGCCTCCGGTTCGGAGGAATGCCGCTCGCGCTGGCTGCTGCGCTATTTCGGTCAGGAGGAGAGCGAGGACTGCGGTACGTGCGACGTCTGCCGCGCGCGGCGCAGCGCCCCGGCGCCGGATTCGCCCGCCGAGCGGCGGCGCCGGTTGGACGAGGGGGAGTTATAATTTGCCGTCTTTGGTTATTATTATTCGCTCAAATTGCCATTTTTCGCGCAGGGGCGATTGGCTTTTCGGCGGAAATAATTTATATTTGAGGGTTGAGATTCCGGGTCAGACCCGGAATAACGCTAAAACCTTTTTCGGAGCGAAACAATTTTTTTAATGATGAAGAAGATATTTCTTTTGATCGCAGGCCTGGCGGGGGCCATCTCCCTGCAGGCCCAGCCCGCCGGTGGCTTCGGCGGCTTCCAGATGCCCAAGATCGACGTCCACTGCTCCGAGCAGTTCAAGGACATTGACTACGCGGGTGACGGCCAGGTCTATCACCAACTGGATGTCTATCTGCCGCGTATGCAGAAGGCTTCCTATCCGGTCGTGGTCCACATCTACGGCAGCGCCTGGTATTCCAACAATTCCAAGGGCATGGCCGACCTCGGCACCATCGTGAACGCCCTGCTCGATGCCGGTTACGCCGTGGTTTGCCCGAACCACCGTTCCTCGCAGGACGCCAAGTTCCCGGCCCAGATCCAGGACATCAAGGGTGTGGTCCGCTGGGTGCGCGCCAATGCTGACACGTATCATTTCGATCCTTCCTTCGTGGCCACGTCCGGCTTCTCTTCCGGCGGCCACCTCGCTTCGCTGGCCGCGACGAGCGGCGGTGTGCAGGAGCTGGAAGGCAACGTGGGCGGCAACCTCGAGTTCAGCAGCCGCGTGAATGCGGCCTGCGACTGGTCCGGCCCCGTGGATCTCAACTACATGAGCTGCGGCGCAGCCGAAGACACCTGGAACCACGCTCCCGAGGAGGCCGTGATGGGCTTCTCCTTCAAGGGCAATGAGGAGCGCTTCAAGGCGCTGAACGCCACCAACTACATCGACCCCAACGACCCGCCGGTGGCCATCTTCCACGGCACGGCCGACAACGTGGTGCCTCACTGCGTGGGTGTCCGTCTCTATGAGATGCTCGACAAAGCGGGCGTCCGCACCGAACTCTACCTCGTGGACGGCGGCGGCCACGGCTTCAACATGTACACGGAGTACACGCTCCGCTCCATGACCAACTTCCTCGACAAGGTCCGCTTCGAGAAGGGCGGCAGCTTCGTGACCGGCACGAACCCGGTGATTACCAATCAGTTCTCCGCCGACCCGTCCGCGCACGTGTTCAATGGCCGCCTGTATCTCTATCCTTCCCACGACATCCCGACCGTGAAGTACCAGGGCGAGCAGCCGTGGTTCTGCATGTCCGACTACCACGTCTATTCCACCGACGATATGACCCACTGGACCGACCACGGCAACATCGTGGACCAGAAGGACGTGCCCTGGGGCGACCCGAAGGCCAACTCGATGTGGGCCCCGGACTGCGTGGAGAAGGACGGCAAGTACTATTTCTACTTCCCGAACGCGCCCAAGCGCGGCCGTGGCTTCGGCTTTGGCATCGGCGTGGCCGTCTCCGACAGCCCCTCCGGTCCTTTCACCATCGAGGAGAACACCGTGCAGGGTACGGGCGGCATCGACCCCTGCGTCTTCAAGGACAATGACGGCACCATCTACATCATCTGGTCCGGTATGGGCCTGCGCGGCGCCAAACTTGCCGACAACATGACCTCGATCGAGGGTCCGGCCGTCCGTCTGGACGAGACCTTCCCGAAGGGCCAGACCGAAGGCCCGTTCGTGTTCCGCCGCGGCGACAAGTATTATCTGACTTATCCTTGGGTGCGCCTGGACGGCGGCACCGAGACCCTCTGCTACGCCATGTCCGACAGCCCGCTGGGCCCGTACGAGTTCAAGGGTGTGTTCATGGAGGAGTCTCCGGTCGGTTGCTGGACCAACCACCATTCCTTCGTGGAGTTCAAGGGTGAGTGGTACCTCTTCTACCACCACAACGACTTCAGCCCGACCTTCGACAAGAACCGCTCCGTGCGCGTGGACAAGGTGTCCTTCCGCGAGGACGGCACCATCATCCCGGTCGTTCCGACCTGGCGCGGCGTGGGTTACCTCAAGGCTTCCGACGAGCTGAACATCGACCGCTACAGCGAGTGCGTGGGTGCGAAGATCGACTACCTCGACGAGTACAACTACTTCGCCGGCTGGAAGGTCCGCTTCACGCAGCCGTACGACCGCGTGCGCTTCAACGACGTGGATTTCGGCGCCAAGGCTCCGAAGAACATCGTCCTGCGCGCCAAGGGTGACGGCGCCGTGTTGAACGTCACCGTCGGTGCCGGTAAGAGCGTGGCCTACACGATCCCGGCTTCCGCCGACTGGACCGAGGTGGTCCTCCCGGCCAAGCAGGGCAAGGCCGTCGGCATGCAGGACATCACCGCTGAGCTTGCCTCCGGCTCCATCGAGATCGACTGGATCTCTTTCCGCTAGGCTAATTACCGGTGGGCTAACCTCCCGGACCCCCTGGGTCGCTTAGCTCCGAATCCACTAAGCAAATCCGGAACTGAAACATGACGTTTTCAGTTCCGGATTTGCTTTTTTCCGATTCTGTAACAGAATTCGGTGGTTTTTTTATTCCCGATTCAGGGTGATGACGCCGGCGGAGAGGGGAGCGACGGTCACGACGAGGCGGTCGGACCCGTCGGCTGTGGTCAGCGGCAGGGCCTGGGTCTGGCGGCCGAGGGCGTGAGGCTGCTCCATCGTGTTGGCGGCGAGCAGGTCGCCCGGGGCGATGAACTCGTAGGAGGCGCCCTCGAGCGGACCCCAGTTGCCGTCAAGCGTCAGGGTGTAGGCGGTGTCGGTGGGGTTGACCACCTTGACGATGACGCTGCCGGCGTTCCGGGCCAGGGTGGCGGAGACGCTCAGGTCTTTCGTATCTCCCTCATACGCCAGGCGATACGGCGCGTAGTGGTCCTCCCAGAGCTCGGTGACGAGGTAGTTCGGGGCGCAGAAGAGACCCTGGTAGTCGAAGTTGATGAAGGCGTTGTCCCAGTCGGGAGCGTCGGTGCGGCGGATGAAGAGCGCTGCGGCGCCCATCGCCACCACGTCCAGGTTCTCGCAGACGTTCAGGAAGCCGCCGGCGAACAGGCCCGTGCGCCAGTCGGTGCTGTTGAGGTTCCACTCGGAGATGAACAGCTTGATGTTGGGGTTCGGGCATTTCGCGATCATATCCGCGTAATGCTGGTACTGCTGTGCGAGGCGGGCGGGACCGGTGGCGAAGCCGCCCTGCTGCTCGTAGTGGTGCAGGGACATGTAGTCGAAGTAGCGGCCGGAGCGGTTCAGGAAGGCCTCGTCCTCCGGGAAGCCGCCGCAGACGATGATCTTGATCGACGGATCGACGGCGCGCATGGCCGTGGAATAGTCGCGGACACACTTCTCGTAGCGCTCGATGCCCATTTCCCACATCTCATTGTCAATCTCCCAGTACTTGACGTTGTAGGGCTCCGGATGGCCGTTGGCGGCGCGCTTGGCGCCCCATTCGCCCGTGGCGGGCTCGTTGCAGTAGCGCAGCCAGTTGACGGCATTTTCCAGCAACTGCTGGTACTCGGACTCCGGACGCTCGAAGCCCACGCTCACCACGATGACGGGCTCGGAATCCATCTCGCGACAGAAGCGGATAAACTCGTCGGTGCCGAAGCAGTTCTGGTCGTAGTCCAGCCACTGCCAGTGGTCCCAGCGGCGGCGCTCCTCCTGCGGGCCGATGCCCCATTTCCAGTCGTACTGGGCGGCATAACCGCCGCCCGGCCAGCGCAGGCAGGTCGGATGCAGGTCCTTGACGGCCTGGAAGATGTCCGGCCGGAAGCCGCCGAGGGCTTGGCCGGCACGGGTGCCCAGGGAGGCCTGGTCGATGAGCAGGGTGCCGTCCTCGGCGGCGATGGCGAAGTCCGCATCGCCTTCGTAGGCCCCTGCGTCAAGGGTAAATTCATATTTCTGCCAGTCGGGCGAAGGGCAGCCCAGGCTTTGGCGAACGATCCACTGGCCGTCCTTACGCAGCCCGACGCTCAGGCGCGCCCGGCCGTCGCCCTTGGCATAGACGGAACCCACGAAGGGATCGCCGGGCCGCACGGCCTGGGGGCCCTGCTGCAGACCGGAGGCGCGCTTGGCAGCGATCTGCTGGGCGTAGTCCATATTGACCGCGTCGCCCATCACTAACTTGAAGGCGGCATCGCCGAAGGCGGTCCACTCAGGAGCGACATCCGGCACGCGAACCTGCTCTGGCAGGCCCTCAAAGAGGATCTGCTTGCCGCTGCTGATGCGGATGTTGCGGTAGAGGGCTTCGGTATAATTCTCCCAGAGGGTAATCGTATTCTCCCGGCGGCTGGTGGGGACGCTCTTGGAAAGGATCTTCCGGCCGTCCCACCACACGGTAATGTTCTTACCGCGGCAGCTGACCTTGACGTGGTGCCAGGTCTGCTGGTCGATCTGCGCCGCCTGCGCGCCCTTCGTGGCGAAAGACTCCAGCGCCACGACCTTGCGGGTGCGGCTGCCGAAGAAGGGAACTTCCTTCTCCACGCGCGTGGCGAGGGAGAATTCGGCGCTGACCGCCTGCTTCTGGGCCTGGGCGAGGGCCTGCGCCTGCCGGTCGGCCTCGATCTGGGCTTCGGTCTGCGCGAGGGTGAAACGCTGCCCCTCGTAGGCGGGGTCGTAGAGTCGCAGGAAATACGGCTCGCCGTCGGCCTGGTCCTTCACGGCGAAGCGCAGGTCCAGCAGGCCGCCGCTCCAGCGCCGTCCCGGGAGCTTGTAGGCGCGCCACTTCACGTCCATCTCGATGTCGTAGCTGTCCGTGTCGAGCTTCACCAGCTCGATGGGCTGTTCGTAGCGGGTGGGCGAGTGCAGCACGTCGGAGGCATCGGCGAACCAGCCGTCGAAGTAGCCGTCGCGCGGGGCGATGCCGGGGTAGTGCTCCGGCTCGAAGGAGCGGCCGTAAATGATCTCCTGCCAGACGCCGTTGTTGGCGGAGAAATAGATGTGTTCGAAGAGCTGGCCGTAGATGAGCGGATCGATCTGTCCGTCGATGTCTTTGGCGTTGATCTGGAGGCTGACGGAGTCCTGGGCCTGGGCGGCAAAGCCCGCCAGGAGTGCCCCGAGAAGGAAGATGCGTCTCAGTGTTATCATTTTGATAAAAATTGTTTCATACAAATATAGATAAATTGGGAATAATCCGTACCTTTGAATACATACACAGAAACAAAGCCAATAATCTCTGTTACAAAACCAATATGAACTGTATCCGTAAAGTATTCATGACAGGAGCGCTGGCGCTGGTCGCCGGCGTTTCCGTGCTGGCGCAGGACAGCCAGCTGCCGATTTACCTGAACACGGCTTACTCTTTCGAGGAGCGCGCGACGGACCTGGTCTCGCGCCTCACGCTCGAGGAGAAGCAGAGCCTGCTGGGTAACAACATGGCCGCCGTGCCGCGGCTCGGCATCAAGAACTACAACGTCTGGAGCGAGGCCCTGCACGGCGTGCTCGCCGGTGCCAACCCCTCCGTGGGGCTTCTCGGCCCGACTTCCTATCCGAACAGCGTGGCCATCGGCTCCACCTGGGATCCTTCCGTGGCCGAGTGGATGGCGGATGCCATCGCCGACGAGGGCCGCGCCATCTTCCAGACCGGCACGAAGGGCCTGACCTTCTGGTCGCCGGTCGTCGAGCCGGTCCGCGACCCCCGCTGGGGCCGTACCGGCGAGTCCTATGGCGAGGATCCGTTCCTCGCGGCCGAAATGGCCCGCGGCTTCGTGCGCGGCATGATGGGCGCTGACGCGAAATACCTCAAGGCCGTCCCGACGGCCAAGCATTATTTCGCGAACAACAGCGAATTCGACCGCCACGTCAGCAGCTCCAATATGGACAGCCGCGACATGCGTGAATTCTACCTCTACCCGTACAAGCGCCTGATCGAAGACGAGAAGCTCCCTTCCATCATGTCCTCCTACAACGCCGTCAACCATGTCCCGACGTCCGCGAGCGCCTTCTACCTCGACACGCTGGCTCGCCGGACCTACGGTATGAAGGGCTATGTGACGGGCGACTGCGCCGCCATCCAGGACATCTTCGACGGCCACTACTATGCCGCCACGCGCGAAATCGCCACGGCGATGGGCCTCGAGGCTGGCGTGGATTCTGACTGCGGAAGCATCTACCAGCGCTACGCGATCAGCGCCTACGAGCAGGGCATCCTGCCGATGGCTCACATCGACCGCGCGCTCATCAATATGTTCACCATCCGCATGCGTACGGGCGAATTCGACCCTGAGCAGATGGTGCCCTACACCAAGTTCGAGGCGGCCCGTGTGGCTTCCGCCGCGCACCGCGCCCTGGCGGCCGAGATCGCCGTCCGCACGCCGGTCCTGCTCAAGAACGAGGGCAAGGCCCTGCCGATCGATCCCAAGGCCATCAAGAGCATCGCGCTCATCGGTCCGCAGGCCGACGACGTGGAGCTCGGCCCGTACTCCGGCCGTCCGGAGGCCTCCGCGATGATTTCCCCGTATGCGGGCATCAAGGCCTGGCTCGCGCAGAAGGGCTATGACGTGGACGTGCGCCTGGCCGTGGGCGGCGACATCAAGAGCAAGAGCAACCTGCTCTATGTCGCGTACTTCGAGATTGAGAAGACCGACGGCTCCGTGACCCGCTACGACGCCACCAAGTACACCGCTGCCGCCGACGGCATCACCGTCGGCTCCGGCATGGGCGAGGAAGAGCAGGTCCGCACCATCGACGACGGTTCCTGGACGGCCTACGACAACGTCGATATCACCAACATCGAGAATATCACCGTCGGCCTGAACATCCCGACCGAGGGCGGCATCGTCGAGGTCCGCGTGGGCGGCCCGGACGGCAACCTGATCGGCCGCATCGAGGCTACGAAGGCCTCCGGCGCACGCGTGGGCGGCGTCTATGGCGCCAGCATGCCGATGAAGACCAGCGCCTTGAAGCTCGGCTTCAACGGCCCGCAGACGGTCTATCTGGTCTATAAGGCCCCGACCGACGCCCCGATCGACGAGGCAACTCTCAAGACCGCACGGGAGGCCGACGTGGCCGTGGTTTTCGTCGGTACCGACGAAAACACCGCCACGGAGGAGGCCGACCGTCTGACCCTGCTCTTGCCGGGCAACCAGATGGCCCTGATCCAGGCTGTCGCCGCCGTGAATCCGCACACCGTCGTGGTGATGCAGACCCTCGGCTGCGTGGAGGTGGAGGAATTCCGCCACCTCGCGAACATCGGCGGCATCCTCTGGACCGGCTACAACGGCCAGGCCCAGGGCGAAGCCATCCCGCGTCTGCTCTTCGGCGAAGTCTCCCCGGGCGGCAAGCTGAACGCCACCTGGTTCAAGAGCGTGAAGGACCTTCCGGCCATCACCGACTACAACCTCCGCCGCAGCTCCGGCAATGCCGGCCGCACCCTCTGGTACTTCGATCAGGAGGTTTCGTACCCCTTCGGCTACGGTCTGAGCTACACGACCTTCGAATATAGCAACTTCCGCATCAGCCAGAACGCCATCACCCCGAATGACCGCATCACGCTCAGCGTGGACATCACCAACACGGGTGACTACAGTGCCGACGAGGTGGTGCAGATCTATGTCCGCACCCCGGACAGCCCGGCCTCCCTGGAGCGTCCGGCCAAGCGTCTGAAGGGTTTCAGACGCGTGACCATCCCGCGCGGCCAGACCCGCACCGTGAGTATCGAGGTCAACTGCGCCGACCTGTGGTTCTGGGATATGGACGCAGACCGGATGACCTTTGACCAGGGCCGTTACATCTTCGAGTTCGGCTCCTCCTCGCAGGATATCCGCGGCTCTGTGACCGCCACGATGTCCGGTGCGCTGAAGCGCAGCCTCAAGACTGTGTGGGCCAGCTGCGACGCTTCTGTGCTCCGCATCGGCCAGACCGCCCAGGCTTCCTTCTCCGCCTGTATGAACGACGATAGCTTCTATGAGGGAGCGAAGGCCGTCTGGCGGAGCAACAACCCGTCCGTGGTGAGCGTCGCTGCCGACGGCACCGTGAAAGCCGTCTCGATGGGCGTTGCCACCGTGACCTGCGCCGTGACCATCGATGGCAAAACCGTCGAGGATACCTTCGCCGTGAAGGTGATGCCGAACCTCTCTCTCTCGAGCCTGAAGGTCGGCGGCAAAGCCGTGAAACTCGGCGATGCCGCTGCCATTAGCTATGTGCTCAAGGCCGGCAAGGCCCCGAAGGTGGAGGCCGTGGCTGCCGATCCCGCCATCCGGGTGAGCGTGAAGCAGGCCGAGGCCGTGCCCGGCACCGCCGTGGTGAGCCTTTGCGACGAGCAGACCGGCGACAGCCGCGATATCGTGGTGAACTTCGGCACGAAGGGCGTCTCCGACAGCTTCAAGAAGGGCGCGCTCGACAAGGCCTGGAACTGGGTCCGCGAGGATGCCACCGCCTGGACGCTCTCCGGCGCGGACGGCCTCGTGCTGACCGCCGGCAAGGGCGACATCGCCCAGCGCAGCAACAACGCCTCCAACATCCTGCTCCAGAGCGCCAACAGCGACTGGACCGTGGAGGCGAAGATGCATTGCTTCACCGCTCCGGCCGCGCCTGCGCAGAATGCAGGTCTGGTGGCCTACCAGTGCGACGACAACTTCGTGAAATTCGCCTACGCCGCCACCTTCAACTTCCGCCGTCCGGCCGACGCCGGCCCCGCTGCGGGCCAGCTGCAGTTGACGGTCGAGGAGAACGGAGAGCAGAAGTCCCAGCTCGCCCTGCCGCTCGACGGCATCGTGGGTGCGGACAACGTGCTCTGGCTGCGCCTCTCCAAGCAGGGCGACAGCTACACCGCCGCTTACTCCGTCGATGGCAAGAAGTTCGTCGAGGTGGGCACGGTTCAGGCTGTCCTGAAGGACGTGCAGGCCGGCGTGATCGCCTGCGAGGGCGAGATGCCCGCGATGATGCGCGGCTTCGGCGGCCCCGGCCGCGGCGGCTTCCAGATGCCGCAGGCCGCACCGCTGAAGGTGGGCTTCTCTGACTTCAAGATCTCCAGCCGCGGCCTCAAGTAATGGCTGTGCGGCTGCGTATCCTGATATTGATCCTGCTCGCGGGCGCCCTGGTGGCCCACGGGCAGGATTTGCGTACGGCCGCTCGAGGTGAGCTGCAGGCCGTCTGCGCGGACGCGGACGGGCTCCAGTGGGCCGTCACGGACGCGGGGGAGATCCTCCGTTCGCCGGACGGCGCCGCGTGGACCGTGTTCGATTTCAACGCGCAGTACGCGGGCTACTACCCGCAGATGTCGTGGCGTGCCGTTGCGGCGGGCGGCGGCTCCGTGATGGTGGCCGGGCTGGACGCCGACGGCCATCTGGCTGTCTTTACCTCCAGCCGCGGCACGGTCTGGAGCGCCCGCTCGCTGGAATACACCCTGGAAGGGGAGCGTGCCGAGCTGGATGTCACGCCCGTTTCGCTGAGCTATGACTCCCTGCGGGATAGCTTTTTCCTGTGCGGCAGCGGCGGCACGCTCTTCGAGATGCCGGGCTGCTCGCACTGTAACCGTCTGACGCGCTACCCCGCCGACACGCTCTACGCCCGCATCCAGGCGGGCTTCAATGCGCTGCTGCTGGGCAGCGGCGGCTTCCGAAAAGTAGAAATTCTATAAAACAATATTCAATGAAACCAATTCTGTATCTGTCTGTTGCGGCGCTCCTGCTGTCCGGCTCCCTGCTGGCGCAGACGCCGTCTTCGACCAACCTGGGACGGAACGCCTATCCGCAAATCGACAAGGACGGCCGCGTGACCTTCCGCGTGAACGCGCCGGACGCCACGTCCCTGACCGTCAACCTTGGCAAGGATTATCCGATGACCCGTGACGACAAGGGTGTCTGGACCGTCACCACCGACCCGCAGGTCGAGGGCTTCCACTATTATTCGCTCAAGGCCGGCGGCCTGTCGTTCAACGACCCCGCCACGCACAGCTACTTTGGCATGAGCCGCTGGGCCAGCGCCATCGAGGTGCCGGGCGCTCCGGACGCCGACTTCTACACGCCCAAGCAGGGCGTGCAGCAGGGCGCCGTCCGTGCGGTGCGTTATTATTCCGCCGTCTGCGGACAGTGGCGCCAGATGCTCGTCTATACCCCGGCCGGGTATGAGCAGAAACCCGACAAGCGCTATCCGGTGCTGTACCTGCAGCACGGTGGCGGCGAGGACGAGACCGGCTGGATCTACCAGGGCTTCGCGGACGTGATTCTCGACAACCTGGTGGCTGAGGGCAAGGCCGAGCCGATGATCATCGTGATGGTCAGCGGCGTGGCGAACCGCTCCGACGGCACGGGCGACGGCTATGAGGAGATGGTCACCAAGGAGGTGATTCCGTTCGTGGACACCCGTTTCCGCACGCTCGCGGACCGCGACCACCGCGCCGTGGCGGGCCTCTCCTGGGGCGCCAAGCAGGCCTACGACCTGGGTCTGGGCTATCCCGAGCTCTTCTCCTGGGTGGGCGGCTTCAGCGGCATCATCGTGATCGGGGAGTTCCGTGTCCGCCCGGCGGGCTACGAGGATCCCGAGAAGTTCGCCGCGGCCTACAACGGCATTTTCAAGAGCGCGCCGCAGTTCAATGCGAACTACCACCTGCTCTTCATCGCCAACGGCGAGGCTGAGGGCTCCCACCTGAAGGGGATGTCCGACATCCTGTCGGAGCGGGGGATCGACAACGTTTTCTACCAGTCACCCCGCACGGCGCACGAGTGGCTCACCTGGCGCCGCTGCCTGTATCAGTTTGCCCAAAGACTCTTTAAATGATGTATCCTATGAAAAGATATCTGCTTCCTATTGTTTTAGTGGCGGCCCTGGCGGGCTGCAAGTCCGTCCCGACCGTGGGCGTGCTCACCGAGCCCACCCCGGCCTCGTCCAACGTGCCCGGGCGGGAATTCCCGAAGGTATATCCTGATCTGCGCGCAGAGTTCCAGATCGCGGCGCCCGAGGCGCAGTCCGTCTCTGTTGACTGCGGAAAGGTCTATCCCCTCGAGAAAGGGGAGGACGGCGTCTGGAGCGGCTTCACGGAGCCGCTGGAGCCTGGTTTCCATTATTATTTCATCATCGTGGACGGCGTCCGCACCTCCGATCCGAACAGCACGCTGTTCTTCGGCTGCGGGGTGGATGCCAGCGCCATCGAGATCCCCGAGGCTGGGGTCGATTTCTACCTGGATCAGGATGTCCCGCGCGGCGAAGTGCGCATGCAGCGCTACTGGTCGCCGAGCATGAACGCCTGGCGCGTCTGCTATGTCTATCTGCCCGCCGAGTACGAGCAGAACCCCGACAAGCGCTATCCGGTGCTGTACCTGCAGCACGGCGGCGGTGAGGACGAGACCGGTTGGATGCGGCAGGGCCATGCCGACATCATCATGGACAATCTCCTCGCGGAGAAAAAGGCCGCCCCGATGCTGATCGTCTGCGACTATGGCCAGGCGGGCGACTTCGCCCAGATCCTGCTGAACGAGACCATCCCGATGATCGATGCGACCTACCGCACCGTTCCTGACGCGAAGCACCGCGCCATGGCGGGCCTGTCCTTCGGCGGCGGCCAGTCCTGGTCCATCGGCCTGAAGCATCCTGAGGTCTTCTCCTCGATCGGCGTCTTCTCCTCCGGTATGTTCGGCGGCGTGGGTCCGGGTGCCTATGCACCGTTCAGCGTGGAGAGCCAGCTGCCTGAGCTGATCGCCGATCCCGCGGCCTTCAACGCTGCCCATGATGTGTTCTACATGTCCTGCGGCGAGGGTGATCCGCGCATCGAGCATACGCGCGCGGCCGCCGAGGCCCTGCAAGCCGCCGGCGCCAACGTGCACTTCACGGCCTGGCCGGGCGGCCACGAGTGGCAGCCCTGGCGCAAGTCCCTGCACGAGTTCTGCCAGATGATCTTCAAGTAGTCATCTTCGATCTGACAATTTCGTCAGTGGCCGCCGATGTCCTTTCAAACGGATATCGGCGGCCATTGCTATCTGTTGTGGGGGTCTTGGCTGCTTTCGTCGGGCGGTTGCGGTGAGGATGCAGTCCGGGAATCAAGGGGGTGACAAATTTCGGACGCAAATGCTTTGTATATACGGGTAAAAAACGTAAATTTGAAATCTTTAATTAGAGTGTATTATTTTTATGGAACAAACGGTTAAAAAATTCTACGAAGCCCCGACCGTCGAAGTCGTGGATATTAAGACTGAAGTAGGCATCCTTGTGGCAAGCACGGATCAGTATGAATCCATCCCGTGGTAAACCTTTAAAGCAAGTATCATGAAAAAGATTTTCTATCTCATCGCCGTCTTTGCTCTGGGTTTGACCGCGTGCAACAAGAACGAACTCCAGATCCCTGCCGGAGGCTCCCCCGAGGCTCCCGTCTATCACTTCAGCATCCCCGCCTCCATCGGCGACGGCGCCGGGACACGTGCGATCACCATCGGTGAAACGAGCATCACCGCTGAGTTCGCTAACACAGATAAGGTGTACGTATTTATTGAAGGGCAAGGCACCAATGCCGGAAAGCTTGCCGTTGCGCACAATGGTACGGATGCTTCCACTTACCTCACTCCGTCGAACATCAACGGTGCAACCTGTGACCTTACTGGCGCACTCAAGTTCTACTATAATGACAATGGCAACTTCGCTGCATACGAACCAGCTGTAAATGACGTGGTTTATCTGTGCTACAACATGAACCAACCTGTAACAGATTATGCCCCCTCCATTGATGGGGCTGGATTGGATTACCATAATCAGAACGGAAGTAAGAATCAGGATGTATATGGTGATTATTTCGGTCAGCAGTATCTTCAGTCACAGGGAGCTGCTGCCCACGATTTCGCCCAAGCCAAGATGAAGGTGACGGAAGTTTCTGGCAACGGGACAGACGGCTATATACTTACACTTGTGCAGTATGACGACGACACCAAGAGCAACGTGCACTTCGAAAACATGAATTCTATGTTCCGTCAGCGTCTCTCCTTTATCGACAAGAATAGCCAGCCGATTTCTATTCCTACACTAGAAACGTTGTCTGTTAGTTTTGAAGGAGGCGATTATGTTGTAGGAGGCTATTACCCATTTAGTCCTTACTCTAATTATTATTCTCGCTCCGAATTGCCTATCAACAATCCGATCATTTCCGCTGAAGGAGATCTGTATCTTGCCTTGATGTTCTACGATAGCAACAAGAATCTGCCTCTGGTGTTGAAAGCCACGGATACCGATGGCAATGTCTATTCTGTCACCAAGAATGCGCCCACAGGTGGTTTTAAGAATGGCAAGTACTACTATGGCTCTGCAACCCTGGCCTGGCAGAAGTGCATCAAGCCAACAGTTACCGGCACCAGTGCTACGCCAACCTATGGCAAATACACTATTACCGAGAATCCAGTCAACCTCACCATTAGCGGCAATAGTGAAGACTACGAGTTCGTAATTAGTGAAGGTCACGGCGGCACCATTACCTTGGACAATGTCGCTGCCACATATTCGACGACTGCTTCATTCATCGAACAAGAGTTTGCTAATCCTGCAGGAGACATCTCGCTTGTCCTGACGGGGGCCAACAGCATCGAATGCCAGAGTTTTTGGGCAATCCTCGTTCATAGAAACCTGAAGCTGAGCTGCACGGGTTCGGTGGCTACCCTTACCGTTACTACTACGTCTGCGGATTGCTGTGGAATTTCCTGCTGGAATTATCGCTCCGACGGGGAATTCGACGTATCCTTCAACGAGTGTTCCATCGAGGGTGAACTGGATGTGACCGATATGCTTGCCGCCTCCGGCTATACGGTCACGCGCAGCGCCCGCACCGCTAATGATGATGATCATGATTTTTACGTCGATAGTTACACTTGGACGTACACTGTGCAACCTAAAAGTAATTAGGTATCATCAAGTATCATGAAAAGATTTTCTATCTCATCACCGTCCTTGCACTGGGTTTGACCGCGTGCGACAAGAATAAAACTACCGGCGACCTCGATATGACCGAACAACTCGCCGCTGAGGGCTTCTATGTCGTCCGTGGTCCCCGCATGGAGGACTACGATGTCGATAATCATGTTACCTGGTACTCCTGGGAGTTCGAGGTGTCTGCCGAGTAGCATGCCGCAATGCTATTCCGGAGATCCGTTTTCTCTGCGGATTTGGGATTTTCGTGGAATAGTTGTACTTTTGAAGATATACAATTAACCACTTATCCAATATGAAGCGTGTTCTTTTCATTCTGGCGGCAGCGCTGTGCCTCTGTGCATGCGCTGAGCAGATTCCCGGTCAGGTCAAGGTGACCGGTGGCACGATCCAGGGAACGGTCCTGGAAGACATGACGGTTTATAAAGGTATTCCTTTTGCTGCTCCGCCTGTGGGCGAGCTGCGCTGGAAGGCGCCCCAGCCCGTGGTGGCCTGGGAAGGCATCCTGGAGACCAAGGAGTTCGGCCCGGACCCGATGCAGGGGAGTGGCGAGAACTGCTCCGAGGACTGCCTCTACCTGAACGTCTGGACACCGGCCCGGAGTCCGAAGGAGAAACTCCCGGTGATGGTGTGGATCTACGGCGGCGGCTTCGCCGGCGGCGCGACGTCCTACTATGACGGCGCCGACCTGGCCCGCCACGGCGTGATCCTCGTGAGCGTGGCCTACCGCGTGGGCAAGCTGGGCTTCCTGTCCCTGCCGGAGCTCTCCGCTGAGGATCCGAACGGAGTCAGCGGCAACTATGGCCTGCTGGACCAGATCGCCGGCCTGCAGTGGGTGAAAGACAACATCGCCAAATTCGGCGGCGACCCGGCCAACGTGACCATTTTCGGCGAATCTGCCGGTGGTATCTCCGTGAGCATGCTGTGTGCCTCGCCGCTGGCCAAGGGCCTCTTCCGCCGCGCCATTTCGCAGAGCGGCGGCTCCTTCGGTCCCACCAATCCCCAGTCCTATCCCGGTGAGAACATGCAGACCCTCGCCGTTGCGCAGGAGGCCAATGCCGCCTGGGCGAAGGGTGCATTCGGGGAGGACTATACGCTGGAGCAGCTCCGTGCGGCCGACGTCAAGGCGGTCATGGGCGGCTTCGGCGGTTCCGGCGGCTGGCCCGTGACGGACGGCTACGTGATTCCCGATGATCAGTACAAGCTTTATGAGGCAGGAAAGTACAACGACGTGGACATCCTCGTCGGCTACAACTCCGACGAAGGCCTGAGCTTCGGCTTCTCCTTCGGCGGCGGCAGCCACCAGGACCAGGTGCGCGCCCGCTATGAGGATTTCGCGGATGCGCTCCTCGCCGCCTACCCGGTCGAGACTGACGGCAAGGTCGGCAAGACCGCCCGAGACCTCACGCGCGACGCCGCCTTCGGCTGGCAGACCTGGACCTGGGCCCGTCTGCAGGAGCAGACCGGCCAGGGCAAGGTGTGGCTCTACTACTTCGATCAGCACCCCGAGTACCCGTCTGACTCCCCGCGCTTCGGCCAGGGCTCCCCGCACGGACAGGACGTGGCCTACGTCTTCGGCAACCCCGAAGAGGTGCAGCCTACCGACAAGGCGCTCTCCGGCTGGATGATGGCCTACTGGACCAACTTTGCCAAGACGGGCGATCCGAACGGCGAAGGCCTCCCGGCGTGGCCGCGCTTCCGCAACGACGAGCCGCAGACGATGGTGCTTACGGGTGACGGCTGCTACGCCGCTCCCGTTCCCTCCGAGGCGGCGATGAAGGTGCTGGACGAGTACTTCGCCTGGCGCCGCTCGCAGGAATAACCAATATTAACCCACAATACAATGAAACATTTATTCTTTGCCGGACTGGCCCTGACAGCCAGTCTGGCACTCTCGGCACAGAATCCGATCATCCGGACGTCCTACACGCCGGATCCTGCGCCGTACGCGCACGGAAACACCCTCTACCTGGCCGTCGATCATGACGAGGATGATGCTACCTACTTCAAGATGAAGGACTGGCAGCTCTTTTCCACGGAGGACATGGTCAACTGGACCTTCCTCGGCGCGCAGGTCTCCACGGCCACCTTTCCCTGGGCCTTCCAGGGCGACCGTGCCTGGGCCTGCCAGCTTGTCGAGCGCGGCGGGAAATGGTACTGGTACGTCTGTCTGACCGAGGCGGCGACGCGTGCGGATGCGCTGGCTGTCGCCGTGGCGGATGACCCGCAGGGGCCCTGGACCGACGCCATCGGCGGCCCCCTGGCCACGGGCTTCGGCTTCATCGACCCGAGTGTCTTCATCGACGAGGACGGCAGCGCCTGGCTCATCTGGGGCAACAAGGGCTGCTGGTACGGCCGCCTGGGCGACGACATGGTTTCCTTCCCCGAAGGGTGGAAAGTGATCCCCGGCTGGGGCGACCCGGCCTGCTTCGGACCTGAGTCCATGAAACCGGACTGGTCCGACGGCGGCAAGGAGAAGCTGATGGTCGGCTACGAAGAGGGCCCCTGGCTCTACAAGCGCGACGGCATCTACTACCTGTCCTACCCGGCGGGCGGCGTGCCCGAGCACATGGCCTACAGCACCGCGCCGTCTATCCACGGCCCCTGGACCTACCGGGGCCGCATCATGGACGAGGCGGAGAACAGCTTCACCATCCACGGCGGCAACGTGGATTTCCGCGGACACCATTATATGTTCTACCACAACGGCGCCCTGCCCAACGGCGGCGGCTTCCACCGCTCCGCCTGCGTGGAGGAATTCACCTTCGGCCCGGACGGGTCGATTCCCTTCATTCCCTTTACGAAAGAAGGCGTGCAGCCGCTCCAGACCCTCGATCCTTACCAGATGACAGAGGCTGAGACGATGGCCGACAGCTGGGGTGTGAAGACTGACCGCGAAGCTGGCCGGCGCCACTGGGTGACGAACATCCACAACGGTGACTGGATCAAGGTCCGGAATGTCGATTTCGGCGCGGAACCGGCCACGCTGGTGAGCGTGGAAATGCTGAATTTTAAGTCCGAAGGCGTGATCGAGTTCTACCTCGACGAGATGTCCGGCCGTCCGGTCGCGACCGTTCCGATCAACAACGACAACATGATGATCAAGGCGCCCGTCGATGCGCGCGCCCGGGGTGTCCACGACCTCTACCTGCTCTTCCGGGGCGGGGATGGGGAGCTTTTCGACCTGGACTGGTGGAAGTTCAACCGCATGGTGAACCTGCCGATCATCCAGACCAAGTACACCGCCGACCCGGCGCCGTACGTGCACGACGGGGTGATCTACCTCTACACCACTCACGACGAGGACGGTGCCGAGGGCTTCGAGATGTTCGACTGGCTGCTCTATACCTCCACCGACATGGTGAACTGGACGGACCACGGGGCCGTGGCCTCGCTGGACGATTTCGCCTGGTACGAGGGCAAGAACGGCGCCTGGGCCGAGTGCGTGGTGGAGCGGAACGGGAAATGGTATATGTACTGCCCGATCCATGGCCACGGCATCGGCGTGCTGGTCGCGGATTCGCCTTTCGGACCGTTCAAGGATCCCCTCGGGGAGCCGCTCGTCTGGCAGAAGGAACATTGGTACGACATTGATCCTTCGGTCTTTATCGATGATGACGGACAGGCCTACATGTACTGGGGCAACCCGAATGTCTATTGGGCGAAGTTGAACGAGGACATGATCTCGCTCGACGGTCCCATCCACCAGCTCGACTACAAGATCGACTTCTACCAGGAAGGTCCCTGGTTCTACAAGCATGACGGGCATTATTATTTGGCCTTCGCCTCGACCTGCTGCCCGGAGGGCATCGGCTATGCGATGGCGGACAGCCCGGAGGGCCCGTGGCGCTCGATGGGGCACATCATGGACCGCACCTGGCGCACCCGGGGCAACCATCCCGGCATCATCGAGTACAAGGGTCAGTCCTACATTTTCGGCCTGAACTACGACCTGATGCACCTCAAGACCTTCAAGCATGCCGAGCAGCGGAGCGTGTCCGCCGCCCCGATGTACTACGAAGCCGACGGCTCCATCCGCAAGGTCCCGTACTGGATGGATAATGTCCTGGAGCAGATCGAGCCCTTCAACCCGTATCGCCGCGTGGAGGCCGAGACCATGGCCTGGGGCTACGGCCTCAAGACCCGCAAGGATGAGGCGCGCGGCGTCGTGGTGAACGATATCGATGCCGGCGAGCACCTGCTCGTGAAGGGCGTGGATTTCGGCGCCCGCGGTGCCCGGTCGCTGAGCGCCTGCGTGCAGGCTCCTGCCGGCGGCTGCATCGAGGTGCACCTCGACAGCCCGGACGGGCCGCTGGTGGGCACGCTGAAGCTCAAGCCCGGCCAGGGCTGGAAGCAGCAGACCGCCAGCCTGAGCGGCGCGAAGGGCGTGCATGACCTTTGTTTCGTCTTCGCCGAAGGCGGATTCGAATGGGATTGGTGGACGATAAAATAACGCAATATGAAATTAACCAGAATCTTCCTGCTGGGCCTGGGCGCGCTGCTCTGCGCCGCCTGCGCCCACCCCACGACGCATTGCGTCAACCCGCTGACCTACACCGACATCCCGGACAACGATGTGATCCGGGTGGGGGAGGACTACTACATGGTCAGCACCACAATGTATTACTGCCCCGGCGCGCCCATCATGCATTCGCGCGACCTGGTGCACTGGCGCCTCGTGGACTATGTCTATGACTGCCTCGAGGACGACGATGTCTATCATCTCCGCAACGGTGCCAACGCTTACGGCAAGGGCCAGTGGGCGACGTCGCTGCGCTACGAGAACGGCCGCTTCTGGGCGCTCTTCATCGCCAACGACCAGCGCAAGACCTATATCTATTCGACCGAGAAGATCGGGCAGCCCTGGACGCGCAGCGTCATCGACCGGCCCTTCCACGACGCTTCGCTCCTCTTCGAGGACGGGCGCGTCTATGTGGTCTGGGGCAACGGCGAGATCCACATCACCGAGCTGGAGTCGGACCTGACGGCTGTCAAGGAGGGTGGGGTGGACCAGGTGCTCTTCACGAGCCCCCGCGAGGGCTATATCCTTCGCGCCGAGGGCGCCCACATCTACCACATCGGCGACTGGTATTACGTGCTCGTCATCGACTGGCCGGCCGGCGGTGTGCGTACGGAGACCTGCTGGCGCAGCAGTACGCTGCTGGGCGAGTATGAGCCGAAGACCATCCTGCAGGGCCCGTTCGACGGGCGCGGGGACGGTGTGGCGCAGGGCGCCATCTTCGACACGCCGAAGGGCGACTGGTACGCGATGATGTTCCAGGACCACGGCGGCGTGGGTCGCATCCCGACGCTCCAGCCGATGGTCTGGGAGGATGGCTGGCCCATTCTGGGCGAGGGGACCGTGCCCGTGAAGGAGTTCGACGTGAACCTGGCCCCCGACGGGGAGGATTATGTCTGGGCTTCCGACGAGTTTGATTCTGATCGTCTCGCGCTGGTCTGGCAGTGGAACCACAAGCCGCTGGACGGCTGTTGGTCGCTCAGCGAACGTCCCGGCTGGCTGCGCCTGACCACCGGACAGCTCGCCACGGGTCTTTCCGACGCACGCAATACGCTGACCCAGCGTACGGTCGGCCCGCAGTGTGTGAGCAGCGTGCTGCTGGACGCTTCCGGTCTGCAGGTCGGTGATTTCGCGGGCCTGAGTGCCTTCCAGAGCAATCGCGCCGACATCGGTCTGCGCCGCACGGAGGCCGGGCTGGAGCTCTACGCCATTCAGGAGAGTCCGCTGCGCAATCCGGACCGCACGGTGAGCCGCAGACAGAAGGAATTGCTCTGCCAGCCCGCTGCCGCTGAAACGGTGCAGCTGCGCATCCGCTACGACTTCGACCAGGATCTTGCCTGGCTGGGCTACAGCTGGGACGGCGAGGCCTGGACGGAGCTGGAGGAGCCGCTGCAGATGCGTTTCTCGCTGGATTATTTCACCGGCTACCGTTCCGCCCTCTACTGCTACGCCACGCGCGAGCTGGGCGGCCACGCCGACTTCGACTGGTTCCATCAGGAATAATCCCGCTCGTCATTCCGGGCACCAATAGTCATTCCGGGCTTGACCCGGAATCTCTCAGGATGAGCTCCGCCCTTTCCCGCAGGAAGGCGCGGAGCTCATCGCCTTCCAGTACCTTGACGAACTTCGACAGCCCGAGCACGAAGCGCCCGACGCCTTCCATGCCGCGCACGTCGCCCTCCCAGATCCAGTGGTCGCCCTCGGGGGAGAGGCCCCCCTCGGCCATCGGGAATTCCTCCACCAGCAGGTTCTTCGCCACGTAGTCGAGCCGCAGCTTGACGTGGGTGGGCGCCTGCCCGTGCATGCGGAAGGCGTCCAGCGGTGCGTCCTCGTGGGCGTCTTCATGCTCCCAGGCGTCTTCCAGCAGCTGGACCTCGCCGATGCGCGCCACCTTGAAACGCTTGTTTACGCCGTCCTTGGTGTCCAGTGCCCAGATATCGATATAATTGTTATTCAACCGGTAAGGCTCCACACGGTAGTCCTTGGTCTGGTGCGAGTGGGAGGAGGAGTAGCCCTTCAGCGTGACGCAGCGCTTCTCCTTGATGGCCGTGGTCAGCGCGTCGATGATGGCGGAGTTGTTCTTCCGCCCGCCGAAGCTGCTGATCGTGGAGATGTCGTAAACCGCCGCCAACTTGCGCCGCAGACCCTGCTTGATGGGGCTGGTGTCGTCCAGCTGGTCCATCAGGTGGTTGACGATGTAGGCCTCCTCGTCGGAGAAATAGACGATCTTCGACAGGTCCGTGAAGGGCTTGCGGAGCGTCGCCAGCCGGTACACGTTGCCGCTGGGGTTGACCTTCTGCACGGCGAAGCCGGCTTCCTTGAAGGTGTCGAGGTAGCGGTAAATCGTGCGGCGCGACATGTCGAGCCGCTCCATCAGGTCGTCGATGCTGTACTCCACGTTCGAAGAGAGCAGCTGGATCAGGCGCAGCAGGCGTTCTACTTTGGGTTGGTCCATGGCAGTCAAAGTTTTATGCAAAAATTGCAAATTATTTTTGCATTGTCAAGAGTTGGCAAAACGCAGCCGTATCTTTGCACCAGCAAAGAGCAAGAAAGCAACCCATAAAACGATAGTATTATGCAGACTACGATTGATTTTTCCTTGTTGAGCGACGCCGTTCGCTCCGAGATGATGGCCCTGATCGACGACCTGGGTCTGGAGTTGGTCCCGCAGCCGCAAACCTGCTAATTCTCCTGCCTTATGATGAGCATCGAGGAGATCACCCAACTGGCGATCCGCGCCCACAGCGGGCAGAAGGACATGATCGGCAACCCGGCCATCCTGCATGTGCTCTCCGTCGGCCTGATGGGGGAGACCGAGCAGGAGAAGAAGGCCGGCTTCCTGCACGATGTCGTGGAGGACACGGACCTGACCCTTGAGGACCTGCGCTCGCTGGGTATCGAGGAGGACGTCCTGGCGGCCGTGGACCTGCTGACGCACCGGGACGGCATCAGCTATGAGGACTATGTCCGGAATATCGTGGCCTCCGGCAATGAGACCGCCATCCACGTGAAGCTGAACGATTTGCGCCAGAATATCGGCCGGGCGGCGGATTCGATCCTGACGCTGGAGTCCTGCGGACGCCGGGACGACGCGCTCCTGCGCGAGATCGTCCGCATCGCCGCCCTCCATGGCTGGGCCGAGCAGTACATCCTCTCTGCCGCATAGTCTCCCTCTCGTCATGCCCGGCTCCAGGTTCTTCCGATCCCGGCGGAGAAGGGTGGGACTATCTCACTGTTGCTGCCGGGACGAGCTCGATTTCGTAGCCGAGTGCGTTGACGATCCGGAAGAAAGACGTTGCCGTGGGGACAATCTGGCCTCGCTCGACGCGGGAGATGTAACTCTTTGTTGAACCGATCCGTTCTGCTACTTGAGCCTGCGTCATTCGAGCTCTCTTGCGGGTCTCCAGAAGAATCTCGGCGTTGTACTCGGCCCAGGCCTGTTCAATGGCCTTGTTCCACCCAGCGGAGCCTATCGGTCCGAACTCCTGCTCAAGTTCGGCGCTGACATCATAAAGGTTGTTATTTGCTTTCTTCATATTCTCTCTTCAGTTTATTCGCCTTTTCAATCTCTTTCTTTGGTGTTTTCTGAGTCTTCTTTACAAAGCAGTTAAATAATACTACCAATGTCTCACCGTCATAGATGAAAAAGATTCTTGTTTCGCGGGTTGGCAGTGAGACTCTCAACTCAAATATACCATTCCCGACGTACTTAATGTAGTGGTGCGGAATCAAATCCTCTGTTTCAAACAAGGCCAGCACGCGCCTGATTTTCAATTGTTCCTCTCGGCTCAGGGATGCCATAAAGTCCTTGTAGTAGGACTTGTAAGCAACTATTCTCTTCATTTTGGTACAAAAATAAGAAAAGTTTCAATAGATTACAACTTTTTGGGCATTCTTTTTCAAACACCGACTGACGACGAAGATGGGAAAAGAATCAATGCGGGTTGGCAAGATTCGTATATTTAACACGTCTTACTGGCCGGAATTGAAATCTTTTGATCCCGGAATGGAATCCCCGGGTCGTCGTTATCGCGGCAGGGGAGTCGGATGCATTTCTGGCTGGATTGCTGGGCGGCTTCTTCCTGGACAAGGTCCTGAGAAGGAATTAGGTCGGGCATGAAAAAAATTTCGTACATTTGTAGGTAATGTTCTACGTTATCTACATTTTCGTCCTTGCCTTTGTGCTTTACCTCATCTTCCACGACAGGTTCGGGGAGGAAGGAAAGCGCAAAACCATGTCTTCCGGGAAGCCTTCCAACGAATACCATCCGGAACCGCAGTCCCAGGTTCCGCAGGTTCCTGAACCCTCGACTCCCAAACCGATGGAACCGTCCCGCCCGGCCCCGAAGCCCCAAAAGCCGAACACCGTGCCGGTGAACCCGGCCCGCCCGGCGGTGCCGACCTACGTGGTTCCGGCGGATCCTCCAGGGCGGGGGCTCTCGTGGTCGTACCTGTACAAGCTGGAGTACGACGACACCCTCGTCGGGGACGTGATGGAGACGGAAGTCACAGGCATGCGCCACTACTGCACGCTGGAGGACCTGGGTCCCGTGAACGGCTTCATCCAGCCGGAACCGGAGAATCCCCACGACCCGCAGGCGCAGGTGGTGATCCGCGCGGACGGCAACAAGATCGGCTACATCGCACGCAACGCGCTGGCGGAGTATCAGAATTTCAATCCGACGAATGCGGTTTGCCCCTTCGCCGGCCACGTGAAGGTGACGCGCCAGGGCTACATCTGGGCGGACATCCTGGTGGCGCTCCCGTCGGACCGGGACTTCGTGAAAGAGGAGCTGTCCTCCTACGTGGAGGACGAACGCACCGACGAATAGACGCGGGAGATCGCCATGCCGGGAACAATCACCGCCGCCAAGAGAACGCTCATCGCGCTGATCCCGCTCGGGGTGCTGATGGCCTTGCTGGCTCTCGATATCGCCATCTTCGGGGCGGACTCCATCCTGGGCGCCTCGCAGGTGTCGCTGCTCCTGGCCTCGGGCGTGTGCATCGCCCTGTCCGTAGGGCTCTACAAAGCCCGCTGGAAGGACTTTGAGCGGGATATCGTCAGCAACATCGGCGAAGTGGCGCCCGCCATCCTCATCCTGTTCCTGATCGGTGCCATCTCCGGCACCTGGACGATGAGCGGCGTGGTGCCGACCTTCATCTGCTACGGCATCAAGCTCATCCACCCGAAGGTGTTCCTGCTGACCTCGTGCGTGCTCTGCGCCGTGGTCTCGCTGATGATCGGCTCGTCCTGGACGACCATCGCCACCGTGGGCGTGGCCCTGATCGGCATCGGCCACGCCGAGGGCTTTTCCGATGCCGTCACGGCGGGCGCCATCATTTCCGGCGCCTATTTCGGCGACAAGATCTCGCCCCTGTCGGACACGACGGTGATGGCCTCGTCCGTCAACCGCGTGGGGCTGTTCGACCACATACACTATATGTATCTGACTACGGTGCCGTCGATGCTGATCACGCTTGTGATCTTCGCCGTCCTGGGCCTTACGCACGCCGGCGTGCCGGACGCCCAGATGGCCCGCTACTCGGAGGTGCTCTCCGCGCAGTTCCACATCACGCCCTGGCTGCTGCTGGTGCCGGCCTTCACGGTCTGGCTCATCGTGCGGAAGAAGCCTGCGATCGTGGTGCTCTTCCTGTCCGTGCTGGTGGCGTCGGTCGCTGCGCTGATCTTCCAGCCGGAGGTGGTGCGCTCCATCGGGGCGGGCGTGACGGAGGGCTCCGCGGCGAAAGTCAGCTTCACGGGCATCGTCCGGATGATCTACGACACGGTCTCGATCGACACGGGCAGCGCGGAGGTAAACCCGCTGGTGACGAGCCGCGGCATGCTGGGGATGCTCAACACCGTGTTTCTGATCCTCTGCGCGATGTGCTTCGGCGGCTGCATGAAGTCCAGCGGCATGATCGACGACCTGGCGCGCATCCTGCGCCCGATGACCCGCACGCGGGCCGGCCTCGTGGGCTCGACGGTGGTCACGGGCACGGTCCTGAACGGCATCGTGTCCGACCAGTACCTGTCGATCATCCTCACGTCGGATATCTACCGCAAGTCCTTCGAGGACGAAGGTTATGAGCCCCGGCTGCTGAGCCGCAGCGTCGAGGACTCCGCCACCGTGACCTCGCCGCTGGTTCCGTGGTCCAGCTGCGGCATGACCCAGGCTACGATCCTCTCCGTTTCGACCCTGGCCTACGCGCCCTTCTGCTTCTTCAACATCATCTCGCCGCTGATGTCTTTCCTCGTCGCGGCCATCGGCTGGAAGATCGTCCGGCACTCGAAGGAAAGGGAACAGAATTGCTAAGAAAAGGGTCATTCTTTTCGCAAGCATACGGAAGATATTTTATATATTTGTATGCTTGACTGATAACCCTTTTCCCGTATGAAGAAATCGT